>SL_8KL_010_SEDDRAFT_10004407_pt1 | contig 11331 bp, 13 predicted proteins | sample SodLakKL_010_SED_4_FD_11160 | JGI IMG/M metagenome (IMG submission 11160) | reverse complement strand
TAGGTAATTATGCCAGGGAATATGCGGAAGCTCTTTATGAATCTACCGGTTTTATTGCCTGTATTGCAGATAAGGATACTATAATTACAGTTGTAGGCGCATCTGAGAAGAAATTTAAGAATAACCCAATAAACCAGGCAGTAGAAAAAGCTATGGAAAATAGAAATAGTGTCTTGATAGATAACCCTAAAGAACATCCTTATTATAAAGATGTAGACAAAGAAGAAATTTACTTCAGTGCAGAAGCAATTGCCCCTATAATCAGCCAAGGGACTGTAGAAGGGGCGGTATTATTGGGAACGCTGGATAACAATACAGCGCCAGGAAAGCTTGAATTACAGATGGCTGAGTTTACTGCAGGGCTTTTAGCTAAACATCTCGAATAAAATCGTAAGCACCTTTTATTGTTATAAAGAAAACCCTTTGGCTTTAACAACAATAAATCCTTCTTTATGCAACTTATTTGCTTAGAGAATATCGATAATTGTTGAATTTAACAACAATTATCGATATTTGACATATATGGCTTAATACTTCTTGATATAGAATGGCAGGATATATGTACTAAATTTCACGAATATAAGAAATCCGGATTTTACCAAGGTATATCTTGGCTAATGTAGAGGTATATTATATGCCAGGAAAACGACAAGTATCGTCTGCTAATAGAAAATATGCTGGACGCTTTTGCCTGTCGCCTACTTAACATAATATTTATTACCGGACGTTTTTTCTGTATTAAAATACCCTCTTAAAACCATTAAGTAATAGCATTAATCCCCGCTACATAACCAGTTGAAAAAGCACACTGGAGATTAAACCCTCCGGTATAAGCATCGATATCTAAAACTTCTCCTGCAAAAAAGAGGCCTTTAATTATTTTAGACTCCATTGTTTTGGGGTTTACTTCTTTAACATTTACCCCTCCCCGGGTTACTATAGCTTCTTTAATTGATCTGCTCTTTTTAACGGTTAGACTAAGTCCCATAAGGGTATTGGCCAATTCTATTCTTTCTTGTCGAGTGATCTGGCTAACTTGCTTATTCTCGGATATTTTGCATTGATGAATCACAACAGGTATAAGATTTTTAGGTAAAAGCTCATCCAGGCTGTTTTTAAATTGTCTGCGGCTGTTTTTTTCAAAGTCCCTTTGAATCCTTCTGTTAATTTGATCTAAACTGAGAGCAGGCTTTAAGTTTAGCATTAATTTAACCTCTTTATTCTTTTGTAAATTATCCACAACCTTATTACTCAAGGATAGAACTATTGGTCCGGATACACCAAAGTGTGTAAAAAGCATTTCCCCAAACTGGCTGTCTAATAGTTCTTTATCACTATAGGCCTCCAGTTTAACATTTTTTAAGGTTAATCCCTGCACTTCTTCAACCCATCTTTCTTTTGTTTCAAGGGGAACCAGGCCCGGCTTAAGGGGAACTATGGTATGGCCTAACGCTCTGGCCATTTTATATCCTTCGCCGTTAGAACCAGTTCCAGGGTAAGACGAACCGCCTGTAGTTAATATTACAGAGCCTGCTAAAACTTCACCTTCTTCTGTGCTAATTCCCTTTACTTTACCCTCTTCTGTGATTATTTTTTTACCCCTCATCCCTGTTTGAATCTTTACTCCCTTACTTTTAAGATGTCTTATAAAGGCGTCTAAAACATCTTTAGAGAGATCGGACTCCGGAAACACCCGGCCTCCTCTTTCTTCTTTTGTCTTTACTCCCCTCTTTTCCATAAAAGAAATAAAAGCAAAGTTATCAAAGGTATCGAAAGCACTGTGCAGAAATTTGGGGTTGGTGTTTATATTATTAAAAAAAGTCTCCCTATCCCCTGCATTGGTTAAATTACACCGTCCTTTACCGGTAATTAACAATTTTCTTCCCAGTGCCGGCATTTTTTCAATTATTATTACTTCAGAGGCTTTTTCTGCGGCTTTACCTGCTGCCATCATTCCGGCAGCGCCTCCACCTACTACAATTACTTTTTTCATATCTTTTATTCTCCCTAATAATTATTATATAATGATAATAAAGAAATTAAAATTAATAGTTTTAAAGGATAGGTAAAAATGACCTGGTTTGTTTTCGCTTTTTTAACTGCTTTTTCTGAATCAATGAAAGATGTTTTTAGCAAAAAAAGCTTAAAAAATATTGATGAATATATTGTATCCTGGGCCTTGAGATTATTTGCCCTGCCCTTTCTTTTACCCCTAGTGTTTATAATAGAAGTGCCTGCATTTGGAAGGCAGTTCTTGATTGCACTTTTTGTAAGCGGCAGCTTAAATGTTCTTACTACAATACTTTATATGAAGGCTATTAAGCATTCTGATCTTTCCATCTCTGTTCCCATGGTTACCTTTACTCCTCTTTTCCTGTTATTAACTTCTCCACTGTTGGTAGGAGAATTTCCTACCCCTTATGGCTTAGCAGGAGTTGTTCTAATTGTGACCGGTTCTTATACGCTGAACTTGAAGGAAAGATCAAAGGGTTACCTGGATCCTTTTAAGGCCCTTATAAGTGAAAAAGGGCCCAAACTCATGTTAATCGTAGCTTTTCTTTGGAGCATAACTTCCAATATTGATAAGCTAGGGGTACAGGATTCCTCTCCAATTTTTTGGGGCATTGCTGTCAATGTATATATAAGTGCAGTAATGTTTCCCTTCATGATTTATAAATCTCGAAAAAACCTTAATCAAATACCTCTTTACGCAAAAGCCCTTCTGCCTATTGGCCTGTTCACAGCCCTTACGGTTATTTTTCAGATGACAGCCCTTAATCTTACCCTGGTAGCTTATGTAATCTCTATCAAACGCACCAGCGTAATTATGAGCGTGTTTTTTGGCTTTCTTTTATTTAAGGAAAAGGGGATTAAAGAGCGTCTTTTTGGTTCCGTCTTAATGATAGCAGGAGTAATCTTAATTACCGTTTACTCGTAATTAACTCTTACTTAAGGCTTTTATAAAGAATTATAGCTTTACGAACTGCATCTACAAACTGATAAAAATAATCTGTAACTGTTTTTCTTCCGTATCGCCGATCTACATTTTCATACATATTTTTCCTTAACCCGTAACTAAGCTCTAACTGAACGCCCTTACCGCTTCGACACCTGTTACAGATATTTGAAGAATAAACTGCCGCCAACCGCAGGGGAGCTTCTTCAACCTGAAAATTATAAGACTCTAGATTATCAGTGACCGTTGATATAAGCTCTTCATTTAACCCGCCTATATAAACAAATTTCTCTTTATCATCACACCCGTGTATGGCCAGACATGTTTCTGATTTTTCAAGTAATTCCAAAGCCCTAGGTTCATCGAAAAAGGTGCTTTTTAGGTGAAGGGCTTCGTTTCCCCAATACTTTTTTGCCACAAAACTATAATAATTATATTCATCTCCGGCAACAGTCCTGGATACTTCTGTTGTCCCGGGTTCTATACCTCCCCCGTGGGGAGACATAACAGCAAAATCAGAACCCTTTACCTCCCGGCAACAGATTTCAAAGTCATGACCCTCTCTATAATTTTTTAATAATTGCCGGTAATCCATAATATTTTCAATTCCTCGTAAAGCTAAAATTTATTTTTATCTAATTTAATTAACAATAATGTCCTTTAGATGTCTTTTAGGCACATGGTGGACCCCTTCACCGTCTCTCCAGTACTTAATATCTTTATCCTCTTTGACCTCTTCTATAACCACTTTTTCGTCAGGTTCTCCCAGGGCTAAAACCAGCAGTATTTCCAGTTTAACCTCCAGATTCAAAAATTCTCTAAGCAATTCCCTGTCAATTGTTCCAATCATACAACCGCCTAGGCCTTTTTCTACAGCTCCTAATAAAATGGTCTGGGATACTATGCCATGGTCACACCAAAACTCCCTGCTTACCTCCGTGTCCCCCAAAACAATAATATAAGCTGAAGGTCTTTCCCCCTGAGCAGGACCTTCCCAGTCTTTAAGGTAGCCTGCCCATCCCAGGCAGGGAAATATCTTAGAGTTTGTGTCGGGGTCACAGGACAGAAAATATTTTAATGGCTGCCTGTTTCTGGCCGAGGGTGTAAGTCTAGCCAGTTCCACCAGGTCCCATAAAGTTTCCCGCTCAATTTGTTTATCCTGTTTAAACCGGCGATAACTTCTGCTATTTATAACAAGTTCTTGAAACATCCAAATTTACCTCCTCCCACAAGATATCCAGTAGTGTTTTCAGGCAATATAGCCTAAGCTGAATAAACTTTGACTGAACTAATATAATCTTGATAACTTAAGAGATATAACTGATATTTATATAAGCAGTCAATGTTTATCCATTTGACTGCTTAATAGATACTCCTCCCATTAAAGCCCTGGTCTGAAAATGAATTACACGGTTATCATCATTAACTATGTTTTCCATTTTTTTAGTAGAAATGATTCCCCCGGTAGATTCCTTCAAAAATTCTATGCCCCCTAAAAGTGCAGTACCCTCACAGACTATATTTATATCTTTAGGCACTATAATATCAATTCCTCCCATAACGGCTGTTAAATCAAGCATCGTTTTACCCTTTGGCATGTTAGCTTTAGTTAGATCAATATCTATACCGCCCATAAGGGCATAGTAATTTCCGCTTTTTAAATCAAAGGGAGTTTTACCTACCTCGATTCCTCCCATAAAAGCCCAATGTCCTTTACCACTCTCAGAATTCGTTTTTCCCCTCATAAAACTGATACCAAAAAGAATAATTATAACCGGCCAGAACATTCTCCAAAACAAAGAGAGATCTGCTTCAAATAATTCTAAATTCCGACCCAGGAAAATAATACCTATTACAAAAATTACCAGGGAGGAGATGAGCTGGCCCCAGGAAGTGCTTACATTTTCATTCCTTCCCTGGTTAAAACCGGCAAATAAGTCCTTAAACAAGCTAGCAGCCCATATCAATAATATTACCGGCCAATAAGTTCTTATGATTGATCCAAGGCTAATATCTGTATAGCCAAAATTATTTAATAATGTCAATACACCCAGTAAAACGATAATTATCCCGGCAATAAATTTAGTATTGAAAATTTTCATAATAAACCTCCATTCCTATTTAATTTTTAATAAAAATAAAACCTGTACCCTTAAACATAGCTTACCCTGGCCATTGTTTTCAATTATTTGCAGATAACAAATTACTTTTACATTATATCATTTAAAATAGCATTTAAAACCCTAAAAATAAACATTTGTAAGTCTTTAATATAACTATTAAATATAAGAAATACGGGCATAATAAACGTAAGGCAGGTGAATTTAATGAGTCAACAAAATAACAGATTAAATTTAATAGGTGAACTTCAAGAAAAACTTAATAGCTCTCTTATCTGCTATATAACCGGAGATAGAGAAAATTTGAATACCAGAATTGCACCAGATGTAATCAGGGTGTTCTACCGTCACCTGGAATCCGTTGGCCCCAAGGAAAGAATAACTCTTTTTTTATACACCCGGGGAGGGGATGTTCTTACCCCCTGGAGACTGGTTAATCTTATAAGAGAATACTGTTCACATTTCAGTGTCCTGGTTCCCTTCAGGACTTACAGTGCCGGTACTTTGATCTGCCTGGGTGCTGATGAAATCATTATGGGTAAAATGGGTGAACTCAGCCCTATTGACCCCAGTGTAGCCAACGCGTTTAACCCGGAGGATCCAAACAACAAATTAGCAAGAATACCGGTTAGTGTGGAGGACGTGTCTTCTTATATAGGGCTGGCACAAGAGATGGCCGGAGTAAAAAAGGAAGAAGAAATAACGGAGGTTTTTCTTCGGCTTTCCAAAAAAGTTCATCCCCTGGCACTGGGTAATGTCCATAGAAATTATTCTCTAATTCGTTCCCTGGGAAGAAAGCTACTGGAGCTTCACTCCAAAGAAGAGTCTTCGGAACAAATTAAACAAATGATAGATAATTTAACAGAACAATTATACGCTCATAATTATATGATTCCCAGGTCCGAAGCAAAAAATAGCATTAAACTGAAAGTTTTTGAACCGCCGCAGGATATTGAAAGGTTAATGTGGAGCCTTTATGAATACTATGAACATGATCTAAAATTAATAGAACCTTTTAACCCTTCCCTGCTGCTAAAAGATCACGAGCAACAGGTAGACTTTGAAGCTACAGGGGGGATAATAGAAAGCTTAGAAAAACTTGATATGTTCATTTTTGAAGGAAGGGTAACCCGTCAGACCCGGCAAAAACAAGAAGCGACTCCGGTTAATACTGAAATACTTCGACAAAAATGGAAAAGTGTAAATTAAAATTTTTAGGAGGATTGCTAAATGTCAGTTAAAAGAAAAAAGCTTTACCTTTCCCATTCTCTTCCCCCTTCTCTACCCAAAAAGGTGAACAGGTATAGAAATATAAACAACTCCACCAGTTATATCCCCGCCAGCTATAACCAAAAACAATCTACCTCCCAGAAAAACAATATAGTTATAGTGGATGAACAGGATGGAAGCAGCAGCTGGTTATAAATCAAAATTCTAACTTTAAATATAACCAAGAAATGACAAAGAGAGAACCTGATAAACACAAAGGTTCTCTCTTTAATATATAGTATGCGATTTTAAACAATTTTTAATTAAGAACCTGCAAATAACTTTATATTAATGTTCCTGTTCTTGCTGAGGATGAGGATGAGACAGCTGATGCTGTTGATATTGCTGCTGTTGATGTTGCTGGTTTACGTTTATCCTTCTGCCTGTAGCTTTTTTAGGAAACCTGACTGTCAGTATACCGTTTCTAGCACTGGCTGAAGCCTGTTCACTATCAACATCCTGAGGGATTGTAAGTAAGCGACTGTACTTAATTCCAGGCTGCCTTTCCCGGTATAAATAATTAAAATCATCAGTTCCTATTCCAATGTTTTCCTGACCCTCTACATAAAGTGTATTATCCCGAATCTCAACGTTTACCGCACTGTAATCAACACCTGGAATTTCAATAACATAAATAACCTCAGAAGAACTTTCCATAACATCAACCTGTGGAGTATGTATTCCCGTGCCAGGATACAATCCTTCTGTTGGTGTACCTGCTTGATGATTTATAGCAGGACCCTGCATATGATACATAGAAACTCACCCCTTTAGCTAAAAAAGTTGGGTGAAAGCAAGATAACAACATTATTTAACCGGTAACGTTAACTTTTACCCTTCTACGGGAAACAAAATCAGATTTTGGAATACGACATTCTAGAGTACCGTTTGAGTAGTTTGCTTCAATGTGTTCAGACCTAACTACGGTTGGTAACGCAACCGTCCTGTGCAGACTGCTGCTGGAACCTCCTACATGAGATAATGCAGATATGCTAATAGAATCGTCAGTGGCAGTGAGATAAATATTGTTTGGATCTACATTAGGAAGTTCTGCAGTAATAACAACATCACTGTTTGTTTCAGCAAGCTCTACTCTAGGCTGGGCATATCCGGAAGTTGAGCTGATTCCCGTGGTCATGTTACCCATTCGCTGCATTTGTTGTTGGTAATTTGAGTGTTGCTGCTGTTGCTGCATGAGCTGTGGATTAATTTGAGAAAAATGTCCGCTCATTGCTGGACTAAAGGATTGCTGCCAGTCTTGCTGCCAGCTCAGGTTAGGATTAAAGCCGTAATTAATTGTTCCTGACTGCGGAATAAAACTTGCTTGAATATTTCCTGCTTGTGAAGGAATTACGCTGCTAAATGGTAGGTTATATCCCAATGGTGACAGCGCAGCTGTTTGCATTGGCAGGCTGTAAGATTGTGCTTGAGGTAGCATTTGCATTGATGATTGGATTGGAGAAATAAATGAACTGGTTTGCCATGGCTGGATAGATGAAAGTCCTGTCTGTCCTGACATAGCAAAAGACTGCTGCTGAGGAGAAATATTGCTACTTTGCCAAGGATTAATATTAGTGGTATACATTAGTTGTAACCTCCTAGATTTTTTATTTTCTTGCTTTCACCCGTTAATTATTATGTCTTTAATTGTAACTGTTTATACGTAGAAACAAAAAAAGAGGTTTACTTAACCTCTTATCACTTATTTGAACTATTATTAATTATAATAAACTATCTTAAATTTAGAAGCTTAAGAGCATTATCTCCTAATATTTTGTGCTTTTCCTCCGGTGTTAAATCTAGGCTATTAAAATTTTGAAGTTCTTTAGATTGATCAGTCCAGGGAGAGTCGGTACCAAAAAGCACTTTATCAGCACCGTGAAGCTTAATTAGCCGTGACATTTTTCCCTTGCCCAGATCATTATAACTATACGAAGTATCAAAGAAAATATTTTTCCCCGCTAAAAGCTCTTCCACTTGCTTCCAATACGCGTAACTACCCATATGAGCAGCTATTATTTTGCCCTCCGGAAATAGATCTATTACCTTCAATAATTTGTCAGGAGTGCAATGATAAGGCGGTTCTAAGCCTATATCTAATCCTGCATGAAAAAGAATTATCAAATCTAATGAAAATATTTTTTCATAAATTTTATACATTTTTTCATCGTCAATAACAAACTTCTGATAGTCGGGGTGAAATTTCAGACCTTTTATTCCTAAACCCTCAATGCGTTCCAGCTCTTCTTCCCAGTCAGTATAATCAGGATGAAGTGACCCAAAAGATATTATCATATCATCCTGCACTTGGGCAGCCCAGCTGTTTATTGTTTTTGTTTGCTGCGGCCTGGTAGCAATATTTTGTAATACACAACAGTCTATGCCGGCCTTTACCATTGACTCCTTTAACTCATCTATAGTACCAGTTAGGCAGGGTTTTATCCCTGCCATATCTGCTAAAACCGGAACAACTTTATAAGCCATATCTTCTGGAAAACAATGCGTGTGAAAATCAATAATCATCAAACCATCCTACTTTCTTAATGCAACAAATCCACCCACTGGGGATACTCACTTTTATCGAGGTCATGTATTCCCTTTATCATTTCTTTTGCATTTTCTATGGACCTGTCAACATTATTCAGAGTTAACTGGTCGTAAGTTTTCTTTCCTTCATCCCAGCTATAGTGTACCAGCTTGTTTCTTATAGAGTTTATTTCTTTAAATGTTTTATAGGGCTCACTATTTGCCTTCATGCTATCGCCCGTAATAATTTTTAGTCCTACCGTAAGCTTTGTATGCACAGATATCTCTGATGTTAAATACTTCTCTATTTCCTTTTCCATATCCTCTTTATTCATGTTTACATAGTTAAGCATAAAATTGTTAAGATACCCTTCGATGGCCATGCAGGCATACAACAAGGAAGCCCTTAAATATCTCCAGCTGTTTTCATTATCATCAGGTTTATCCTCTACCTTCTTTTTAAAATATACGGCGTCCTTTAATATCTCATAGGGCATATCAATTTTAACCACAGACGACATCATATCACTCCTTGTGTATTTTAAATTTAGTAGATTATATAAAAAATAAACTGATTATCAATTTAGCTCAGAACTCTTCCAATCCAAACTATTGTTTGATAAACTTAATGCAAACAATAGTTTGGAGGATGATTACTATGGCAAAACAAAAATCTATTAGTTTATTAACATTTCAAAATCATTTTAATACCGAAGAAGCCTGTCATGGTTACTTATTTAAAATGAAATGGCCTGATGGATATATATGCCCTAAGTGTGACAACAATCAGCCTTATATTATAAAAACTCGTAACCTTCCTTTATATGAGTGTAAATGCTGCCGACACCAGACTACAGTATTAGTGGGCACAATCTTTGAAAAAACTAGAACTGATCTTAGGAAATGGTTCTGGGCTATCTATTTTGTAGCCAATGACAAACGTGGTATTTCGGCTAATACTCTTTCTAAAAAAATTGAAGTTTGCCACCAAACTGCCTGGTTAATGCTTCATAAAATACGTAAAGCTATGGGTGACCGTGATGCAAAATACCTTCTAGCTGGCATTGTTGAGCTTGACGATTCTTTTTTCGGAGCTCCGACCGAAGGAGGTAAACGAGGTCGGGGCACAGAGAAAGTTAAAGTAGTAGTAGGAGTATCTCTAAGCAAAAAAGGTAATCCTCAATATATAAAAATGGAAGTAGTTCCAGATTTGAAAGGTTGCACATTGGTTGATTTTGCTCAACATAATATTATAGAAGGCTCCACTATATCTAGTGACATGTATCTTTCTTACAATGTTTTAGCAAAAGATTATCAGCATAGTGCCAAGAAATTTAATCCAAAAGATGATCCAGACCATTTGGGATGGCTTCATACAATTGTTTCAAATGCAAAGGCATTAATTGCTGGAACTTTTCATGGGCTTGATCCAAAACACTTGCAGGCATATTTAAATGAGTTTAGCTACAGGTTTAACAGGCGTAAGTTTAAAAATGAGCTTTTTAACAGAGTTTTAAATTGTTGTGTAGCAACTAAGGCAATTACTTATCCTGAGCTAGTTAGGTAATCAGTTTTTATATATTTATACCACTGTTACAGTTTTAACTATTAAACTATAGGGCAATATAAATATAGTTAAACATAAAAACAAAGGATGATATTTATGCCTTTTTGGGAAAGTCAAGAAAACTTAACTATAATACAATGGGTTATCCGGTCTGTTGTAATATTTTTCTGGCTGCTCTTATTAACTAAATTAATGGGACAAAGAGAAATAGGGAGCCTTACCCTTTTTGACTTTATTGTTGCAATCACCATTGGAAGTATTGCAGCAGCTCCCCTGGCTAACTCCAGAGATGATTTAATTGGCCCTTTTATAGGTATAGGAGTTCTTGGAGCATTAGACATAATTATCGCTTTTTTAGCTCTTAAAAATTCCAAATTTCGCCGAATTGTTCAAGATGAACCTATAGTATTAATTAAAAATGGACAAATTCTTAAAAATACACTGTCCAAAACACGCTATAATATTGACGACTTAATGACAGAACTAAGGTTAAACAATTACCCAAATTTTTCAGATATTGAATTTGCCATACTTGAATCCAACGGTAGACTCAGCATTATACCCAAATCTCAAGCCCGTCCCGTAACACCTGAGGATCTCCAAATTCCTACTCAATATGAAGGTATGCCTACTGTTATAATTGAAGATGGAAACATCCTTGAAGATAACTTGCGTGAAAATAACCTTAGTAAAGAATGGCTTTACTCTAAATTACAAGAAATGGGCATTCAAAATGAAAACGAAATATTAACAGCTACTTTAGATACTCGAGGTCGGCTGTATTCATGTAAGAAAAATTAAAAAATATTAACTTGTCTTTGTAAGTTAATTGTTAACTCAGGAAGATTCAGGTGGTGCGCTGAACTCCTCAGCTAGTTTGCAGATAACTTTTT
>SL_8KL_010_SEDDRAFT_10004406_pt1 | contig 11331 bp, 12 predicted proteins | sample SodLakKL_010_SED_4_FD_11160 | JGI IMG/M metagenome (IMG submission 11160) | reverse complement strand
CTCATCCGACAGTTCTTTCCCAAAGGAACTGACTTTACGAAAGTCCCCAGACGGAAGATCAAAAGAGCTCAAGCTCTCTTGAATGGTCGACCCAGAAAAACGCTTGATTTTAAAAAACCGGATGAGGTATTATTAGAAGTGTTGCGCTAGATTTTAGAATCCAAGATATTTTAAAGTTGACCAATCTTCCAAACTCCTTTTTCTCTAAAAGCAGGTATAGTCTGTCTTTTTGCTTTATTCAATAAACTGTTAAACTGTAAATTTTTCTCTTTGGCATAATCGGATAATTTTATTATCTTCTCACCCCTTAAGTAAGTTAATCTTTTATGGAAAGACTCTATCAAGGCCGAAATGAGAACACGATCCATAATGCTTGTTTTTTTCTTGTTGCTGTTCCTGTATTCGGAAAAAGCGCTATAGTAGGTTTGCTTTTCTTTGTTTCTAATAATAAGAGGAGGGAAACCTAATCTCATTAACTGATAATTAATCAAAACTCTTCCTATTCTTCCATTTCCATCACAGAAAGGATGAATGTGCTCAAACTCCAAATGAAAACGTGATATTTTTCCTAAGAAATAATCCTTTGTATCGCCGGAATAGTCCAATAATAAAGAATTTATCATTGACCCTATGTGTTCCGGCGCAGGCGCGATATAACCTCCCACTCGCACATATTCTCCTGCTTCCCGATATCGACCGGCAATATTGTCGTTAATATTTGACATTAATATTTTGTGTAAAAACAACATCAGATCATTGTCGAGATCAAGCTCTTCCTTTTTATTTCTCAAATATTCAAAAATCCTGGCCAAATTCTTTGCCTCAAAAACTTCTCGAACCGTAACCTGTCTGCCAACCTCCATCTCCAAAAGTATTTTCTCTGTTTCTGAAATGGTTAAAGTGGAGTTTTCAATGGCATTTGAGTTATAAACCGATTCCGGCAGTTCTGTTTCAAAAATTATATCCAAAAGAGACTCTTTTCCCTTTTTTAAAGAGTCATACTCCTCTTTTAGTTTATTTATTCTGTCTATGAATTTGTTTGATACAGCCATAAAAACCGTTAATTTACACTAATAATGTATTATATTAACGATTTTTTGTCAAATTGTAGTGTAATTTAAGCTAGCGTTGTTTGCAAAATTACAGAAAATGACCATCTCATGCATCCCCTCTTATTTTTTCCGTTGCTTTTACTATAATCTTAATAACTATATATGAAAGCATACCAAAGCCAAAAGAAAATAAAACAAGGGTTGGGATGCCCGGGTCATCCCTAAGTTCAGGATTTGTTAATGAAACCACCAATAAAAAGAGAGTTAAAAGCACTGAAAACCAAAAAGCAACTTTTAAGAAGGCTTGATGATATGCTTTGACTTCTGATTTTTTTTCTTTTTTTTCAATATTCTTGCTTTCTTTTTTTATATATACTAAATTCACAATTCCGAAAGAAAGAAGCCCAAAGCCCGCTATCAGTAAGATTGAATTAAAACCAGAATCATATCCAAACGCCAAAAATATCAAAACTACACCAATTATTATAAATGACCAAGTGGGTGGATTTTTAAGATTTTTATTTTTCATTTTGTTTAAAAATTATTTTTATTGTAACCACAAACAACCGAAACAAGAAAGATTAAGGGTAAGATGATTGTTGTCAGGATAAACTGATGAATTGTTTTGCTTGCTCAAAATCCAACTTGTATTCATCCTGCCAATTTACTGCGCCTTCGTCAAAACCACCATAAATATCCATATTGCTGACATTCCAATCTCCTATGGATTGATTGAATGTATTATATTAACGATTTTTTGTCAAATTGTCGTACTTAAATCTAAAATGAAATGCAGTACAATTACGCAAAGAGTTTATATAATTCAGGAAAAAAGACTTGAGAAATCTATTTCGGGAAATGTGGATCCATGTACTGGATGAAGTTAGAACTTATTTAATGAAGGAACAACAAAATACTAAAATAGTAATTAAGAGCACTGCTTGGGGTTCCGTCCCTCTGCGGCGCTTTTTCATTTTATTGTTTTCCACCACCAACCAAACTCTTCAGGAAATGCTTCCGAATACTTTTCAAACCAATCAATCATTTCCCCGGCATCGATATAGCCAGGCGTACTCTTTGATTCAAACTGATCCTCATAATTACAATCTAATCCTAATCGAATCGCTAGAACGGCATAACGAGCACCAATATTATCACTAGGATTGCTTTTCAGTAATTTACGGAAGATTTCTAGGGAATATTCCGGCCTGTCCTCCTCCCAAAGCGCACAAGCCCAACGATTTATTGCCCGAATAATATGGCGATTTTCTAAAACTTCCCAAGGAAGAATTTTTGGCCAATTTCCGTTTTTGTCAACAATAAAATTCATTGCCCTTAAATAAGCTTCTCTTAATACTTCTCTCGCCTCACCATAATTATCTTCTTCCTCCAGAATATCGGCTAAAACTAAATAAGGATCAAGAAAGTCCGGATCACTTTTAATAAGTTTTTTCATTTCTCTCTTCATTTCATTATATTGCAGTGACTCTTCCAGTATATCGTAATACTTAGACATTGCTCTCGATGTTTTTCCGACAAATTCCTCAATTTGTTTCTTTCTTTTTGGATTAACAATGGAAAGATCTTTTTCTATATATAAATTGTCATAAATTTCAACCCACAACCCGGTTAACAAGGTAAGATATCTTTCAAGATTTTTTTGTTTGAATGAGTTGACCTGCTTAGAGATTGGTCCAAAAGCCAAAGACTCAAGGACAAATAGTGGCAAAGTTATTTCTCCGCTCAGTTTTGGATATAAGTCTCTACTAATATCTAATTTTTTAACATCATCAATCTTTACTCCTTTGTCTTCTAAAAGGTGGCTTAATGTAACAAGAGCAATTGAGTCACCTATTTTTTGATAATCTCCTCTCTTCTGAGCATCTAAAACTTTTTTCCCGAACTTCTCGTCCTCACTCTTAATGTCAGTAAAAACATTTATTAAATAACCCAAGGCCTCTTCTTTTTTAAGTCTTGAAACATTCTCCCAAAGCAAGGTTTCATGAAAAAGGTTTTGGCAAGCTTTCCAAAAACAATCAAAATCTTCAGTTTCTCCTATTTGTTTCGCATATTTAATAAAATCAATTTTCATAATTTAATTAATTTACATTAATCTTTTTTAAATATTGGCATCTTTTTATTTAAAAGAAAACTATCCCTCTTATTTTATTATCTTCTAAAACATGAAATTTACATTATTCCATAAAAGTGAAAATTATCTTTAATCAAAACATCTTTAACCACTCCCCTGGTTAACTTTCCTGTGGGTTGGTCTTTTTTTAAAACAATATCTACCTCTGTTCCGGGGAAGATATATTTTCTGCTTAAAAGTTCGTTCATGAAAACTAATTACTGATTTTTTCTGTGTGCTTGCATTTAGGATAATTACTACATCCCATAAACTCACCGTACTTACTCTTACGTTTTACTAATTTTCCACCACATCTTGGGCAATCTTTCCTTCTTTATTTTGATATATAATAATTTCCTTTTTTCCTATAACTTTATTTTATCAAAAAACCACCTCAACTGAAAGGTGGATTTTTGTCCTATACAGCTCGGAGGGTTGTACAAAGTTCGAACCTGTTTAATGAAGAAATAATTCTTTATAAAAACAAAAAAATTACCTGAAAGCAAAAAAACACCTATCCCTTTTTTTCTTTAATCTTAATAATTAAAATTATAAATTGTATTCCCTATAAAGTTCTTTTGCTCTTTTGAAGGTATTACTTTTCTTGATTTTTGATAAGGGAATTAAACAGCTATATTCTTCCATATTTTTACAGAAAATCCTCTCTCCTGGAGGAGATAAAGGTCCACCATATTTTAATGCATTATCTTCTTCATAAGCCATAACATCTACAACAGTTTTTTGTTCTCCAAGCCAATAAGCAATCATTAAAAAGATAGCTATAAAAAAACTATCAAACAACAATACATTTATTTGAGATACATCAGAATATAAACCAAAAAAGTAATTTTTAATAATGACTACAAGAAGAATTGAAAGATACAAGAATGGAATTTTTTCTTTTAGACTTAAGTAATGTCGCCTATCTTTTTCCTTTGATGATGGGAAAATAATTGCCCTACTCTTATCCAAGATATTCGAACTATTTTCCTTAAGATCCTCGGGAAAAGAAATAAATCTAAAATCACTATTTTCTATCTTTCCCGCACCAAATATGCCGTCAACAGAATAAAACATTTCCTTTTTTTTCTCACTGTACCCCACAAATAAACCTAAAAAAATAACTAAAATGAGATAAGTAATTTCAAGAATCCATATTATTGTTATCTCCGGTTCCTCATAAAAAAACTCTAAAAGAATATAACTTTTAATGGCTCCTCCGATCAAAGCACCAGTAAATCCAAAAAGAACAAAGACTATTAGAAAATTTTTCAAAATCTCTTCGTTTTTTGCCATTGTTTTTAATAAAAATACACTTCAGTGTATATATTTCGACTATTTATAAATAGCTTTCTTGTATATTCCTTATATAATCCCGCGCACTGGAAGACGTTAGAACCTGTTTGACGGGTAATAATTCCTTATCTTTCTTTATTCTATTTCTATTAAGGTCCTTCAACTCTATCAATCCCTCTTATTTCACAACTCTCTAGTTTATTAGCAAGAAAGACATCTATTTTTTCAAAATTCACAACATCCACCAAAAAATACTCACAACAACTTTTATTATTTTTATCTAAATAAGCATAATTAATCTCAATTAAAAAACTATCTTCATCCTTTAGCGAAATAGGATCGTTTTCAGTATTATCAATATCAACTCTGTATAAATGATTAAAATTTTGTAGCACTATTAAAGGATAATTCAATATATATTTTTTAAGATTTTTTTGTCTTATAATCTTCTCTTTTTCTTTTCCCTCTTCGGTGAAAAAGCTTTCTTCCCTAAAAGAAATGAGCGCACTTAATGATTGATTTAGGGCTTTATAAAAGGGGTCATTTTCTTGATTTCTGCTGGGAGCAGAGTCAAAAATCTTAACAACCTTCCCCCCGTCTTCTCTATCTAGATAGTGATGGCTATTTATAATTTTATTACCTTCTGGAAGATTCATATTCTCTTTTGCTAAATTGTAAGCTTTTTCGTATTCCATCTTGTCAAACCAAAGGACAGTTTCAGAAGCGCTCTTTTTGCATTCAATAAATAATCTTAATTTAATAGCGTATTCTTCTTTAATTCGATAACTCTCTGCAATAATATCCACTTCACGAGCCTTTCCAGTAACATTATCGCTATAGTATGGACTAATACTTACTTCCCACTTTTTATCATCGCTTCGACTTCTTAGATATTGAACAACCTCATAATGAAAAGAGTTTCCGCTATTCTCAATTATTTCCCTGGCTTTTTCAATTCCCTTCTGGGTCTTTTTTTTGTTTTTGTTTTTTTCAGTCATAATTTAACTTCTACAGCCTTTATTTAACTAATCATTTCTTTATAAAATAAGAATCAATAGAATGCTTTACTTCCTTTCGACTGAATTTAATAATAAGCTCCAAAAACAAGAAACTAAAAAGTGCTACTAAAAGAGCAACAACTCCTATTATCCGATCTGCATTATAAATAAGCGAATAAAGAGCAATTAAAATGCTAGCTATTACAAAAAATCTCTCAAGCCCTCTAATCCATTCTTCATATATAATATTTATATGAATTTTCCATTTATTTAATTTTACATTCTTGCTTTGAAGCATTATTTGCCGAGAATTAATTTATCTTCTATCTCTTGGTGCTACGTCTCTATTTTATCACAAAACAAAAACCCGAGAAATGTTTCCCGGGAGTTTTTTTGTTTCTTTCCGTTCTTTACTCCTCTGCTGAACACGTTCATAACTGTTGACTGGAAAGGAATAGAGAAAGAAAAAAATTCCTTTTTAATTAAAATCATCTTTTGGGAAATGGTGATAATTTGTAACAAATTCCTGTTGATTGCTTATATGAATAACCGTCTCTATCAATGCAATTTTGCCATCTCTCTATGTGTTTTTGTTCTTCAATAGAGCTTTGTTTGTATATTTCGCTTGCAAGATAAAAACCACCAAAAATAATGCTTGCTAAGAGAATTGCCACGGGCAATGAAAGGTTATTGATTTTGGTTGTTATTTTCTTCATCTTTTTTCTTCCAGTTATTCTAAAAACATTGAGATATCTAAAATTCTACCAAGAGACTCAATTCCTCCTAGTCTTGCATAGGTAGGGATTCCCAGCAAGCAATTGTCTTTTACAAGTATGGCGGCTCCACCTGAATTTCCTTGATCTATTTTTGCATCAGTAATGTAATAGTTTCCCTCAAAACCAGAAATTATACCTCTCGTTGCAGTAATGTTTTCGCGTGATCCTATATGAGGATACCCTAAAATAAGCACCTTATCTCCTTCAGAGGGTCTTTGTTCACAGATATTAGGGGAAACAGATGTTAAGTCTCTAATATATCTATCAGTATTATTTATGTCTATAAACGCTCCGTCTTCACCAGAGGAAAGCGTATACAAATCTTCTAATTGGCCTTTATATAAATAATCTCTCTCCGGAAAAAAAATATGGCAAGATGATGCGCTGTAACCCAGTTCATCTGTAATAATGTGCTTATTGGTAATTACGCTGATCGAAGCGTCGCTTGTATCTATTGCTATTCCTGATCCGAAAGACTCACCATAAACAGCACCATCATCAGCATAACGAAACTCACACCTAACAAGGCCAACTATCGGTTTCCATTGCTTAATTATAGCCGGCAGGTCTAAAATATCAGAAGAATCATCAGATAAGTTATCGCTCCATATCCACCCTTCTTTGTTGTTTATTTCTACATGGGTCCATTCTGTTCCTTCTTCAATTATTTTCACTTCACTTCCTTTAGATATATTATCAATTACTTCATGGCTAGAAATTCCCAGCAAATCAGTATTTACTATTACATATTTTTTCTCTACCTCTTCCTGTTGTTCCTTTAGCCTTGCTTCCAGTTTTTCTTGTTCTTCTTGAATTTTTTCCTCTGCCTCCCTCCTTACTTCTTCCGCTTCCATCCCCTCTCTTTCTATTTCTTCTCTTATAATTGTTGTTTCTTTCTTAATTTTTCTCTCAATTATTTCATCTTCCGATTCTTTTATCTTTATTCTGGCATCATCATAATGTCGAAAATCATTTGAAACTTCTGATAATAAATCTTTTGCTTCATCCCAATTTTCTTTATCAAACTCTTCTGTTCCCTGCTTATAATTTTCTTTATCTTTTATAAATCCTCTGTTTTCCTGTATTTCATTAAAAACTTCTTGCTCCTTGATTCCCAATTTTTCAAGCAACCAAATTTCAGAAATAGACTCTAATTTCTGAACTGCCTCATTATACTTGCCAGATTCTGTAAGTTCTTTTGAATAAGCTAAACCATCTGAAAGCTCTCTGTATTGAGAAAACCCAAACACTAGACCACTAACAACAAAAATCACCACTATGGCCAGCACTAACGCCCTAACAAAGGGTTTTTGATTAACTTTTTCTTTCATACATAGATTTATTTTGCTTTATTTATCCTCGTTAAAAAGATTCCGAAAACAAATAATAGTGATAGCAAAAAGAGCGGAAAGATCCAAAACTAGTGTTTTATTTTCTCGATCATTTTCATTTCCAGTAAATTGTCTAGAAAACTCTCTTGCAACAGAAAATGCCGGTCCTAAATTGCCCTGCTCTTCAAATGCGTTCTTGTAATTAACCATCCTGATATTATAGAGCATTTCTAATAGTGTTCTAGGAGGCATTATAAGACTGTCAAAATCAACTTCTTCATAAGTATTTTTTTCAACTTCTACTTTAATTAATTTTCTTTCTGACTCCCTCTTTATAATCTGACTAACACGAAGATTTGCTGCTTCAAGTTCTTTCTTTGTCTTAATTTTTGAAAAATCCATATCAAACAAGAAAAAAAAGTAATCACACATGGGGTCGATTATTTTCTTGGCATCCTCTTCATTGAAGAATAGGTTAATTACATATATCATCCAAAAAAGATTTACAAGAGATAAATCTAATCTGAACTTCAGGGCATCCGATTCATTAAATTTTTCTAATTCAATAATATTGATTATAGCGTTGCTGATTTCTTCAACTGTGGAATTTTTTGTTTCTCCCGGAAACCATATTAATCCAAAAACAAAAATGGCTAAGTTCTCATGTTGTTTTCCACTAAAATCTTTATAACTATTGGAAATCATATTAACTGGGTTTCTTGTAATGGTTTATTCTCCCTAGAGGCTTTCCATTCTTTGGCTTTATTTAATAGTTGCATCACACAAGTTGGTAATTGTCCTACTATTAATAATAAAAGAAAAAATAATCATCGCAATTATGTGTTTTTAGGACTCATGTTTTCTTTTTTGTTTAACTCATTATACCAAAAGCATAAATTAATTAAAGTATGTTTTTTATTAGCCAAAAAATTGTACGGAATCAAATCATGTTTCGCAGATAAAAATCGTTTATTCTGATCCTAGACTAGCTCTTCCCAAGAGAACTAAATAAAAATATAGGATAAGTGTAGTATTTTCAAAATTGCACTCATTTTGTTCAATTTCTCCATGAGCTATCTTGTGGCGCATTCTATATCCCATTTGTTCAAATAAAGTGAATTTTAATTGTCTGCAAAAATCTTCCCCCCCACACTACTTTTTATTGAAAAACGCCTAATTCCCCAACTAAAAGGATCTGTTTCCTCAAATTCTTGATTCCTGTTCATCTAAAAAACTTTTCTTCTCTTGTTTGATTAAAACACATCTCTTCTCGTGCGAGATAGCCACCTAAATATCCTTTTTAGTAGGAAGGAATTTCTTTTGGTAAGATTTTCTTTTTGTGTATCTCTACTCGTTATATTGGTAGTATTCGCAATAAATTCATATTGACATTGTGGGCATCTGACTATCATTCTACCTTTGTTTTTCGGAAGTTTAATTTTAGTACCATCGTTCCGACATATTACAATATTAAACATATTATCATCTGGTTGTAAGAACGGAGCACCAAGATTTTGAGTAAACTCTACTAACTTACTAATATTTTTGTAATACTCTTCTGCCTCAAGAGAATAATCTTCTATTTCTAATCTTCTTTTTGATATTTTTTGATCTAACGTTAGAGCGTTAAGAAACTTTAGACATGGATCATGTTCGTTGTCCTTGGTTGTGTCTTGCAGTTCAGATAATAGTCCTACAATCTTTTTGTGTTTTTCTTGTAAAAAATTTTCAGTAATATTTATGCTTGCGTATTGAAGATATAAAATGCTCTTGTCTATATCAAACAATTTTGATTGAATGTTTTCTATGTCAGAATTTAATTTTTCTGATAATTCTTCTTTTATGTCAACCTTATGAAATCGATTATTAAAAAAAATTTGGTAATTTATTCTACATGTTCGTAGCGCTTGTTTGGCTTCAGGAGACAATCCTTTTTCATATTTCTCAAGAGGTATTTTCCGCATAGCACAAATTAAACAAAAAACAAAAGCAATCTGATTGCGATTAAGATATCCACATTTTTGAGTTTCTGTAATATTTTTAGTCCCTTCTATTGTATATTCGTGACGAAAGTTTTTAACCTCACACCCATTGAGTATCAGTTTTCCTAACCCTAAAAATACTGCAGCAACATCGGTTAATATTTCGTTTTCATAAGTATGAGCAGGACCCAAGCCAACAGAAATGGAATTAACATGCAAATATTTATGAGTTATCTCATGCGCTAATATTGCAAGAACAGCATCATCAAACCCTAATATACTTTTCGACACCTCTATAAATACTTCCTTGCTATTATGTTCAAGATCTATGTCTCCGCCAACGTTTCTTTCTTTCTCCGTTGTAGCAACAATAAAAGTAAATCCTCGCAAACCAACAAATTCAGCAATTTGCTTCGCTGCTTTTTGGATTGAAATAATATCCTTTGAGTCTAGAGAAAATGGTTCAAGAAAATGATATCCTGTTTTTGCTCCAACCCTTCTTTCAAGTAAAATAATTTTCTGGATATATTCATTATAAAATATTTGTGTCATTTTCTTGTTTCAGCCTATTTTGTAAATTAAAAATATAGTTACCCCACACCCCTGCACACTATTACTTTATTCCACTCATTCTTGATTAAAAACTTTTATAAACATTCTCTGAATATTTATCTCAAAAATAAATAACTTCATCAATATTTTTTATTCATGATGTTTTAATTCCCATAAATCAATAACTTCATCTTGTTTGGCAAATTCTGTATTTAAGAAAAATGGTTCTGGTTTAATTCCTAACCTCCATAAATCAAGTCTATCTGCGTCCCAGCAAGTTTGTATGGTAATATCTCCGCTTTTTATTCTTGAGTTTGTATGATGTTCACAGGCAAATAACAACTTATCTAATTGACTTCTTGAAATATGAAAGAGTTTTTTATCATACGCATCTTTTAAAAAAATACTTGCTCGCTTTCCATGTTCTAGGTCATCATCTTCATTTTCTCTCTTGGCGTCGTGAAAATAAGCGAAAAGATTTACAACTCTAATGTCCGCCATTGTTTCTGATGCTAAATAATTGCCAATCTCTAACACTCTGCGCCAGTGAGGTAACCCGTGAATTACGCTAGACTCTAATTTAAACTGGTTAAGTATAAAATCAACTATTTTTGCATTTTCTTTTTCAAAGTTGTCCGCTAAATTACTTGTTTCGATTCCTTCTTTTATTTTTGAAGATAAAAAATATTTGGGAAAACGTAATTTCTTATCTTCGACTAGTTTTCTTATATATTCTACCACACTCATATATTTGTTATACCACAAAACAAAAACCCGAGAAATGTCTCGGGTAAATTTGCAGGGAAAATGGAATAATTTTCGAACTTTAATTTGGATTAATGATATAAATGCCCTGAAATAATGCTCGAAGATATAGAAAAACTACTACAAAACACCACCCAGTCCCAATCCCACCAACACCGCACATTATTTTTTTAAATAAAACTCTAATACTTGTCTGCATCTCTTCTTTTAAGTAAACCAATCACTATAAAAAGTACTGAAATAATAGTGACTTGAAGAAAATAGTCATTAAGTTTATAAAAAAATGCTGACCCCCAAAGATAGTAAAGGTCGTAGCTTGAATTAAAGCCTTCAATATAAATAATTATTAGTTGGTCTCTAACTTCTAGCGCAACATCTGTTATTCATATAATATCAGATGTATATGCAAATACAAGACAAAGCACGATACAAAAGGGTCACAGATGAA
>SL_8KL_010_SEDDRAFT_10004405_pt1 | contig 11333 bp, 8 predicted proteins | sample SodLakKL_010_SED_4_FD_11160 | JGI IMG/M metagenome (IMG submission 11160) | reverse complement strand
GGAAATATTCAGGGGCTACACTGGAACCGGTGAAAAAAACATTAAAAACCATAGCTAAAAGAAACATTCACCTTGAAATTGCCAATCTGATAATTCCCGGTTTAAATGATGATAGTAAAACATTCGGTGAAATGGTAACCTGGATCTCCGAAGAGCTTGGCAAAGACACTCCTTTGCATGTAAACAGATATTTCCCTTCATACAAGATGAATATTGAGCCAACTCCCCTTGAAACAATAACAGAATTAAGAAAAATTGCACTTGAAAAACTTAATTTTGTATATTGTGGTAACGTTCCTCCAATGGAGAGTGGCTCTGACACTATATGCCCGGGTTGTGGTGAAACCGTTATAAAAAGAATGGGACGCAAAACAACTACCGACAATATTGATGAAAATTGTCGTTGCGTTCATTGTAATTATAAAGTTGCTTTTTGTGGATAAANGTTGAAGGAATTGTCATTGGTCATGGGTTCGTTGTTCGTTGTTTGGTGTTTGNTGTTTGGTGTTTGTTGTTTGTTGTTTGTTGTTTGTTGTTTGTTGTTCGGTGTTTGGTGTTCGTTGTTCGTTGTTTGGTGTTTGGTGTTTGGTGTTCGGTGTTCTTTGTTTTGGATTTTGGATTTTGGATTTCGTAATAGTTAATTCATAAACCGGAAAATATAATAATTATGTCACAAAAAATCAGAAAACCCGCAGTAGCTGGAATGTTTTATCCGGCAATTAAAAATAAATTAAAAAATTTGATTGAGGACATTGATCGTCAGGAGGAAGCGAACTTTGATCCTGATTTAGAGCAATACAAAATCATTGGTGGTATTGTACCTCATGCCGGCTATATGTATTCAGGATATCAAGCGGTTCACTTTTTCAAGGTCTTAAAAAAGTCAGAACAGGCAATTGATACTGTAGTTATTATAAACCCCAATCACAGGGGTATGGGGCCTGGCGTTGCTGTAGATGACAATTCTGCATGGACAACTCCTTTAGGAGATATGGAAGTCGATAGTGAATTTTGCCGGGCACTTGACATTCCTGTTTCATCCAGCGCTCATGATAATGAACACTCGGGAGAGGTTATGGTTCCCTTTCTGCAATACTACCTGGAAGAACCAATAAAAATTGCACCTATCAGCATGGCAGACCAATCATATGAAACAGCCGCAGACCTGGCCCGGAAAATTGATACTGCAGTATCCGAAACCGGGAAAAAAATAGTAATCATTGCTTCAAATGATTTTTCGCACTTTGTTGACCCAAACGAAGGATACAAACTTGACAATCTGGTTTATGAAAAAATAGAACAACTTGATGCCAAAGGGGTTTTTGATACTATAAGAAAGGACAATATAAGTGTTTGTGGCTACGGTCCAATTATGACGCTTATAGAATATTCTAATTTAAAATTTCCCGGTACAAAAACTAGTCTGCTCCGCAGGGGCAATTCAGGCGATATATCGCCATCTACAAATGTAGTGAATTATATATGTACATTATTTTACCTGTAAATGCTGCAATACTTGTTTAACCGGCTTTAATTAATGGTAATTTTACTTAAAGATTAATACGTAGTTTTGCTGAAAAATTAACAACTCACTCAAATTATCTTTATTTTTTTGTTTTCGGCATTAACATTCAAGAAATAGGTATAAATATTTAGACATATATTTATTTTTCTTCCAAACGCAAACTTTATCTATTGTTCCTCTAATAATTGAACTCTGAATCTTGAAACAAATTAATTACAAATCTGTACTTGATAATGCTCCAATAGGTTACACCTATCGTCGTATTATAATTGACAAAGACAACAATCCCTGCGATTTTGAGTTTTTAGATGTCAATGATGTTTTTGAAGATTTTACAGGTTTAAAGAAAGAAAAAATAATTGGCAAAAAATTTTCTGACATACAACACGATATAAAAGACATAAAAAAAACAGACTATTTAGCAATTTATGGTGATGTTGCAATTAATCAAGTCTCAAGAGAGTTTGAGCAATTTTCCGAAACCACTAACAAATGGTATAACGTAAAAGCCTTTTCTCCCGAAAAATATTATTTCATCACATATTTAACAGATATTTCATTTGAAAACCAATTAACAAATACTGCAGATAAACTACTTCAATATTCAACTGATGATATAGATTACAAAAAGATCACCAATACATTGTTGGATATTTCAGGGGCCAGATATGGCATATTAAACTTATATAATCCTGACAATAAAGCGTTCACCACCGAGGCCTACACAGGAATAGAAAAAGACATCAAACTGGTGGAAAAAATGTTCGGCTTTACTTTGACAGGAAAAAAATGGTTTATTAATACCAAAGATCCAAAAAACGAAGGTCAAAAAAACATTATTACTCATTTTAATAGCCTTTGCGAGTTTGCAGATAGGATTACGCCAAAACATTCAAAAGAGGAATTTTTTCAAGTTGCCCAAACTTTAGAAAAAGAATTTGATATTGGTTCTGTTGTAGTTGTTAAAATATTGAAAGATGATTTAATAACTGGCAATTTCATTTTGTTGATGCCTAAGGGTGTAAAACTACAAAATCCGGAAGTAGTAAAGCTCTATGCCCGGCAAATCGGTTTACTGCTTACGCATAAAAAAGAAGAGGAGTTGCTAAAAGACAGTACGCATCAATATAAAGTGCTGTTTGAAAGCAATCTGACAGGTATTTTTGTTATTGACAAGCAAACTAACAAAGCTGTGCTTGNAAATAATACAATAGTTGATTTATTTGGGTTAGGCTCCAAAGAAGAAGCATTTAGGATAAATCCGTTTGATTTTATACATCCTGAGGATAAAGCCGATATAAAAGAAATACTATATAAAGACGTATTTGAGCATGATATACGTGAAAGCAAGGATTTCAGAGCTTTTACAAAGGACGGCAGGCAAATATGGCTTAGGATGATAGGAGCCAAAATGGAATACAAGGGAAAAACAGCAGGGCTTATTTCATTATACGATATCACCGAACAAAAACATGCTGAAGAAGCACTGCAAAATAAGAACAAGATTTTAAACTCGTTGAATGATTACTCAATGGAGCTAACTTCATTATCAATGAGCAATGAAATATTCCATGTCGCAGCTCAAAAAATTACAGAATTATCCAAAGCTTTAGGTGCAATTATATCTTATTTTGATGAAAAAAACCATGAATTGGTTGTATGTTATACCACACTTTCTGATAAAGAAAACAACAAAATAAAACAAATTCTTGGCAAGGAAATAACGGGTTTACGCATAAATTTAACAAAAGACCAATATGATCATATTATTAATACCAAGACAACCTATAAAGAATCATTAACCGAAACCACTTTTGGTTCAGTTTCACCCACATTAAGCAAAATATTAAAGAAAACCTTTAATTATAAATGGTTTGGAGGCATAGGGCTAATTTATAAAAATAAGCTGGTTGGTACAATTGTTTTTATAGGCGGTAAAAACTCAATAAAGCTTGATAACGAATCCCTTGAAACTTTTGCCGGAATAACAGCAAATGCTCTGCAACGTTGGTTTGTTGAAAAATCATTAATAGAAAGTGAAAAGAAATATCGCTTTATCACCGAAAACACTGTAGATGTTATCTGGTTGATGGATTTAAACATGAAATTTACCTTTGTAAGTCCTTCCGTTGAAAAGCTATATGGATATACAGCTGAAGAATTTATGAACTTGCCCTTTGAAAAATTTTTAACTAAAGAAACAATAAATACAATATATGAAACTTTTGACAGTGTGATGAAGGATGAAAAAGAGGGTGAAAACGAGAAAAATATTATAAAAACCATCCAGTACGAAGCAATAAAAAAGGATGGATCAAAATTTTGGTTAGAAACAAATGCCAGGTTATATAGAGATAACAATCAAAAACCTGTTGGTATTATAGGTGTTTCACGCGACATTACAGAAAGAATAAAATCCCAGAATTTGCAACAAGAGGTTGAAATAGCTCGCCAATCGGCACAATTTAAGCAAAACTTCCTGGCTAATATGAGTCATGAAATAAGAACGCCGTTAACAGGTATAATTGGAATGACGGAACTGTTTTCCAAAACCGAATTAACTGAAAAACAAGTAGATTATTTAAATTCAATCAAACAATCGAGTAAAAACCTAAGAGAAATAATAAACCTTATACTCGATTATTCAAAAATTGAAGCCGGACGTATAACACTAAAAAATACTACATTTGCTGTTTATGATTTATTTTCTAATGCAAATAACTTCTTTAAATCTATTTGCACAAAAAATATTGACTTTGAAACATATATCAGTTCACATGTACCTGAATATATTCAAGCTGATAAGCAACGTGTAACCCAAATCCTTAACAACCTTATATTCAATGCCGTAAAATACACTGAACAAGGCAAGATAATGGTAAAGGCAGATATTGAAACCCCTATGAAAGAGGACTTTTCAGAGAGTCAAACCAATTATGCAATCATAAGAATTGAAGTGAAAGATACAGGTATAGGAATTAAACATTCAAAGCAAAAACATCTGTTTAAACCTTTCAGTCAAATAGAACAAGAAGATACACGTGATTATGAAGGTACAGGATTGGGTTTGTCAATATGTAAAGAACTTACAAAGCTTTTGGGTGGTGAAATAGGTGTAAACAGTTCACCCGGGAAAGGAAGCACATTCTGGTACACATTTAAGGCAAAAATAGAAAAGAAAACCATAAATAATAATCAGACCAACACACCAAGCACTGATTACAAATCAAAACCATTAGAAATTCTTTTTGTTGAGGATAATAAAGTAACTCAAAAAGTTATTTCATTATTATTGAGCTCTAATGGCCACAAAGTAACTATAGCCGAAAACGGACAAGTAGCATTAGATATTTTTGATCCACAAAAATTTGATCTTGTACTAATGGATATTCAAATGCCGGTTTTAGATGGAATTAATGCTACAAAACAATTGAAGGAAAAATATAGTGATTTACCCCCTATAGTAGGGCTTAGTGCTAATGCTTTTGAAGGCGATCGTGAAAAATACATGAAACAAGGACTGGACGAATACCTAACTAAGCCATTAGATGCCGACGAATTTTATTCTGTTATAAAAAAACTGCAACTAGTATAAACCCCCTATTCAGCCTCCAATATGGTTCCTGCAGACTATCGCAATAATTAAAAATTAAAGTTTCAACAATAAAATCTTATTTTGATATGCCGGAAAAAAATTTCTTATTTAAAAGTACTTAATCATTTATATTGTTTAAACATTTTTTGTGTCTATCATCTTTGGCAGCTAATAATCTTTAATTAATTATAGCCACTAAGTGTTCGCAATTTAAATATATTTAACATCAATACAGATAACTAAAAATCATTTTTTTACACTATGAAAATATGTAAAAGAATGGAAGAAATTGTCACACAAAAAAATCACGCAAAGCCGCAAGGACGCCAAGGGAAAAATCATTTATGATTTTTCCATCTTTGCGTACTATTTAAATTCAACTATATTAATACAACTCGTTAAAAATACAAAAATCAGAGTTTTGTGCTAAAAATTAAACTATTTTTACTTTGAGGCTTGGCGCCTTTGCGTGAGATAAACTTTGTTGAGATATAATAGTTTTATTATTATTACAGTTTATTTTAAATAATCTTTTTACATGAATAATAGCGAACCCCAAAATCAAAAAACTTTTTTACCTACATCAAGGCAGGAAATGGAAAAGCTTGAATGGGACGAAGCAGACATAATCCTGGTAAGCGGTGATGCCTATATTGATCATCCATCATTTGGTACAGCAATACTGGGTAGATTGGGTGAGAAAATGGGTTTAAAGGTGGCTGTTTTACCTCAGCCTAATTGGCGTGATGATCTACGTGATTTTAAAAAACTTGGTAAGCCGCGTCTTTTTTTCGGCGTTACTGCCGGCAACATGGATTCTATGGTAAATCATTATACTGCCCTGAAAAGGCTTCGCTCAAACGACAATTATACTCCCGGGGGCAAAGCCGGTTTCAGACCTGATTATGCAACAATAGTATATACTAAAATTCTTAAAAAAATTTATCCTGATACACCTGTAATAATTGGTGGGATAGAAGCATCAATGAGAAGGTTAACACATTATGACTATTGGAGTGACTCAGTTAAACCATCAATATTACTGGAAAGTGGTGCCGATATGTTAGTTTATGGTATGGCAGAACAGCCGTTTATGCAAATTATAGAGCTGTTGAATCGTGGAGCGCCATTATCATCACTACAAAATATACTGCAAACTTCTTTTCCTGTAAAAAATACAGAAAACCTGCAATCTTTGAAAAACGTTGATACGGTGCATCTTCCATCCCACGAGCAATGTAAGAAGAGTAAAAAAGATTTTGCAAAAGCTTTTAAAATAATTGAAGAATCATCTAACCTGGTAAATCAACCCCGTTTAATACAAAAAACAGGTGAACTATCTGTTGTGGTTAATCCCTCCTACCCTGCCCCCAAGGAAAAGAAGATTGATGATTTTTTTGATCTGCCTTTTACAAGACTTCCTCATCCAAGGTATAAAAATAAGCCTGCAATACCTGCCTATGAAATGATAAAACATTCGGTAACGCTTCACCGGGGATGCTTTGGAGGATGTAGCTTTTGTACTATATCAGCTCACCAGGGAAAATTCATTGCAAGCCGCTCCGAAAGATCAATACTTGATGAGTTGAAAAAAATTTCACAAATGGAGGATTTTAAAGGTCATGTAACAGATTTAGGCGGTCCTACGGCAAATATGTACAAAATGGCTGGCTTTAACAAGACAACCTGTTTAAAATGTATGCGGGCTTCATGCATATTTCCTGATACCTGCAAAAATCTAAACTTTGATCATAAACCATTGATAGATATATATAAAAAAGCTTCTTCTATAAAGGAAATAAAAAAAATTACCATAGGTAGTGGAGTCCGTTATGACATGCTAGTTAAAAAAACCCGTGAACAAACCAAAAATTTTTCACTGGATAAATATACCCGGTTATTAATTACCAATCACGTATCAGGCAGGTTAAAAGTAGCTCCTGAGCATGCCTCTGATAAAGTTTTACAACTAATGAGGAAGCCCCCTTTCACCTATTATGTAGAATTTGATAAAATGTACAGAAAAATATGTAAAGAAAATGCGCTAAGGCAGGAAATAGTTCCATATTTCATCACAGGACACCCTGGAAGCACAGAATTAGAAATTAAAACACTAAATAAGATTATATCTGATTACAGATTTGACGAGAGATTAGTTCAGGAATTCACTCCTACTCCAATGACATTGGCGACAACTTTTTACTATACCGGAATTGACCCATTTACAGGGAAAAATATATACACACCTAAAACGCCGGAACAAAAGCGTAAACAAAAAAAATATTTTATTCAAAAGAAAAATGAAAAGAAAAGATGATTAATCTCTTCTACTATCTCTATGCCTACGGCGCATTTCACGAAACAATCGACGAGTAAAATCTTTTTCAGCTTCATAAAGCAATGCAACCTTCTTTACCGGTAAGATTTCAAGAAATTTTTCATGATAATTTCTCTTAACTTCGGCAGTTTCTTCTATACGTCGAACTTCACATTCAGCATATTCTAAAGCTTCTTCTTCGCTAAAGTCTTCTACACTCTTTTCTTTTTTCATCTCTCTCGCACGTTTTCCCCTTAATTCGCTTAACTCTTCCTGGTATTGATTGTACACAGGCCAAAACTCCTGGGCTTCATCACTTGTCAGTGATAACCTGTCCGTCAAAAAAGCTATTTTCATTGACTTAATTCTTTCATGATGTTCCTGACCACGAAACTGCAGATCAGATTGCGCAATAGACGGGACAATTATTATAGTAAATATAAATAAACTAATTAATTGTATTAATTTTTTTCTTTTCATCTCCATTTAAATTTAGTTAACCTTTTAATGTTTTAAAACTTTACGATTACTGATAAGAGTCAACTAGTTCTTCAGGTGAATACTGATATAAATGCATGTAATCGACCAAATATTCAAAATAAGGATCATCCTCTAAATCTTCTTCCCACAAAAAAGTTTCATACGCTTCTTCTGTATCAGGATAATAAGCTTCGTCAGCTGCAAGTATTTCATAATAAAGTCCTTCGTCATACTCGGCAATATAGGAAAAATATGCTTCGTAAAGCTCCTCATCAGCTTCAGCAAAACTATCATGTTCCTCCTGTTGGCTCAAAAATATAACTGATAAACCCAGTGATACCATCAATACAAATGCAGCTGCGTATGCCAGCACCTTTTTAGACGAGTAATTGANAAGCATACGTGGGCTTTTTTGAGCCTGCCTGTTTTTCAGATTTTGCACTTTTTCGGGCAAACCGGAAAAATAATTTTCAGGCACCTCAAAAGGATTATCTTTTGAAGCTTTTGATAAGCCCGGAGCTTTATCTAAAAGTTCTTTTTTTAATATGTCAGGCTTTTCTTTTTCCATTTTTGCTTCATACTTTATAATATTAGATTAAAAAAAGGGCCTAATGTTTAATTACCAACTAAAAATTCTTCAATTTTTTTTACAGCAATATGATAAGATGCTTTTAAAGCACCCGTAGAGGTATTCAATATTTCTGACATATCTTCATACTTCATCTCATCAAAATACCGTAAGTTAAAAATTATTCTCTGTTTTTCCGGCAATTTCAATATTGCTTTTTGTAATTTTTTTTGAATCTCGTCCCCTTTAAAATATGAATCACTTTCAAGCTTATCAGACAAATACGCTTCAACATCTACCAAAGGTACAAAAAATCTTTTTTGTTTTTTTTTGAGAAAAGATAAAGATTCATTTGTAGCAATTCTATAAAGCCATGTATACATTTTTGAATCACCCCTGAAGTTCTTTAAGTTATTCCATACCTTAAGAAACACATTTTGAACAACGTCATTTGAGTCTTCATGATCAATCAAGATTCTTCGTACATGCCAGTATATATTTTGCTGATACTTACGCATGATAAGATTAAAAGCATAATCCGGATTACCGGTCTTAAACATTTCCAACAACTCTTTGTCATCAAGGTGATCCATATACTATTTAATCCTCAATACATAGTTATTATACTCAATATACAAAAGCCAAAACCAACTCCGGCTAAATAAAACAATCTAAGAATCGGTAAATACTCAGGTCATAGCTGGGAACCTGTAAAGCAGTGAAGTAGTGAAGCAATGAAACAATGAAACAATGCCTCCTCATATCTCAAATCAAACAACTAATTTATTCAAAGTACTATTTTCTGGAAATAACTTTTTGTGCTGCTTCCACTATACTTTGCGCGTCGAGTCCATATTTAGTCATTAGCTCTTCAGGCTTACCACTTTCTCCAAAAACATCTTTTATACCAACCATCTCGAGGGGTTTTGGAGAATTTTTGGTCACCACCTGTGCAATACTATCTCCCAATCCACCATTTACCTGGTGTTCTTCGGCTGTAACAGCGCAACCCGTTTTTTGTATTGATTGTAAGACTGTTTCTGCGTCTAAAGGTTTAATCGTATGAATATTAATTATTTCAGCATTAATACCTTTTTCATGCAAAATTTTTGCTGCTTCCAGGGATTGCCAGACTAAATGGCCGTTAGCAAAAATCGAAACATCACTTCCTTCATTAAGCAACTCAGCTTTGCCAATAACAAATTCCTGATCCTCAGAAGTAAAATTAGGTACTTTAGGTCTTCCAAAACGAAGATATACCGGACCTACATGATCAGCTATGGCAATTGTTGCTGCTTTAGTTTGATTAAAATCACATGGAGAGATGACTGTCATATTGGGTAACATTTTCATCATACCCATGTCTTCCAGGTTTTGGTGTGTAGCCCCATCTTCACCTAGTGTGATACCGGCATGTGAGGCACATATTTTAACGTTTTTTTCTGAATATGCTATACTTTGCCTTACCTGATCATAAACGCGTCCTGTGGAAAAATTAGCAAAGGTGCAGGTATAAGGTATTTTTCCTCCTATAGTAAAACCAGCAGCTATCCCCATCATATTAGCTTCTGCTATTCCGGTCTGGAAAAACCTTTCAGGAAAGTTTTTCTTAAATTTTTCAACCTTCAATGAACCTCCCAAGTCGGCACATAATGAAACTACGTTAGGGTTTTTATTACCCAACTCAAACAATCCTTCTCCAAACCCCGATCTGGTGTCTTTCTTTTCTGTATACGAATAGTTTTGCATCTTATATATTGATTTATATTTTTCTGTAATTTTAATGAACTTTAGTTATAAATAAATGAACTAAAAAAGCTATATTTTGAATTTTAGAAATTGCGATTTGGAATTTATTTTAATAATCGCCCAAAGTTTCTTCAAAATTCGATATAGCCTCTTCAAACTGTTCTTTATTTGGTGGTTTACCGTGCCATTCGTGGTTATTCAACATAAAATCAACTCCATATCCCATTTCTGTATTCATAAGAATCACAACAGGTTTTTTCTGTCCTGTTTTCTTGATCGCTTGAGGCACTTTTTTAATAATATCTTCCATATCATTACCATTCATTTCCACTACAGTCCATCCAAAAGCTTCCCATTTAGCATGCAGGTCGCCCAGCGGCATAACTTCACAACATGGCCCGTCAATTTGTTGTCCATTATAATCCACTATACCTATAATATTATCTACTTGTTTTCCTGCGCCAAACATAGCAGCTTCCCATATCTGCCCTTCCTGTAGTTCTCCATCTCCCATAAGACAATATACGAGGCGATCGTCATTATTTAACTTTTTCGATAGTGCTGCACCCATAGCTACACTCAAGCCCTGACCTAATGAACCTGAGGCTACCCGGACTCCGGGCAAACCTTCCTCGGTTGCCGGGTGACCCTGAATTCGAGAGTTCAGCTTTCGAAAAGTTGCCAATTCCTCTTTGGGAAAATAGCCCGAGCGTGCAAGCACACTATACCAACCGGCACATATGTGACCGTTTGATAGAAAAAATAAATCTTCACCAATCCCATCCATCGTATAATCGGAAGGATTATGTTTTAAAAATTTAAAATACAAAGCTGTAAAAATGTCGGCACATCCTAATGCTCCACCGGGATGACCTGATTGTACTTCATAAACCATGCGCAAAATATCTCTGCGCACCTGCATAGTAATTTTCTTCAAATCAGTTGTTTCTATCATATCTCTATTTATTTTTAAAGCTACAAAGTTAAAAAAAATACAGGTCCTATTATTAATTATTTTAGTATTTGTTATTAACAACACCCTTAGATATTTTAACATAAAAGAACCTTCTTAATATAAGTTTTTAACTTATCTTAAATT
>SL_8KL_010_SEDDRAFT_10004404_pt1 | contig 11336 bp, 9 predicted proteins | sample SodLakKL_010_SED_4_FD_11160 | JGI IMG/M metagenome (IMG submission 11160) | reverse complement strand
GGAAGTTGTTTCCCTAAAGATGTGAAAGCCATCAAGAACTTAGCTGAAGAAAAAGATATCAAAACCGATCTCCTGAAAGCTGTTCTGACCATCAACGATGATCAGCCTATACACACTGTGAACATATTGGAGAAAAAATTGGGTGAATTGAAAGGGAAGAAGATCACGGTCCTTGGACTGACATTCAAAGGAGGGACCGATGATATCAGAGAGACTAGAGCTTTACCTATCGTAGAAACTCTGCTGAAAAAGGGAGCTAACGTTACAGGTTACGACCCGAAAGGCATGGAAAATTTCTCAGAACTCATAGACGGTATTGATTATGCGGAAAGTATAGATGAAGCTCTTACAAACGCAGACGCTTGTATCATACAGAACGACTGGGAAGAGTTCGAAAATCTTGAAGACAAAGATTTTGAAGTGATGAAAGATAAAGTGATACTCGACGGTAGAAGAGTCTTAGATGAAAGAAAACTCGGTGAAGATGTCAAGTTCTTAACGATCGGTAGAGGTCGCCTTGATTAAGTTTATAAACCTGCTGAAAAATATATGTTCGATGGGCGAATTCAGAAAGCTTCTATATGTTGCTGTGGTCTCACTTTTGATATTTGGAACTACCGTTCCATTCAGCATAGGTAGTGTTGAGTCTCAGCCCATCGTAGGGGAAGATGACCAGTATGTCAAAGAGGTGGAGATGGGTGGTAGAGCAACTTTCAATTGGACCGTCTACCAAAACATCTCGGAAGAGATCGCTGTCAGAGTGAGCGTCGAAGGTTTTGAAGAGTCTGAAACTAGTATTTCTCCTAACTTTTTCATTCTAGATGAAGACGAGAGATACATGGTCGTAACTTTGACCGTTGAACTTCCTAGATACCCCGAGGCCCGTGTAAATCAAGGTGAAGTGACCTTTTCTTTTAGAAGATTGCACGAAGAAGAGCCCTTTTTTGAAGACACAAAAAGCGCGAGGATAAATATAACTGGGTTACCACCAGTAGAAGACGCAGACACTATAATCGGTGGATATAGAAATCCTCTACCTCCACCGTTAGATGGTCCTGTTGGAGCATTCCTCATAAACATCCTAATATGGTTTGCGATAGCGATGATCGTTTTCTTTATTGTAACACCTTTTCTTCACAAGCTAACTAAAAAAACAGAGTCCGACTTAGATCGACTCATGTTGAAGATGATCAGAAGACCTCTTCTACTATTCATTTTGCTGTATGGATTTATCCATTCTTTTGTTAGACTTGATATCCCTTTTGAGGTTAGAGCATCGCTCTATCAGATTTATTCATTAACGATTCTAGCTATCGGAATATACGTAGCATATAAAATATTGGACGGCGTTTTGAATGAGATAGCGATAAGACGAGGCGGTGAAACCTCGCCTTTCGGGAGAGTTCTCAAACCAGTTTTTGAGAAGGCCGGCATCATAATCATCCTTTTAACGGGTCTTATGATCGGATTTAGGATACTTGGAGTGCAGGTGACTGCTCTGCTTGCTGGTGCTGGAGTTTTAGGCCTCGTTGTCGCTTTCGCTGCCCAGGATACATTATCTAACTTCTTCAGTGGGGTACATCTACTTTTGGACAGACCATTCACCATAGGAGACGTACTAGAACTGGAGAGTGGAGAGTACTGCAGAGTCGAAAATGTAGGTATGAGGAGCACAAAATTATACAACATAAGAGATCATGAGATGATAGTTCTTCCGAATAACTCTATAGCTAATCAAAAGATAAAGAATTTGGCGGAACCAGATAGGAAAAAAAGAGTCTTGGTCAACGTTGGAGTTGCCTACGGTTCCGACATAGAAAGAGTGAAAGAGATATTGAACGAAATATTGGAGGAACAGGATAGTGTTATCACAGAAGAAGGATTCAAACCGGTCGTCAGATTCAGTGATTTTGCTGATTCCAGTTTAGATTTCAATATTCGATTCTGGATCGACGATTATTTGAAACAATGGGATGTGGCTAGCGCCATACGTGATAAGATAGATCAAGAATTCAGAAAGGCAAAGGTTACCATCCCCTTCCCACAGAGAACCGTGTGGATGAAGAACGAAGAACAAGATGATTGATTCAGGATCCACTCAAAAGTTCTTTTATTTTTTGCTTAATAGTTTCATACTCTTCTTTATCCAGATCGAATAATTCTCCCTCTTCACCGTATTTTCCGACTTGATTTCTATGAAGTACCGCTAAAACTAACTTATCTCTATCTAGTAGTTGCTCCATCTTTTCAACAAAATAGTCTGAGTACAATTCCATCGTACCTATCTCATCTATTACCACGATATCGCAATCTTCTGAGATGTTAGCTAAAGATTTCTCAGTTAACCTGTTTAGATCTTTCATATTTACTCTATATCTACTAACTTTTGGTCCTTCCTCCACGTTTACATGAGCTAATACACCCTCTTCACCGCTTTTTATATCGACCAATTTGAAACCCTTTCTCTTTCCACCTTCCCTTATATCAGGTGTTCTTAGACCTTCAGCTTTCAGATCCATCTCCTTTAAGAGCTCTCCCACCAGAGTACTTTTTCCCGATCTTGGAGAACCGGTTATGAAAATATTTTTAGTTGTGGTCATCTTTTCCCCTTCATCCAGTAATGATCTTCCCACTTTCCTTTTTCAGTGATTTTAAAACCGTGTTCTTCTAAAAGATCTACTGCTTCTTTAATCTAAATCTTTCGTGAGTGGGAGGACCTCTCTCAGTAAGGACTTCTTTATCCCAATCAACGATGCAGATCTCTCCGTCCTTTTTCATGACCCTGAATATCTCATCCAATGTTTCTATGTCTTCGATCTCGTGAAGTACGTTCATTAGATAACTTTTATCGATCTTATCTTCTGATATAGGTATATCTCCTTCCTTGGAGAGTATTATCTCTATATTCTCACAATCTTTTTCATCGCAGTTCTTCTCAAGTTCCTGTAGCATCTCCTCCTGCACATCGATAGCATATACCTTTCCTTTTTCGACTATTTCAGAAATAGGAAAGGCTAGAAAACCCGTACCAGCCCCTAGATCTAAGACATGATCATCTTTCTCTAAATTCAGGATTGAAATGACTTTTTCAGGTGATAACCTATCCTTTCTTTCTTCGGAGTCCAGGAATGCCGAGTGTTTGGGATCGTATTTTGACATATTTAATTATAGACAGGGTCACAAATAAATCTAACTCAAGAAAAGATTTATTTATAAATGCTTCATTGATGTAAACATGGCGAGGGGAAAGATAATCGCGATGGGCGGAAATATAGATTTGAGACCTGATACTCCACTTTTCAAAGAATATTTCAATATCGCTCAAAAAATAACACCCGGTACTCCAACTATAGGTATAATACCGACAGCTAGCGGGACTCCAGAGTTGAGTATGAAAGGTTACTCCGAACTATTTGAGAGCTTCAGTTCAAATACTTTGGTTATAAACCCTAAAGACAGGGATGAGGCCAACAGTGAAGAGATGATAGAGAAAGTAGAAAAAAGCGACGCCTACTTTTTCACTGGCGGACATCAAGTACGCATCACGAGTCTCCTAGGAGGGACAGAAGTTATAGAAAAGTTGAAGGAAAAATTTGAAGACGGTGCTCTTCTTGGAGGCACGAGTGCAGGTTCTGTTTGCCTCACATCATTGATGATAGCCGGAGAACTTTTGGAGAGGCCTTTCGTTCACGGACAGGTCGAACTAACTCAAGGACTTGGTTTCATTCCAGATATGGTGATAGATACTCATTTTACTGAAAGAGGAAGGTTTCCTAGACTTATACATGTTGTTTGTGAAAACCCCGGCACTCGTGGTGTGGGGATAGGTGAAGGTACCGCTACTGTATGGAACTTGGATAACGAAGAATTCCGAGTTATAGGTAGAAACTCCGTTGCGGTCGTAGATGGAGTGCACATCTCTAAAAACAATGCGCCCGAATTAGATCTTGGCGAACCTCTTTCGGTCAGTGGTGTCACCGTTCACGTTTTGGGCAATGGAGCCCGCTTCGATTATGATGAATGTGAGATGTTCCTCCCAGAGGAAGATTGAATTCATGATGTATATTTGTTCTTGATCATCTTCTTTTCATCGAAGATCTCATCGAGTTTTTCTTCGGGAAGGATTTCCTTCTCACGGGCTAGCTCAGGGAGAGGTATATCTTTTCTCATAGCTTCTTTGGCGAGTTCAGCAGCCTTCAAATATCCTATCTCAGGCGACAACAAAGTCGCTAGTGCAGGCGTTTTGTTCAGATTTTTTCGACATATCTCACTGTTCGCTTGAATACCTTTGACACACTTTTTTTCAAAAACAGGTAGATAATTGTTCAAAATCTTGATCGAGTCTATGATATTGTAAGCGATGATCGGAACCATGACGTTCATCTCCATCTGTCCAGCTTGATTTGCTGAATTCACGGCCGAATCTCTTCCAACTATCTGAAAACAGATCATGTTCAAACATTCAGCCATCACCGGATTCACTTTCCCGGGCATTATAGATGAGCCTGGTTGAACTTCCGGAAGTTCTATTTCACTCAGGCCTGTTTTCGGTCCTGATGCGAGAAGCCGCAGGTCATTTGCGATACGTATCAGTTCTGAAGCTAGATCTTTCAGTCTAGATGAATAGTCGGCCATCTGCGATCTGCTGTGGATCAACTCGAACGAGTTTTTCGCCGGTTCAAAATCTCTATTTAAAAGTTCAGAGAGTTCTTCGATCACCTCTTCTCTGAAACCCTTGGGAGTGTTAGCCCCTCTGCCGGTAGCTGTCCCACCGATAGGCAACTCTAACAAGTTCTGCTGTGAAGTTTTGATCCTTTCTTTAGCTCTTTCTATCGCTGAGGCGTAAGCTAGAAACTCGTCGCCAAGACTGATCGGAGTTGCATCCATCAAGTGAGTTCTTCCAGATTTGCCGATATCTAAGAACTCTTTTCCTTTGGAGAAAAAGCTTTCTGAGAGTGATTCCAGAACTGACAATAAAGTTTCAGAGCTTTCTATTATAGCTATATGAGACGCGGTGGGAAAAGTATCATTGGTCGACTGCGACATATTAACGTGGTCATTGGGATGAAGCTCATCATAATCTCCTTTACTTTCTCCCATCATCTCTAGCGCTATGTTTGCGATTACTTCGTTGACGTTCATGTGGAACGAAGTTCCGGCACCCGCCTGATAGACATCTACCACGAACTGGTCTTCGTAACCTCCTTCGAGGATTTCCTCGCAAGCTTTGATTATGAAATCGGATTTCTCCTCATCTAACTTCCCGCTCCTCATGTTCGCTTTAGCGCACGCTTTTTTTAGAGTGACGTAAGAGTATATCAACTCTGTACTCTCGGTTAAACCACTCACCGGAAAGTTTTCTAACGCTCTTTGAGTCTGAACGCCATAATAGGCTTCATCCGGGACTTCTTTTTCACCTATACTGTCCTTTTCAGTCCTCATCATCTTTTTTCTCCTCCAGTTCCTGTCTTGCCCTCCCGATAGCGAAGTTGGGAGGTACTCCTTTGGGACAGACTTTTTTGCAGTTGGTGTGGAAGTCGCAGTCCCACCATCCGTTCTCATCATCGGCGAGTTTCAACCTATTTTCTGATTCACTCTCTCTGCTGTCTATATGGAATCGGTAGAGTTTTGCTAGAGCCGCAGGTCCTATGTATTTTTCATTTTCACCGTTAACCGGACAACTTCCAAAACAAGCGGCGCATAAAATACAGTTGGTGTAATCTTCGAGTTCCGTCACTTCATCAGAGCTCATCAGATGTTCTTTCTCAGGTGTTTCTTTGGGTTTCAGGTATGGTTCTATCTTCTCGTAATTTTCGTAGAATTTTTCCATATCTACGATCAGATCCTTTTTTACATCAAGGTGCGGTAGAGGCTCTACAAGGATATACTCATCCGATAGATCCTCGCCCTCATCTAGAGCTTTGTAATGTTTGATATCTTTCTTTTGCTCTTTCACCTTTTTGACTTGGGTCCTACACGCGAGTCTAGGCACTTTTTCGATCAACATGGCGCAGGAACCGCAAACTGCTCCTCTACACGAATAGCGGAAAGAAAGAGAATCATCGATTTTTTCCTGGATATAAAATAGCGCGTCTAAGACCGTCTGTCCCTCTCGGTATGGCACTTCATATGTTTTGTAGTACTCTTCTCTCCCATCATTTCTGTAAATTTTGAACATCATCAGTATTCACGCTCCTTTACTTCGAACCGACCAAGAGATACATCATCAAAGTAAAGCTCAGGACCTTCAGTAGTTTTTTCGATTTTAGTATGATATAGATATTCCTCGTCTCTCCTTTCTGGATGATCTCTTCTGAAATGCGATCCTCTACTTTCCATTCTCTCGATGGAGCCGATCGCTACGACCTCCGCGATTTCTAACATGCTTTTCAACTCTAAAGTTCTGATCAAAGAGGTGTTGAATTTTTCGTTCGGGTTTTCCACATTCACCGAAGCGTACTTTTCTTTCAATTCTTTTACCTTCTTCAATCCTTCTTCCATCGATCTCTCCTCTCGGTAAACTCCGAAATTTTGGAACATCGTCTCTCTAAGTTCTTCCATCAGATCGCTGTAAATTATATCTCCTTCTCCGTTGAGGAGTCTATCGATTTCTTCTTTATCTTTTTCTAAGGTTCTTTTTATCAGTTTTTCGTCCTTTTCCTTCTTCTTTAAAGATTCACCGATCTTCTCTCCGGCTCTTCTACCGAAGACTACAGTCTCTAAGAGAGAGTTTCCTCCCAATCTGTTCGCTCCGTGAACGCTTACGCAGGCGCATTCTCCTACAGCGTATAAACCATCAATTTTTGTGGTCCCGTCGGTGTTGACGTCGATGCCTCCCATGGAGTAATGCTGTCCTGGTTGAACAGGTATGGGCTCTTTCACAGGATCAACTCCAGCGAAATCTTTAGCGATCTGTTTTATCCCCGGAAGCCTTTTCTCTATCTTTTCTTTGCCCAAGTGTGTCAGATCCAGATGTACGTACTCACCTTCAAAAGCTCTCCCTTCTTCCGCTTCGGTTATTATAGCTCTAGCCACTATGTCTCTTGGGGCGAGTTCCATAGCTTCGGGGGCATAATCCTTCATGAATCTTTCACCTTCCTCATTCTTCAGATATCCTCCTTCACCTCTAGCTCCTTCGGTCATCAGGATGTTAGAGCCGTACAATGTCGTTGGATGGAATTGTATGAACTCCATATCTTCTAAAGGAACCCCCGCTTCATAAGCCAGATAGGCACCATCACCGGTATTTATCAGAGCGTTAGTAGATCTGTTGTAGATCCGGCCGTAACCGCCTGTGGCGAGTACCACCACGTCTGAAGCAAACCCAACGAGTTCTCCCTTCTCTATGTCCCAAGCAACACATCCATGGATCTTTTGATCTTCAACAGCTAGGGAAGTGACAAAATACTCGTTATAGAAATCCAAACTTTCCGCCACCGTCTGTTCGTACAGCGTATTCAAAAGGTTGTGACCGGTCCTATCAGCTGCATAACAGGTCCTTGGGACGCCGGCACCTCCAAAAGGTCGTTGAGCTATCTTTCCGTTTTCCAAGCGTGAAAAAACCGTGCCCATGTGTTCCAATTCCAGAACAACATCCGGTGCTTCCTTACACATCACTTCCACGGCGTCCTGATCCGCTAGATAATCTGAACCTTTGATCGTGTCGAAAGCATGGTCTTCCCATTTGTCGTCTTCAGCCTCAGGAACGTTCCCTAACGAAGCGTTGATCCCTCCTTGTGCCGCTACGCTGTGAGAACGAAGCGGATGAACTTTCGATATGATCGCAACGTCTTTACCCTTTTTCCCTGCTTCAAGTGCCGCTCTTAGACCCGATAATCCCCCACCTACAACTATCACATCATGCTCATAAATTTCGTGTTCTTTCATCTTATTCCACCCTGATATCTCAACAAATAATAACTTGAAACATATTAAACATTAGGGTGTGATATCGAGAAAAAAATTCATATATGCATTTGATAATAATTTAAACGGGATAGTGAAAGGATGAAAAAGCTCATCACATTTGCTATTGTGATGTTATTAATCCTCGGTTTGATGAATTCTAGCCTTTCTGTTGTTTCTATCAGATCTGAAGGAAGTGAAGAAAGTCTAGAAGAAGAATACACGTTAGAGATCAATACTGCAATCCCTTTTGCTGAAACTTATATGTATTCCTCAAAAGGAGGCACGACGGATCCTAGCCCCGGATCTCATAATTTTTCTCAAAGTGTTGAAGTCACTGTCAGAGCCATACCAGAAAGGGGCTGGAGATTTACTCACTGGTCTGGAGATATACCTGAAGAACGATCCGAAGAACAAGAAATAACGATTTCCATGGATGCTGACAAGACACTGACAGCAAACTTCAGAATTCTAGAAGAAGATGAATACTTAGGTTCTGAAAAAGAAATATACGGGCCTGGAGAAAACATCACTATAGAAGTGAAAAATGATAATTCAGCCGATAATATGCCTATAATAAATGATCTCGAAATTTACATCCAAGAGGTCGAAACTGGTGAGAAAGTTTTTGAACCATCGACTGATATTGTGCAGCCCGCTCCCCCCTCTTATGGTTATACCGAATATATTGTTTGGAATCAGACTGATCCTGATAATAAACGGGTTTCCGAAGGAGATTTCATCGTCAAAGCAGAAAATGATGAATTTAATCACACAGCCGAATTTCAGATTTCCAAGGTTACTCCCGAACTAGAAGTATCCAATTTAAGGATGGAACCTGAAAAACCTAGAGAAGGGGAACAGATTGAATTAATGATAGATGTAAAAAATTCTGGCAACGAAACATCGGAATACAGATTTGAATTTTACGTTTATCTTCCCTGTAGGGTTTCGTTCAATCGATCTGAAACTGTAACTTTAGAGTCCGGAGAAACCGAGACGATCTCCATCACTTTTCCTGCTGTGAAAAGTGGAGAATATCATGTGGAAGTCGATGGTTTTGAAGAGACAATCCTTGTTGATTTCGAGGGGGACGAAAGCAACTTTCTGATAGATATAGGGTGGTTGTTAGTGATGATGGGATTTGTTATAAGTTTAGTAATTTTAGTTCCTTGGTACGAAGAAAAACAACACGATGAAAAGTGAAATATATCAATCTACTTTTCAATCTTTTGTGAATATTTATATACATTGATGCCCTTACTTTAGAAATAGAGGTGCTGATATTGGTAGAGAAGGGATGTGAAGAATGTGATTATTTCGTGAAACACGATTCATACGATTTTATAGGATTTTGTATCAACGAAGATAGATTGATAACCAAAAAAGAAAGATGTCCCGGACAAAAGGACATCGATATCGAAAGACTCAAAGAGATACTACGGGAAAAGGGTTGGATCTACTGCATAACTTGTGGAGAGCCTATCTTCTCTTTAGAGGAGTTGGAAGAACACAAGAAAGGAAGACTTGTAGAGGATAGATTTTCTGATGATGTCGCCTCGGAAGATAGTCCTGCAGCTGACTGAGTGATAACATGGATGAGAAACTTACCATGATATTGGGCGGAGCTCAGGGCTCCGGGTTGGAAACGTCTATCCAGATACTAAGCGCAGCTTTCGCTTCTTCTGGACACGGTTTTTTGGCCGATAGAGAGTATTTTTCTAACATAAAGGGAAGACACAGTTATGTGCATGCAGAGATATCCTCCCAAAAAATACCACGTTCCATCGAATCTAAGATCGATCTATTAGGTTGCATGGATGCGGAAACTTTGTTCACGCATTTCGATGATCTGAAAGAAGGCGGTCATCTGATATATGATGTCTCGACCGGAGATAAAACTCAGGATTCTATTAAAAGTATAGAANCNCCGTTGAGAAAAAGATTAGAGAAACGATTCGACGAAATAGGTATCGAAGGGGACATATCTTCACTAGTGAACTATCTAGAAGAAGAAAAGGATATCGAAGCTGTAGAACTAGACTATCCAGATATTTTGAAAGAACTCGAGGAAGAACACGACATATCGTCTTCACAAGCATCACGATACGTCAGCTCGATATTGATCGGAGGTGTATCTGGACTCATGGGTCTAGAAAGGTCCATGGTTGATATAGGAGTCGAAAGAAAGTTCGCTGGAAAAGAAAAGATAGCCGAGCAGAACAAGTCGTTGGTGAGCAGAGTTGCCGATAAGGTAGTAGAGGATCACGGTTCTCCTTTATCCCTTGAAGGATCGAGTTTGGATGAGGATAGATTTTTGATGGTCAACGGTAATGAGGCAACCGGAATGGGTAAGATTGTAGGAGGTATAGGATTTCAAAGTTATTATCCTATCACTCCCGCCGCTGATGAAAGTTTCTTTATTGAACAACACTCAGGTTCTGAAGGAAACAGCAACGTACTAGTATTCCAAACTGAAGATGAATTAGCCGCTGTAAATTCTTGTATCGGTGCGGCTTTGACAGGTACTAGGAGCGCGACCGCGACCAGTGGACCCGGTTTTGATCTGATGGTCGAAGGTCTCGGCTGGGCAGGCATCTGTGAAGTCCCTATAGTGATCACTTATTATCAGAGAGGAGGTCCCAGCACAGGCCAACCAACTAGAGGAAGTCAAGACGACCTGATGAACGCGCTATACTCTTCACACGGAAACTTTCCCCGTTTAGTCATAGCCTCAGGTGATCATGAAGAGGCTTTCAAAGACGCGGTCAAGGCTTTCAATCTTGCAGAGATGTACCAAACGCTAGTAATACATCTTATGGATAAGTTTCTTGCCAATTTCGTCAAGACCATACCAATTCCTGAGATTAAGGAGATAGAGATAGATAGAGGGAAACTTTTCGAAGGCGATGGATATGAGAGGTTCGGCGACGGCCCCATCTCTGAGAGAGCTTTTCTCGGAGAAGAAGTGATGTGGTATACAGGTAGTGAACACGATGAGTCAGGTCACGTCAGTGAAGATCCGCAGAACAGGATAAAAATGCACGAAAAAAGGATGAAAAAGTTGGAGATCGCTGACGAAGAAATGGATGAAAGAGCGATGTATTATGGGCCCCAAGATGCTGAATATCTTATGGTCAGTTGGGGTTCTGTCAAAGGTATCGCCTTAGATGTGATAGATGAATTTGATACGGATATCGGTTATCTTCACATCAGGACTTTCTCACCATTCCCTTCCAAAGAGGTATTGGATCATCTGGAGGTAAGAGATAAGGTGATCGCTGTAGAGCATAGTTACTCTCCACGTATATCTGAAGTGATCAGTTTGAAAACCGGTTATCAGATAGAGAGTGAGATAGTAAAATATACTGGACGTCCGATCTATAGAGATGAATTGATCGATTCATTGAAAAAAATAATCGATGGTTCTG
>SL_8KL_010_SEDDRAFT_10004402_pt1 | contig 11338 bp, 8 predicted proteins | sample SodLakKL_010_SED_4_FD_11160 | JGI IMG/M metagenome (IMG submission 11160) | reverse complement strand
CTCCTGAAGAACAAAAAATCAAAGACCTTGAAGATGAGCTTAGAGAAACTAAATTAGAGCGTGATATATTAAAAAAAGCAGTCGGCATTTTTTCAAAAAAAATCGAAGTAATCTATGGTTTTATCCGGGATCACAGCGATGAGTTTCCTGTGATGAAAATGTGCCATGTCTTAGAAGTTTCCCGGTCAGGTTATTATGACTGGCTTAATAGAAAGCCCAGTAAAAGACAGCTAGAAAATGAAGAACTAAAGCTTGAAATAACTAAAATATACTGGAAGCATAGTGGTCATTATGGGAGCCCCAGGATATACCGTGAATTAAGAAAAAAGGCTATAAATGCAATATTAAAAGAGTCGCAAGATTAATGTCTGTCTGGGCGTTAAAGCAGTTAGAGATAAGAAATATAAAAGAACAACTGACTCAAATCATAATTTACCGATAAAAGATAATCTATTAAAAAGAAACTTTAATGTAACTCAACCTAACAAAGTCTGGGTATCAAATATTACATATATTCTCACAGCAAGGGGCTGGCTTTATTTAACTGTTGTAATTGACCTGTACTCTCGCAAAGTTGTTGCTGGTCAACGAACAAACGGATGACAAAACAATTGGTTATAGATGCTTTAGATATGGCAATTAAAAATAGAACTCCTGGTAAAGGCTTGATCTTCCACTCAGATAGAAGCAGCCAATATGCCAGCCATAAATTCCAGAGAAAGCTCTGGGAGAACGGTTTTAGATCTTCAATGAGTCGTAAAGGTGATTGCTGGGATAATGCAGTAGCAGAAAGTTTCTTTGCCACATTGAAAACCGAATTAATTTACCATAATAGATATCAAAATAGAAAACAGGCAAGACAGGATATTTTTCAATATATCGCAGTTTATTATAATAGAATCCGAATTCATTCCACTCTGAATTATAAAAGCCCAGAAAACTACGAAAAAGAGAGAAAACTAACTAAACTATGTGTCTAATTTAATGGGGGAAGTCCATAGTTTTATATCGGAGCTAACTTCAAAAATCATAAAATATGATTGGGGAATAAAAAACTATCAATATTTAGATGTATTTTGTTTATTTGATGTAATTAATATGGAAATCTTATCAAGATGATATAAAAAATAAAACTTTAAATTTCAAAACATGATTTAGTAAATTAATAAGAGAAATGCATCATGCAATAATTTGAAATATTATGAATAATCGTTGACATTCATTATTTAATTTATTATAATTGAATCAAATCAGGAAAACTTCCAATATTTATAAATTTGAAGCATGTTTTAAATATTTATGCTTGTTTATATGATAACAAAAGTAGCTAAAGTAAGTATAGNCACTTTTTTAAGTTTGCTTTATAAAAAAATGTTTTGTATTATAAAAAATNTAAACAATTTAAATAATAAGCCAATTAGCAGTAGGCATATATTAAAAATAAGTATAATCATAAAAAGGAGGGATTACCGGCATATTACAAGTGAATTCTTAAAGCTTTTTGAAAACTTAAAATCATAAGGCTTGCAGGTGTGGTAAAGGTTGTAATCTAGAGTAAATGGTTAATTTCAAAAAATTATTAAAAATAAGGAGGATTGTTATGTCAAAGAGAAAAGTAATAACAGTTCTATTACTGCTGGCTTTTGTATTTAGTTTTAGTCTGGCAGCGGAGGCCCAGGAAAGAACTCGGGAAAACACCATGGTTTATGGTGGAGGACTCTGGGTTCCACCTTCTAACTGGAATCCAATCCACTGGGATGCGATAACTGGAACCGATGGACTGGTTTATGAAACTCTCTTTCATTATGACCCATTGGAGGATGAATTCACTCCCTGGCTGGCAGAGGATGGCTATTGGATAGAAGATGAAGATACCTATTATCTAGAATTGAAAGAAGATCTTTACTGGCAGGATGGAGAAGACCTTGATGCTGAGGATATAAAATTCACCTTTACTCTAGCCCGAGAGAATGACCTTCCCTACTCACCTATCTGGAACTGGCTGGAGGAAATTGAGATACACAATGACACGGAACTTTCCTTTATCTTTGATGAGGCTCCATATCACGAATGGCAGGAGATGCTCTATGGATTGTTGATGATACCTGAGCATATCTGGAGCGAAGTACCTGCCGATGAGCTTTTAGAAACTGCCAATGAGGAACCTGTAGGCAGTGGTGCTTATAGATACTATGCTGCTGAAGATGACCGGATGATCTGGGAAAGAAATGATGACTGGTGGGGGATTGAGTATTTTGGTGAGCCAACCCCTAAGTATCTTGAAAATATAATTGTTTATGAAAATAATATTGCTCTTGGTATGCTGCTGCAGGGAGAACTTGATTTAAGTAATTATTTCCTTCCTGGAATACCAAGGTTGAAAGAAAGTCCTGATTATGATATTACCACCTATTTTGAAGACGAACCATATATGCTAGCAGAAAATACTGCTCTGCTCTTCATGAATACAGATAGACCTGGCCTTGATGATCCAGAATTCAGAAGGGCTTTAGCCTTTGCTATCAATCCTGAAATTATTGTTGAAAGGGTCTTTGAGGGTATGGTTGAGACTGCTGACCCTACTGGCTTATTTGGAGAAGGCTGGATGGAGCTGCACAGTGAAGAGGTAGCAGATGAATATGGTTTTCATTATGATCCTGAAACTGCTGAGGAAATGTTGGATGAAGCAGGTTATGTTGATACCACTGGAGATGGCTGGAGAAATACTCCTGATGGAGATGATTTAGAATTTACAATTATAGTTCCTGGTGGCTGGACAGACTGGATGGAGTCTATTGATGTAATTGCTGAGCAGTTTAATGAAATTGGTATAAATGCCGAGTCTGATTATCCAGATATTTCAATTTATGAAGACCAGATGTTCGGTGGCGAATTTGATATGTTGATTAATAACTTTGGTTCCGGTTTAAGTTCAACTCCGTTTAGTTACTGGAACTGGGTGGCTAATCATCAAATTGATCAAGATCATGTAACTGAAGGAAATTTTGGTCGCTATGACAATCCTGAGCTATTTGATAAAATTGATGAATTAAGTTTGACCCCTATGGGAGATGAGGATGCTGAAGATATTGCTGTTGATATACAGCGGACTCTATTAGAAGATATGCCTTCTATACCATTGTGGTATAACGGTATGTGGGCTCAGTCTACCAATCTTCGGTGGACCAACTGGCCTACTGAAGATAATCCAGTTGGTATAGCGAGTTCCTGGGGAGGCATGTGGACAATGGGTACCCTAGACATGTTGATTGAAATTGAGAAGGTTGAATAAACTTATTAAACAATTAGTAAAATATTTTAAAAAGCAAATAACAGCTAAACTGATTGTCCTGAAGCTTTATTTAAAGCTATATCAGAAACAGTGCTCTGGCAAATCTGTATCTATTTCGGGCCAAATACTATCAGGTATTTGGCCCTGAATTATAAAAAGTTATATTAGGAAGGAGAGATATAATTAATGGGGAAATATTTTGCCAAAAAGCTAGTCATTTATCTGGCAACTTTTTTTGTGGCCGTTACAATTAACTGGGCAGTTCCCCGCTTTATGCCTGGAGATCCAATTTTAAGTATGATAGCTCAGTTTCAGGGGCTGGAAGGTGGTCAACAGATAATTCAGGAACGTTTTATTGAGAATTTTGGTCTGGACCAGTCTTTAATAATTCAGTATTTTGAATTTTGGCGCTCTCTCTTTAGAGGCGATCTTGGCATTAGTTTAATGATATATCCTCGTCCAGTTTTTGATATTATTAAAAGTTCTATTATTTATGATATTATTATAGTGTTTCCGGCTGTTTCTCTAAGTTGGATTGTTGGGAATAAAGCAGGAGCCTATTCCGGCTTCAATAAGAAGGCTGACTCTTTTGTAATGCCTTTTTTCTATTTTCTAGCTTCCTCTCCATATTTTTGGTTTGCCATAGTGGTTGTTTATGTTTTTGGTTTTCGATTTGGTGTTTTTCCTACCAGTCACGCTTACGGCACTGGCATGACACCTGGTTTTACTTTGCCCTTTATTATAAATTTTATCAGGCACTGGTTCCTTCCTTTCTTTACAATGTTTCTGGTTGGACTGGGAGGCTGGGCCATCGGAATGAGAAATATGATTATCTATGAAAAGAAAGCTAATTATTCAGAATACATGAAGGCTTTAGGAGCAAAAGATAAACTGGTTAGAAGATATGCTTTCAGAAATGGGGTTTTGCCTCAGGTAACAGGACTTGCCATTCAGCTAGGCACCATCATTTCTGGGGCTATTTTAGTTCAGATGGTTTTCTCCTACCCTGGTTTAGGTTATCGGATGGTCCAGGCAGTTCAGACTCAGGATTTTTTCTTGCTGCAGGGTTGTTTCCTGGCTTTGATAACTATGGCTCTAGCAGCTAATTTTATCGTGGATATAGTCTACATGATAATTGATCCTAGTATCAGGGCTTCCTATGAGGAGGAGGGCTAATTGATGTCTTTCTGGAATAAAATCAAAAAAAATGAAAATATCTATTATGCTGTAACTAATACTAAAGTCCAGATTGGAGTTGTCCTCTTTTTACTGATTTTGCTNTTGTCTATTATTGGGCCAATGATCACCAGATATAGTTATACAGAATTTGCCGGTCCTGGTTACGAGCCTCCTTCTAGTGATTACTGGTTTGGTACGACTATTCAGGGACGGGATGTTTTTACTCAGACTGTTTTTGGTCTTCGCTCTACTATTCTGGTTGGTTTTATTGGAGGTCTGATTGCCAGTATTATAGGTGTTATTATTGGATTGATAGCTGGTTATAAAGGCGGATGGTTGGATGAACTTTTAATGATGCTGACTAATGTAGTTCTTACTTTTCCGACGCTGGCAGTGCTGATAATTGTGGCGGCTTATCTGCCCTATCGGGGAATTGTCAATATGGCTGTATTGGTGGGACTGACTGTCTGGCCCTGGACAGCCAGGGCGGTGAGGTCTCAGACTATGTCATTAAAAAATTCTCGATTTGTCGATCTCTCTCGTATTTCATCTAATCATATAATCCGTATACTTTTTGAAGATATTGCTGCTAATATGTTTTCTTATATTTTTATGGTCTTTATTCTTCAATTTTTGGGAACAATTCTGGCTACTGTAGGTTTGGAGTTTATCGGGCTTGGACCCACCCGCGGTATTTCTCTAGGGCTGATTATGCAGCAAGCGGTTAACTGGAATGCCCTGGAATTAGGCATGTGGTGGTGGGGAATTATTCCTGGATTAATTCTTACGATTATGATTGTTTCTCTCTATTTTATTAATACTGGATTGGATGAAGCTTTTAATCCTAAATTAAGGGAGTTTTAGTTATGGCAGATACTGAAGAAACTGTATTGGAGGTAAAAGACCTTAAAGCTTATTATCGGGTTATGAAGGGTGATGTTAAAGCGGTAGATGGTTTGAATTTTACAGTCAGACGAGGTGAAATTTTAGGAGTTGTAGGAGAATCAGGTTGCGGTAAAAGTACCCTGGCCTATTCTCTCATTTCTTTAAATAAGCCTTTACAGCATATTTCTGGAGAGGCCAATCTTTTGGGGCAGGATTTGATGAAACTTTCCAGAGAGGAAAAAAGAAAACTTAAAATGAAAAATATTTCTATTATACCTCAATATGCTTTGGATGCCTTTAGTCCTACAAAAAAAATAAAAACTTTTATTAAAGATATGGTTAAACAACATGGACGTCGGGCAGATAAAGAATTTATGGATAAGGTCAAAACTAGATTTGAAATTGTTAATCTTTCTCATTCGGTTTTAGATCGCTATTCTATGGAGCTTTCAGGGGGTATGAAACAGAGAGTTGTTATGTTGATATCTTCTTTGCTGGATCCAGATTTAATAATTGCCGATGAAATAACCTCAGCTCTGGATGTTACCTCTCAGCGATATGTTACTACCCTGCTGGCCGATCTCAGAGATGAAGGAATTATTGGGTCAGCAATTTTTATCACCCATGACCTGGCTACTTTATATCAGATTGCAGATAGAATTATGGTTATGTATGCTGGTCGTCTGGCTGAATTAGGGAATGCTGATGAGATTGTTCATAACCCTCGTCATCCTTATACCCGGGCTCTGATAAACTCTTTGCCTCGGATAGGTATTCAGCATAAAGATGAGAGATTAACTGGTATTAAAGGCACTCCTCCAGATCTTACAGATATTGAAGAGGGATGTCGTTTTAGATTTCGCTGTCAGTATCGCACTGAAGAGTGTGATAAATCGCCAAAAATGGAAAAGACTCACCAGCGACATTATATTAGATGCTGGAACTATGAGTCCGTGGGAAGTGATAAAAATGAGTGAAGAAAATAAAGCTATTCTAAAGGCTGAAGGATTGACTAAAATATTTTCTAGTGGAATAATCAATAAAGAGTATACTGTAGCTGTTAATAATGCTTCTTTTGAACTTTATCCTGGCAAGGTAACCTCTCTGGTGGGTGAAAGCGGCAGTGGAAAAACTACTGTTGGCCGATTGATCTTAAAATTAATTGAGCCTACTGCAGGAAAGATATTCTTTAAAGGTCAGGATATTACGGATATTGAGGATAGGGATACTAAAAAGGAATATTATCGACAGATTCAGGGCGTTTTTCAGGACCCCTTTTCTTCCTTTAATCCTCTTTTTAAAATCAATCGAATTTTTGATATACTCTTCCGTGAATTTGAGCCAGAAACTAAAAATAGGGAAGAGTTGATTAGCCAGTCCCTTGAAGAAGTTAACTTAAATCCAGATCGGATTTTAGATAAATATCCCCATCAGTTAAGCGGCGGTCAACTGCAGCGCCTTTTGATTGCCCGGGCTTTGCTGCTGGATGTTGATATTCTGGTAGCTGATGAAATTATCAGTATGCTGGATGCTTCAACCAAGATGGGGGTTTTAAATCTGCTGGTAGATATTTGCCGGGATAAAGGAATGGCTGTTTTGTTCATTACCCATGATCTGAACCTGGGTTATTATCTCAGTGATGATACCCTGATACTCCATGAAGGAAACCTTGTGGAGAGAGGCGCTACTACCAAAGTTTATGAAAACCCCTATCATCCCTATACTCAGATGTTATTTGATTCTGTTCCTGATATCGAGGAAAAATGGGATCGGAGTAAGGAGTTTATTCCTGAGCAAATTATTGAAGCTGTTGAAGAGTTTTATCAAAATAACGATGAAGAGGGCTATAAAGAGGTAGAGGAGAATCATTTTGTTTTGATGAGTATACTTGAAACGGAAAATTATAAATAATAGGATTCTGCAAGAAATTAGGAGGGCTTTTTAAATGATAAATCGGAGTCTTTCAGGCAGCTGGGAATTCAGAGAAAAGGGCAATGGAAGCTGGCAGTTAGGGGAAATTCCAGGTAGTCTTTTTAAAGATCTGCTGGAGAACGATCAGATTCCTGATCCCTTTTACCAGGATAATTCTGATAAAATTAAAGAGCTGGCGGAAAAGACCTATGAATACCGCCGGACTTTTATTGTCGATGAAAAACTGGCTGGCTGTGATAAAATATTTCTCTCCTGTCAGGGTCTTGATACTCTGGCAGGTATTTTTCTTAATGGGGATTTACTAGCTAAAACTGCCAATATGCATCGTCATTATCAGTTTGATATTTCAGGGTATCTTAAAACAGGTGAAAATACTATTAGAATTGAATTTTATTCTTCATTGCAGTACATTTACTGTCGTCAGGCAGAAAAGCCTGCCTTTGGGGTGGATCATACTGTTGCCGGTTATCCCCACCTGAGAAAAGCTCATTATATGCTGGGATGGGATTGGGGGCCGGTATTGCCTGATCTTGGAATCTGGCGTCCGATTGAAATAATTGGGTATAACCAGGCCCGCTTGGCTGAAGTATATTCCAGGCAGCATCATAATCTTTCTGAAAATCAGGTTGAACTGGAAGTTATAGCGGATGTAGATATCTGGTCTGATGACTTTGATCAGAATATTGCTGACGGAAAAGAGAGCAGTAATTTAAGATTGCTGGTAACTCTGACCGCCCCTGACGGCCAGGAATGGTCTCAAAGGATTGAACTATCTCAGTCGGCCAGTAGTTTAAATTCTGGAGATGAGATGGATTGTAACCTGCCTGGTAAAGGTGATGCTGAATTTTTGCCTGATTGTTGTAATGATTTCTGGCAAAAATTTATGTCAAGTCAGAAAACAACCAGAGTTGATACTGTTCAACGGAAGCTAAGAGTAAAATTTCATCTGGAAAATCCTCAGCTCTGGTGGCCGGCTGATTATGGCAGTCAGCCTCTTTATCAACTTGATGTTAAGTTGCTGCATATTGGGAATAATAATGGTATAAGTGTGAATAATGAGAAAAATGTGGATTACGGAGAAAGTGTTAATGATGGGGAAAGTAAAGATATTAAGTCTGGTTATAGTGAAAAGGAGCTTGACAGCAAGCAGCAGAGGATTGGTCTACGAAAAATTGAAGTTATTCAGGAGCCTGACGAGTGGGGTGAGAGTTTTTATTTTAAAATTAATGGAAAAGATATCTTTATTCGAGGTGCTGATTATATTCCTGAAGATAACCTTCTTTCTCGCATCTCACCGGAGAAATCAGCTGGTCTGATCCAGGACTGTCTCAAAGCAAACTTTAACATGATTCGGGTCTGGGGTGGCGGTATTTATCCATCTGATTATTTTTATGATATTTGTGATGAGGAAGGCCTTCTGGTCTGGCAGGATTTAATGTTTGCTTGCTCAGGTTATCATCTGACTGAAAGTTTTGCTGCCAGCATTACTGGAGAGATTAGAGATAATGTTCGTCGACTTCGCCATCATCCAAGCCTGGCTATCTGGTGTGGAAATAATGAAATTGAGTGGGGCATGAAGGAGTGGGGAATCGAGGAGAAATTTCCTGAACATAAAATAGATTATGTCAAGCAGTTTGAAACCCTGATTCCAGCACTGATAACTGAGTTGGATCCGGACAGGTTTTTCTGGCCTTCATCTCCTTCCTCTGGAGGTGGCTATCATGAGCCTAACAGTCAAGATAAAGGCAATGTTCATTACTGGGAAGTCTGGCATGGTCTTAAACCTTTTAGCCAATATAAGAATATCTATCCTCGGTTTATAACTGAATTTGGCCTGCAGTCTTTCCCTGAACTTAAAACAGTAGAGAGTTTTACTGAGTCTGAAGATCGCAATGTTTTTTCTCAAATCATGGAGCATCATCAACGTAATGCCGGAGGCAACTCTAGAATTATTCATTATCTTGGTCAGTATTTTAAGTTTCCTAAAGATTTTGCTTCCTTACTTTACCTTTCTCAGTTGATTCAGGCTGAAGGTTTAAAAACTGGAATCGAACATTTTCGCCGTTTAAGGGGGCGATGTATGGGTAGTCTTTACTGGCAGCTAAATGATTGTTGGCCTGGGGCTTCCTGGTCCAGCAGAGATTATTTTGGGCGCTGGAAAGCACTTCACTATCTGGCCCGCCGGTTTTATTCTCCGATTTTGTTGTCGGCTGAAGCAGTTGGTATACCAAGTCAGAACAATCCGGAGAGAGAAGAACTTGGGAAAATAGAGGCGGGTAACTTTAACAGTAAAATGGGGGTTAGTCTGCATCTAACCAACGATACTCTTTCATTGGTTCAGGGAGAGGTCAGTTGGTATCTGGAAACTACCAGCGGAAAAACCCTTCAAAAAGGACAGTTTAGCGTTGAGGTTCCAGAAAGAACCAGTCAGCCAGCAAAAACTCTGGATTTTTCTGATTATCGTGATAGGAAACAGGAAATTTATCTAAGGGCAAGATTTACTTCTGCCGAGATAAAAGCAGAGCAGCTTTCACAGGATTCTGAAAGTCAGGATGCTAAGACTTATGAGGGCAGCAGTTTTTCTGCTGAATCTTTAAGAACAGCTAAAACAGCGAGAACAGCAAGAGCAGCAGGTACTACCGTTTTTCATTTCTTTGTCCGCTCCAAACACTTTAAACTTTTATCACCAGGGCTTTCCTGTCGGCTGCTGGCAGCTGATTCTGATGACAGGAATTTAAAACTGGAGATTACATCTGAAAATCTGGCTAAATATGTTAATATTGAGTTTATCGATGAAAGTTATCGTCCTCTTGATAACTTTTTTCACCTGGCCGGTGGAGAAAAGAGAGAGATAATGCTAGAAAGAGTTGAACGTGCAGAGAATTTAGCAAGAGAAGAAGGAGCAGAGATAGATAATATTTCCGACAATATAAGGCTTTTTAGTCTCTATGACAGCTTTGAAAATTAACCACAGAGGTTTATTATAATTTTTATTTAATAAACCTATATCCCAGGAGATTCTCTAATGATAGATCTAGTTTCCTGGGGTTTTTCTTATTAAATTTTATAGCTCAAGAATTATGCAAAAGCAATATTTTAACAGGTTATGTTTTTTAATGAGGAATATATTAAAAGGTTATTGACAATTGAGTGGAACTATAATAAATTATACTTATTATATGAGTGTTCTAAAAATTAAGAAAAGAGATTAATTTATTCAGTAACGCAGTGACAGAAAAGATAATGAGAGAGACTGAGTTTGTAATAAAAAAAGATTAATGAGAGAGGAAAATGCAAAATGAAAACATTAATTGCCTATGCTTCCAAGCATGGTACAACTAAGAAAGCTGTTGAAAAATTGGCTGAGGAGTTAACTGGAGATATTGTGATTTTAAACCTCGAAGATAAATCGGCTTTTAAAACCAGAATTGAAGATTTTGATAGGATAATTATCGGTGGCTCAATCTATATAGGAAAAATTCAGAAATCAGTCAGGAGATTCTGTGATGCTAATTTAGAAAAACTTTTAAAAGCAGAGAAACTTGGATTATTTATCTGCTGTGGAGATGATGAAAGGGATATGGAGCAGATGGTAAATTCTTTTCCAGATAAGTTAATTGAAAGAGCTGAAGTTAAGGGGTATTTTGGTTATGAATATGATTTAAAGAAGGTTGGATTTATACAGAGGACAATGTTAAAGAAAGCTGCCGGGGTTGAGGAAAGTGAGTCTAATATAAAATATGGTAATATCAGTAGATTTGCTGATGAGTTTAATATTTAATTTATAACGATAGGAGAGGTATTGATTATGTTTCAGCCTTGGTATGGGAAAATTCTAATAGGATTATTTATTTTAGTAATCATTATAGCTTCATTTATATTTATTTCAAGAATTCAGCTAGAAAGAAAAGTGCTGGCTGAAAGAGATGAACTTTATGAAAGCCTGGGGAATGGTAAAGATATAATATTAGATGAAGATGCTTCCAGGCTAAAGTGTGTTGGAGAAATTATTGATTATACTGAGGTTGATGGTATTAAAATACCTCATAA
>SL_8KL_010_SEDDRAFT_10004400_pt1 | contig 11340 bp, 14 predicted proteins | sample SodLakKL_010_SED_4_FD_11160 | JGI IMG/M metagenome (IMG submission 11160) | reverse complement strand
GATATGTCCCATCATGGCTTTCTCTAAGTCCTTTTTGGTCGAGCCGGATGGAATGTCAAGTGTCGTATCCAGTGCATACAACTTAAAATTGTAGGTATGTTTCGCATCTGGTGGATTCGGTCCTCCATAACCTCTTTCCCCATAATCATTTTTTCCCTGGGTCGCCTTTTTAGGGACCTGATCCTCTTCTATGATTCTAGTATCTGGATCTATATTCCAGATCACCCAATGATCCCAAACTTTACCGGCGGGTTTCATCGCATCTGGGTCATCCATGACCAAGGCTAGAGATTTTGCACTATCTGGAACACCTTGTATCTTTAAAGGTGGATTGACGTTTTCTCTCTTGTACCCGTACTTCTCAGGTATCGCTTCTCCATCTGGAAATTTAGGACTTGTCAATTTTAAATCTGCCATTTATATCACATCTCCTTTTTGCATCTTATTAACGTAATCTAATATTAAAAAAGTTTCGTTGTTCTATCCATTAAGCTTAAAGGTAAAGGCTTTATGACAGTGCAAGGATGTAATGAGGATGTCGAGAAATCAGAAGAAAAGCAAAGAACTAGTCATACACACCGACGGTGCCTGCAGTGGAAAGAACCCGGGAGGAGTAGCTGCATACGGTTACCTTATCGAAAGAGGAGGTAGAACCGTAAGAGAAGACTATGGAATCCTTAAGACCGGGAAAGGAGCTACTAACAATTTTGCAGAATATATGGCGCCTATAAAAGCGTTCCAATGGTTAAAAACATCCCAAGAGCTCTACGAAAATATCGACGAGATCACTTTGATGTCTGATTCTCAGTTACTGGTAAATCAGATAAACGGTGAATGGTCAGTTAAATCCAGTAATATTGTGAATCTTTACGAGCAGCTAAAGGATCTGATCAATGAATTTGAGAAAAGATCTATATCTGTAGAGTTCACACACATAACTAGGGATAAGAATGGACGGGCCGATGGTCTTGCACAAACCGCCATAAAAGATCATAGGACCCTCCAAAAGATCAAAAAAAAGGACGAAAGGAAAATCTGTCCCGAATGTAGGAGTGAGATGGTCCTCCAAGAAGGAAAATACGGAAAGTTCTACGGATGTACAGATTATCCAGAGTGTAAACATACTGAAGACCATGATGAATGATTTTACGACCACAATACTTTTAATAAATTGTATGGTATTGATTTTTAAAAATAAACGGTGTAAGTATGGACGATCCGGATTATGAAGAAGATCTGAAAAAAGAGAAAAAACGAAGAAAACGTCAGATGTACGGGAAAATAACTGGTTTAATAGTTATGGGTATATTTATCGTTGTAGTTTCTTTATATGAAGATCGATTTTATCATCTGATGTTTTATTATATAGCTGGCTTTGGATATATCTTTTTTCTAGGTTACAAGCTGATGAAAGATATAGGACAGTTTCGGTCACTTATGGACGATATGTTGGTTGAAGGTGACCATATCTTAAAGTATAACTCTCGTATAGCCTCGGAGATAACTAGAATACACATCGACGATGTAGAAAAGGTGTATTACAACATCGAGGAACTCCCGAGAACTCTTTATATTATTCATAAGGAAAATGGTGATCTGAGAGCAGAACATTTTTACAAAACGAGAATCCAGGATAAAGAAAGATTCATGGAGTTAGTAAAAAATCGAGATCTATTCATCGAGGAACCTATTTCTTTTGAAACTTTGAAAGGGATGATCGAATCATAGATGAATTTAAACCATGAAAATTAAACCCAATTCCTCGAGTTTATTTCCAGTAGGTTTACCTTTTCTATCCCACCCCATAGCTTCGTAATAATCGTCAAGCATCTTTTCTATATCGAATAAATTCCCAGAGCTGGCTCCTTCGGTAAGCGGTTCGTTGAACCTTTCAGGTAAACGATCATCTTTCCTTGAAAAACCATTAGAAACGTTGAACATCCTTTCTAAATTGTATATCCTCTCGCCGATGGTATGCAGTTCACCGACTGTATACTCTACACCGGTCACAGCTTCTAAAAACCTAGAGTAATATTCTTCACCTAGAGCAAAGGAACTGAACTTACAGACTATGAGTGAATCCAGATAAGCGTTCCTTTCCTGAGATCGTTTTACAACTTCTGCCTTCCCACTGGTGTTGAACCTATCGAACAACTTTGGAACTCCGAAGATCTCCTCTCCTATCATGTATCCACGAAGATGACATCCACCTCTGTTAGAAGTGGCAAAGGATAAAGCCTGTCCAGCGGCACCACGTGGATCATAAGCTGGCAGTTCCATACCTTTAACAGACATGGAGTAATCACAGTTGTATCTTTCACACAACCTTTTAGATCCTTCTGCTAAATCCTCACCTATATCCTCACGGTAAGCGATCATCTTGATCAATTCGGTCACATCACTTCCAAAACCATCTGTTTCATCCCATACTCCCCTCTCGTACATCTCCATAGCACTGGCGATGGTACCACCTGTTGTAATGGTATCAAGCCCTAGTTCGTTACATAGATAATTAGCCTCGGTGGTCTTTTTCAGATCAAATACACCTAGATTAGCACCGAGCGCCCATACGCTTTCGTACTCTGGACCTTTTCCTTCCTGCTTGTCAGTTTTGGTTTTCAAACCACATCTTATAGGACATGCATGACAGCGGTAATGACCGTACACTATCTCATCTTTCATCGTTTCCCCGGATAGATTATCGACTCTATCATCCTTAACCCTTTGAAAGTTTTCTAGTGGGAACATCCCAAGCCAGTCTAAAAGGTTTACAAGTATCGGAGTGCCGAATTTTCTCAAACCTCTTGAAGTCACTGGAGACGATTCTATTTTAGAAACGGCTTTTTTCAGATAATTTTTTAATAGTTCCCTATCATCGATTCCTACTTTCTTATCTCCTTTGACCGATAACCCTTTCAAATTTTTAGAACCCATCACCGCACCTACACCACCTCTTCCGAAAACACGGTCATCATCAGTGACAACATTGGCAAAACGAACTAAATTTTCACCTGCTGGACCTATAACGGCACTAGCTCCATCTAGAGGATTTAAACTATCGCTTACGGTCTTACCCCAAAGATCAGTTTCTTCTACGGTAACTTGATCATTATCCATCTTCAATACAACTGGAACTTGAGATCTTCCTTTGATTACGAGAGCATCGATGCCTGCTGAAGAAAAATGTTTACCAAAGAACCCTCCTACGTTTGAATCTAAGATAGTACCTGTAAGAGGAGAGATCGTTGAAACTGAAAACCTACCGCTAGTGGGAACCGTTGTTCCTGTTAAAGGTCCCCTAGCAAACACCAATACGTTTTCATCTAGTGGATCTTCAGTAGATTTTATCTCTTCGTAAAGTAATCGACCTCCCAATCCTCTTCCACCTATATACTCAACGAGTATGTCTTTGTCGATCTCCACAAACTCTATTTCACGATCACTTAGATCAACCTTGGCTACCTTTCTCCACCAGCCTTTCATGGGTGCAGATAGTTTTAATTACTTTAATCTTTATGGATGAACACGTTAGCCCAAAAGGAGTGGAAAAAGGTTTTTATATTATACCCTCTGTAAAGGGCTTACTCTATTGGTAATATACCGATGATTTGTGAGGACGATATGTCCGAAAGAGGTGTTAATAATGGCAAAAATGTATGTAAATTTCGAGATGTCTGAAGAATTGATCGATAAAAGTTATGAAATAGTCGAAATGGCTAGAGATACAGGAGATGTTAGGAAAGGGACTAATGAAGTGACAAAGGTCGTAGAACGTGGAGATGCAAAATTCGTCGTCATGGCCGAAGATGTAAATCCACCTGAGATTTTGGCACATATGCCTTTGTTATGTGAAGAAAGAGGAGTTCCCTATGCATATGTTCCAAGTAAACAAGAACTAGGAGCTGCTTCTGGTATCGATTCTTATTCCGCATCTGTTGCCGTAACCGATCCTGGCAAGGCAGAACAGATGATTGAAAATATTAAAAAATCGATTGAAGATTTGAAATAATGAAGTTTAATATCATAAAAGAGGAGTTTTAAATGGCTGAATATGAAGGCACGCCGGGTGAAGTTGTCGAGATCGTTGGTAGAACCGGGATGACCGGAGAGGCTACCCAAGTAAAAGTGAGAGTTCTTGAAGGAAGAGACGAAGGTAGGATCATCACTCGGAACGTAATGGGACCCGTTCAAAAAGGCGATAAAATCATGCTAAGAGAAACTGCTAGAGAAGCAAAAAGCATAGGAGTTAGGTAGCATGGTGGAAGCTAAAGAATGTACATTCTGTGGAAATAAAATCGAACCAGGGACTGGCAAATTATTTATTAAAACAGATGGTCAAACTTTCAATTTCTGCAATAATAAATGCGAAAAGAATATGTTGAAACTTGGAAGGAAGGAAAGGGAAACAAAGTGGACTAGAAAACACGCTCAAGAGAAAGCAGTTAAGACCTACCGTAAAAAAGAGAAAAAGAAGCCAAAAAAGAAAATCAAGAAAAAGTAGGAGTGGGTTATTATGGAAACTACCTTTTTGATGATCAAACCTGATGGGGTACAAAGAGGTTTGGCCGGTAAAGTCATATCTCGGTTAGAAGAAAAAGGTCTTAGGATCGTTGCCATGAAAATGATGTGGATCGATGTGGAAACAGCTTCCGAACACTATGCAGAACACGAGGGTAAGGATTTCTATGAACCGTTAATTGAATATATCACATCAGGTCCGGTAATCACAATGGCATTAAAAGGCCACTCAGCTATATCAATCGTCAGAAAAATCGTTGGAGAAACTGATCCAAAAGAAGCTAAACCGGGTACTATAAGAGGAGATTTTGGTATCGAAATCAGCAGAAATATAGTCCATGCAGCTGATTCACAGAAGAGTGCTGGCAGGGAATTGGATATATTTTTCGATGAAGAGGAATATCAGGATTATTCTAGAATCGAGGAAAAATGGATTTATGAATAGTTTAATTTTCTATTTTTTCAAGATGTCTTTTTGTTTTATCTAGATACTGTGATGCACCTAATCCAGTGAATATTTCCTTCGCCTTTTCAAGATGATCGGATGCCTTTGAATTTTCATCCATCTCGATATATATTCTACCTAGTTCGTACTCATTTTCTGCTCTAGCAAACGGTATATCTAGATCACCGAGGTATTCCCATGAGATATCTAACAAATTTAAAGCCTCTTCCCAATCCTTTTCCATTCTCTTGATAATGGCCTTCACTCTGTATATGGATGATAAGCCAACTACATCATCTAATGTTTTCATAATTTCTTCACTACGCTTTGTGTAATCTTTGGCTTTTTCTACAGCACCTTTTCTTGCAAGCGCTTCGGCTTGATTGAAATAGCCCCAACCGATGAACCTTTTATCTCCCAACCTTTTTGCAGAGTCAACTGTTCTTTTAAAATGTTCGATAGCTTTATCCCACTCCCCCATCTTCATATATTGGTCACCGATATTATTGAACGCTCTTGCTAAGTCTTTATAAGCATTTTGTTTTTGTAAAAGTGAGACACTTTTTTCATAATATTCTATTGCTTTCTTATTCTGTCCTTTTTGAGCTAGGGCATTCCCCATCTCGATATAAGTTAGTGATAAAATATTGTTTTCCTCTAACCCTTTTGCTTCTTTAATGACTTCTTCATATAATTCTACAGCCTTATCGAGTTGTCCTTCCCTCCATATCAGATAACCTATACCTCTTTTACAATCAGCTGCTCCACCTTTATCATCTAATTCCTCATACAACTCTAGAGCTTCTTCATAAAAAGAATAAGCTTCTTTAAATTTCTGATGCTCTTTATATGTATGTCCCATCCATCTCAAAGCAAATGCTTTATTATTCTGGTCGTCAATATCTTTAGATAACTCTAAAAGTTTTTTGAAAGCATCCTCTGAGGCATCATGATCGCTGATTTCATATGATAATTTACCGATATTCTTTAAGATAGAAATTTGTTTTTCATCTTTATCCTCTATCTCTTTAGATTTCTTTAGAGATTCTAACGCTTTTTTATAACGTTTTATTGCAGATTCGACTGCAAATGTACTGATCGCTTTTTCTGCAGCTTTTATGGAATATTTATAGGCTTTATCGTAAACTTTCCCTTCATAAAAATGTCTGCTCAGGGATAAGTAATGTTCATCTAAGGAATCATAGAAATCTTCTATAGCCTCCCCTACCTGCTTATTTAAAATTCTTTTTCTAGTTCTTCCCATATTTTCATACATCGTCAATCTCAATTGGAGGTGATTAAATCTGTATACTTCTTCACTAGTACTCGTTTTTTCACTGATAATACCATGATTCTCTAATTCTTCACAAATATCTAATAATTTAAGCACGTCCATATCGATAGCCTTTTCTAGTACCTGAAAATTAAATTCGGTGCCTATCACCGAGGCATACATCAGAACCTTCTTCTCTAAATTGTCTAATCTATCTATCCTTCTGTTGGTGATATCTTTTATTGATGCTGGTATTGAAATATCGGAAAGGTCTTCATCTGGATTCCATTTGTAAGAATAAGGATCTATTATACCTTCTTGAACCATAGAGTCTAAGATTTCTAAAACATAGTATGGATTTCCTTCAGTTCTTTTATAAATTGTTAATAAAAAAGATTCAGGTAGATCTGAAGTTTGGAGTTTATTTCTAATCATTTCTGAAACCGGTTGGAAACCCAATCTTTTAATCTCCATGATATTTACAAGTCCGTCCCTTTTTGTCCTTTCTAGAAATACTTCTAAAGGTTTGTTTTCTCCATGAGTTTTCAATTCCTCAGGTCGGTAGGCTCCGAGTATGAAAACACGATGATCCGTGAGATTTCTTATCAACAAGTGTAAAAGCTGGGAGGATGATTCGTCGATCCACTGAAGATCATCTAAAAATAATAAAAAAGGCCGTTCTTTTGACAAGTTTTTCAACAGATTGAGTATATTGGTGTACCTTAGTTCTCTTTCGTCCGAAATAGATATATCTACAGATTCATTAGAAGAGGAACCCAAACCAACCAAAGACATAGGTTTGTTTGAAGAGGACTGGCTTGTGATTTTAGCCCCCATCCCAAGATATCCAAGTTTATCTGAATTAGAGCTTTCATTTTCTTCTTTTTTAATATAATCCCCAAGAGCTTCTATAAAAGGTATATATGGATCAGTACTTTCGTGGTAAAGACATCGACCCCATAAAAACTCGAAATCGTGCTTTCGACAAATGTTACTAAATTTTTGTGCTATCCTTGTTTTACCAACTCCTGCCTCGCCTTTGAGTACAACAAATCTTCCATTACCCCTTAAAGTTTCCTTCATATCTTCTTTCAAATCTTCTAATTCACCATGTCTATTAACAAATTTACAATTAGATTTGTTACCCATCAGCGAATCTGATACACCCATGATTATAGATTATTATATCGAGTTAATATAACTTTCGATGATTTTCTAAAATATATCAATTCTTAATAATCTATCGAAACATCAGACATCTACCGAAAATTATATTAGTACTAAAAACTATTACTTCTTTGTCTGACGTATTATAAGAATATGTCGGACTAAAAACAATGTGGTGCCTACATGGTGTCGGACACACAAAGAATAACCGTCAGAATACCAAATGAAATGGCTGATGACCTTCAATCTCTTGTAGAGAAAGGCGAATATTCGACTATGTCAGCAGCTATAAGAACAGCTATAGATGAGTTTATAAAGAATAAAAATGCTCCAGACCATATCTCTAAGGTTACGGTGGATTTACCCAAAAAGAAGGTAAACGAAATAAAGAACCTAGTACAAGAAGGAGATTCTATATCTGTTGATGATGCTATCAGAAACGCTGTTCGAGATTACGTTAAGGAAAAGATAGATCAATACAAAAAACGGTTAGAAGAGTAAAAGGTACATAGGTAAAACCTATTGATTTCACATATATCTTGTTGAGAAATCAGATAGAAGGTATAGACATGAATCAATATAATAATTATGGAAACATTGATGATTCTTCAGGTTTAAATGTATCAGTTATTGGTGTAGGTGGAGGAGGTAACAACAGTATTAATCGTCTAAGTAGGATCGGTGTTTACGGTGCTAGAACAATAGCGGTCAATACTGATAAAGAACATCTTAAAAATATACAATCCGATACTAAAATGTTGATAGGTAAGGAATACAATCGAGGTCTTGGGACTGGTGGAGATCCAAACGTGGGGATGCGCTGTGCTGAAGCTGCTTATGGGGGATTTAAAAAGATAATCGGCGGTAGTGATCTAGTATTTATTACTGCTGGTATGGGTGGGGGTACTGGTACCGGTGCCGCACCAGTTATTGCAGAGATAGCAAGGCGAGAAAAGGCCATGGTTATCAGTATAGCGACTATGCCGTTCTCAGTTGAGGGCAATAGAAGGGAAACAGCTAAACATGGTGTAAGGCGTTTACGTGAATATTCGAACTCCATGATCCTTTTAGAAAATGATAAACTTTTAGAAGTCGTTCCAGATCTTCCCATGGATCAAGCCTTTGGAATTATGGATTCCCTTATCTCTGAATTGATCAAAAGTGTCACGGAGATAATCACATTACCATCTTTAATCAACCTGGACTACAATGATCTCAAATCCGTTCTTGGGGATGGAGGCGTTTCAACTTTGATGATCGGAGAATCATCTTATGATGAACCAAAAAAAGCCGTTCAAGAAGCAAGTGAAAATCCTTTCCTCAATATGGATTATACTGGAGCTAAAAAAGCTCTAATACATGTTACTGGAGGTCCAAATCTATCTATCAGTAAGATGAATGATGTAGTTAAGATGATGACTTCAAAACTTGATCCTAAAGCTGGCGTTATATTTGGAGCTCGAATAGATGAAGAATGCAAAAACAAGATCAAATTGATGTCGATAGTTACTGGGTTAAATAGAAAGAGAAAAAATAAAATAAAATCAATAACTTGATTTTATCATGCATAATCAAGAAACATTTTTATTAGAAAATGCCCTTTAATATATACATGAAAAAGAAAGACTTGGATTGCTTGGAGATAGGGAATGAAGGTATTTATTTAGATATAATAGTATCACCTAATTCCTCAGGAGATAGAATAAATGGTGTGGACAAATGGAGGGATAGGTTAAAAGTCCATGTGAAGGAGAAAACTGAAAATGGTAAAGCAAATAATTCAGTTGTGAATTTGTTATCTAGTACATTTCATGTCTCTTCAAAAAAAATTGGTATCGTACATGGAAAAAGGACTAGAAGAAAAAGAGTTTTTATAGATGTTGATGACAAAGAGATTGATGAGATAATTCAAAAGATTTTAGAGGTAAAATAGATCATGAGGATTAAAGAAAAATTAGAGGGGACTGAACGTGTATTGGATAAACTTAGGAAAAAGAATCTTACCGTGCCAATTATAGTTGAAGGTAAAAAAGATGTTAATGCCTTAAGGAGATTGGGTTTCAAAGGTAGGATCATCAAAATAAAAACGTCTAAAACAGTTTTTCGGATGATTGAAAGTCTTCGGGGTTCCCATGACGAAGTTATCATATTGACAGATTGGGATAGGGCTGGTTCACGCTTGTTTTATAGGATAAAAAGAGCCTGCAAGGCGAATACTTTATCATTCAATCCCGATCTCAGGAAGAGATTAATCAAGTATACCAAAACTGATATCAAAGATGTTGAGAGTTTACCTGTATTTTTAAGAAGATTAAGAAGAATTATAAAAAATCCCTATAAGGCTAGGCATAAAAGAAATAAGACATAGAAAAATATTAAATCAGTAAACCCTATAGGGGTTTTAGATAAAAGATGGCCCGAATAAAAGTAATCAAGGATGTTTCAGACTTTGTACCGGTACTTAGAGCAGTGAGTTCACAGATAAAAAAGGATGTTTTTACCGATCTTGCAGAGGGGTGGAAAACTGAAGATGAAATTGAAAAAGAATACGGTGAAGAAGGTGTTGAAGCTCTGAAACATTTCGAAAAAATGAAACTGGTGGAAACTAGATGGCAGCATACAGATACAGAAACAAAAAGAGCATATCACACTTATTATTCATCTGTCCATATAGATGCATCAGTCCCTGTACAGGAAATCAGTGAAGTCTTATATGCCGCTATGGTAAGTGATGATGAATTTGAGAAGATAGAGAACGAGATATTAGAATACGTACATCAAGGGGATAATTTCGCTAAAGATATCGCTGAGAAACTAGATTGCAGTTCCACATCTCTTAAAAGTTTAGTAAAACGTTCTTTAAAACTAGATTATAGGGGTCATAGGATAATGGAAATCGAAGAGTAAAGGGATGATAATATGGTGGATTTAGATGATATAAATATATTTGAAAAATATGACTCCGGGACTTTTGCTTTGATCTCTGGTATGTTTATGATTGCCACTGCAACTTATATAATATATTTTGTATCTCCAAAAGCAATTGATAACACTAGTGTATTTTATTATGCCATGATATCCTTAGTTTTAACCGTATTTACGCCTGTATTGTTTTATATGAGTACTCTAGTGGATTTTTCAGAGATAATTGGGAAATTTTTATCGGGTATAACATTGGCTGTTTTTGGTACATTGATATACCACGTTTCTCAGGAAATGGACATCGGGACATGGTTTTATCCTATCCCACGTATATTGCTAACTGGAATATTTGGTTTTATAACCTCATTTCTATTTATAAGAGGCGTGGCAGTCCAGAAAATAGAAGAAAATGAAGAATGGATCGAAATGGAAGAAGAGGAAGAGTTCGAAGAAGACATATTAGAAGAGGAAATTGAAAAAAACGATAAATTTCCGGAGGAAGAAGACGAACCCTGGTGAGATTATTGACAAGCATCCTGCGATTAGGTCATCGTCCAGAAAGAGATAAAAGGATGACCACCCATGTCGGTTTGACAGCTAGAGCCTTCGGAGCTAGTAGTATATACCTTCCGAAGCTGGACGTTAGGATCAAAAAGACACTTGAGGATGTTACAGAAAGGTTCGGAGGAGATTTCTCCGTCGAGGAGACCATAGATTGGAGAAAATTGATAGATAATTGGAAAGGTGATGTGATTCATCTCACGATGTATGGTGAAGATGTTGATAACTTCTTTAAAAATAAAAAAATCAGCGAACCGCTTATTATCGTAGGTGCTGAAAAAGTGCCAGCCGAAGTATACGATAAAGCGGATCACAACGTTTCTATCGGAACTCAACCCCATTCTGAAGTAGCGGCTTTAGCAGTATTTATGGATAGATTGAACGCTAGAAAATTGGATAAGAATTATGACGGTCAAATAGGGGTTGTTCCTCGTAAAAAAGGGAAAAAAATTGT
>SL_8KL_010_SEDDRAFT_10004399_pt1 | contig 11343 bp, 6 predicted proteins | sample SodLakKL_010_SED_4_FD_11160 | JGI IMG/M metagenome (IMG submission 11160) | reverse complement strand
ATCTTCTCAGTATACTTTTCAAAAGGCGCTGTGATCCTGTCAAATATGAAATCTAACTTTCCTCTAGATGCGACCCAGTAGGCAATGACAGCTACCGCTATACCCGCGGGTATATCCAATAACCAATGAACTCCTAGATAGATTATCACGAACATGGTTAAAGCTGTGAAGATGAATCCAAATATTGCGAGTCTCTTTGCTTTGACTCTATACAAAGCGAATAGACTGATTGTGAATGGTATACTTATATGACCGCTAGGCATGCAATTAACCTGTCTATTGGTTACTTGGATGATTGCATTGTATTGAGGGTGCATGTATAACAGTGGTTCTACCTCTTGAGAATAGAATGAAGTAACTACCAAATGAATTAACAAATACCCAGGGATTATGAACATATAATTTACCGCAAGAGCCTTTGAAAACTCTTCTAGCAATTTTGATTCTCCTCTCAGGATGAAAAACACTGGTATCATAGACAAAAAGAAAGAAAGACCCAATACGTAAAAAATAGAAGAAGCATGGATGAGCAGGTAATAGTCAAAGGTCTCCTGTAGCCAAACGACATGCGAAACTCCTTCAACTCTATAAAACCAGTCGGTAACCCTAAAGCCTGGCTCATATAAGTCTTGGATAAGATTTTCTATTTGGAGAGTTAGAGATACTAACATCATTATAAAAAGTGCCCCTCTAGAATCCCATAAAGAGTATTTCAAAGAATGGAGATCAATCTTTTTATGTTCATCAAAAAATAGAACTCCTAGTATGATTAGTAGGATCAAGCTCGGAAAGAACCATAACGCACCTTTGTAGAGTGGGTCCATATTTGATACTCACCTAAAAAAGAACAGCTATAAATTATTTTTTAAGGGATTTAGACCAGTGGCCCTCAAAAAGATTTAATATACCCCAAGCTCAATCCATCTTAACTCATGGATAGCTATATAGAGGAGGTATAGAAGATTTGAGCGATCTGACACCGATGATGAAACAGTATTATGAGATAAAAAATGAATACCCGGATTCGATAGTCTTCTTCAGGATGGGTGATTTTTACGAGATGTTCGATGAGGATGCAAAACTTGCCTCCAAAGAATTAGATATCACCCTCACTTCTAGAGACAAAGATGGAGATGATCCCACCCCGATGGCGGGTGTGCCTTATCATTCAGTCGAGAGTTACTTACAAAGGTTGATAAATAAAGGTCATACGGTCGCTATCGCAGAACAGACACAAGACCCCGATGAAGCTAGCGGCATAGTCGATAGAGAGGTCATGAGAGTGATCACCCCAGGGACTGTGATAGATGACGGTATGATAGAGAGCTCAGAAAATAATTTTCTCATCTGCATCTATGGTAAGAGAGAGGATCCAGACTCTAACGATAGCTATGGGATCTCAGTAGTAGATGTTTCTACTGGTGATTTTTTTGTCACTGAGCTGGAAGGAAAAGATGATCTTCTATCAGAAATCCTAAGATATGAACCGAAAGAATGCTTGCTTACTAATTCACTTTATCAAGATGAAAAATTCGTCGAAGAGTTAAAGCAAGAGAACGATATGATGATCCATACTCATAGAGAAGACGCTTTCTATACCGCTAAAAGTGAAGTGCTTGATCACTTCAGTGCAAATTCACTCGAACCTTTGGGTTTGAAAGGTAAAAAAAGAGCAGTTAAAGCCGCAGGTGCTGTACTCGACTATCTTAAAGAAACACAAAAAAGAACGATGGATTATGTAAAACGTTTACGCTTCTACACGCCGGACCAGTACATGACTCTTGATGCCACTACACTAAAGAATCTAGAAATTTTTCGAAGCCTTCGGGAAAGAAAAAAAGAAGGTACTCTTTTGAGCATTTTAGATGAAACAGTGACTGCTATGGGTTCAAGGAAATTGAGGAACTGGCTTCAGCAGCCTCTATTAGATATAGACCGTATAGACTCAAGGCTAGATGCTGTGGAGATATTGGCAGATAGCATATTTTTGAGAGACGATCTACGAGAAAAGATGGACGGTCTTTACGATCTAGAAAGATTGATCAGCCGAGTTGTCTACGGTAGCGCCGACGCGAGAGACCTTCTAGCTATTGAAGACGCGTTATCTAGGATACCTGCTATAGAGGATATGCTTAGAGAAAAGGTGGTAGAAAAAGATAGCCAGAGTAAATTGAAAGAGATTTTAGAGAGTATCGACACGTTAAAGGAGATCAGAGAGGAGATCGAATCGGCGGTAGTTGAAGATCCACCTGCAACGGTGAAGGAGGGTGGCATAATAAAGGACGGCTTTGACGAAGAACTCGATGAATTGAAGAAAAAGGCTAAAGAGGGTAAAGAATGGATAAATTCACTAGAGGAAAAGGAGAAGAAAAAAACGGGAATAGACAAGTTGAAAGTTGGATATAATAAGGTACATGGCTATTATCTAGAGGTCCCAAAATCAAAGACTGAAAATGTTCCGGAATATTATGTGAGGAAGCAGACGTTGAAAAACGCTGAGAGGTATTATACTGAAGAGCTAAAGGATAAGGAAGAAGAGATAATCAGTGCTGAGGAAAAGATGGAAGCTTTGGAGTATGAGATATTCAAAGAAGTGAGGGAGGACATAGGCGCTGAGGCTGAGAGGTTTCAGGATACAGCGGAAGCACTATCCGAATTGGACGTGTTAACCACTTTTGCACATGTAGCTATTAGGAACAACTACAATCGTCCAGAAGTCTTTCCGAATGGAAAGATCGAAATAAAGGAGGGAAGGCATCCTGTCGTTGAGACCACTATACAAGAAAATTTCGTTCCGAATGATGCCGAACTCGATGACATGAACAATCAATTTTTGATAATAACTGGTCCGAACATGTCGGGAAAATCAACGTATATGAGGCAGATCGCACTTATAACATTGATGTCTCAAGTGGGCTGCTTCGTACCTGCTGAGCAGGCAAAGATAGGTATTGTAGACCGTATATTCACCCGAGTAGGGGCTTTAGATGACCTCACTAAGGGACAATCTACATTCATGGTGGAGATGGTTGAACTTTCAAATATACTCCATAATGCGTCTGAAAACAGCTTGATATTGTTGGACGAGATCGGTAGCGGTACAAGTACTTTTGATGGTTTGAGCATCGCATGGTCTGTTACTGAGTACATTTGTAGGGAGATCGGAGCTAAGACTTTATTTGCTACACACTACCATGAGATAACTGAATTAGAGAAGTCCCTAGATAAAGTGAAAAATCTACATGTGGCAGCTAAAGACACAGGTGGAAAGATCAAGTTTTTGAGGAAAGTAAGAGAAGGAAGTACCGATGAGAGTTACGGCATCCACGTCGCTTCTCTCGCCGGCCTTCCAGATCCTGTTGTCGAGAGATCTCATGAAGTTTTGAAACAAATAGAGGAGGATCATACGATCAAGATGAAAAAACACGCCGGTCCAAAATTCACCCAGATGGTTTTCGATCCGGAGAGCGGTGAGGGAACGACCTCAGATTCTCATCCGGTCGTGGAAGAGTTAAAAGAGATGGATGTTGAAAACATGACTCCCATAGATGCAATCAATGAACTTTGGAAACTCAAAAATAAACTGAAGGAGGAATGAATTTGGGGCGGATCAATGTTTTATCGGAGAAAACGGTGAATCAGATAGCTGCTGGGGAAGTCATCGAGAGACCGGCTTCAGTGGTCAAAGAATTAGTAGAGAACTCATTAGATGCAGAAGCCGACGAGATCTCGGTAGAAGTGGAAGATGGCGGTAAAAAAAGGATAAAGGTAAAAGACAACGGCTATGGAATGACTAAAGAAGAAATTGAATTGGCTTTTCAAAAGCACGCAACAAGTAAGATAGAGGATATCGAAGACCTCGACGATCTGAGTAGTTTAGGATTTAGAGGAGAAGCTCTGCCGAGTATAGCCGCGGTTTCTAAAGTGAAGGCTTTAACGAAACCGGAGGATCAACTCGAGGGAACGAAGGTAGTTTTGCATGGAGGCGATATGAAAAATATTGAAGAAGTTGGATGTGCTGTCGGAACTTCCATCGAGGTAAATGATTTATTTTACAATACGCCTGCGAGAAAAAAGTATCTTAAGAAAACGAACACTGAGCTTTCACATGTTAGTGAAGTTGTAACTAGAAACGCTATAGCTAATCCTGAGGTTGAATTCTCTCTCACCCACAATGGGAACGAACTAACCTTTGTTCCTAAGTCTTCTTCGATGTTGGAGAATATAAAGTCGATATATGGTATGGATATCGCTAAAAAGATGGTTAAAGTCGAGAAAAAATTGGATGGTTTTTCTGTAAAAGGTTATGTGAGCAAACCCGAGATTACTCGAACGAATAGAAAACACATCTTCACTTATGTAAATTCAAGATACGTGAATAACAATGTTCTGAAGAATGGAATTTTAGATGGTTTTGAAACGCTGCTTAAAAAAGGTCGATATCCTTTAGCTTTTTTGGATATAAACATAGATCCTGTGAAAATCGATGTGAACGTTCATCCGACCAAAACTAAGATTAGGTTTTCAGAAGCTGAAAACGTTAGGGAAGGCATAGCTGAAGCGGTAAAAGAAGGCCTTTTACAGGAAGATCTAGTCCCTGAGAGATCGGTTGAAAGTGACATTGAAAAAGCGTCTGATGAGGAGAAAAATTTAGAGGAAGAAAAGAGGTTGAAAGGTAAGCAATCGCGGCTCGAATTGGATGAAGAGAGAGAGGTAAAAGAATCCAAGCTTTCTCATATGAGTGTCGTAGGGATCATCAAAGATTCTTTTATAGTGGCTGAGACACCTTCTGGAATGGCAGTGGTGGATCAACATGCTGCACATGAGAGAATAAACTATGAAAAACTTAAAGAGAGGGTAAAAGAGGATATCGACAGTCAAAAACTCGTATCTCCAAAAAATGTTGAATTGAAACCAGAAGAAGCTGCTTTGTTAAGAGCTAATGAGGACCTCCTTGAAAGGCTTGGTTTTGAAATAAGTCATTTTGGAAAGACGACCTTTAGGATAAGAGGTGTTCCCGTTATCTTCGGAGAAGTGCAGGAGAAGGAAGTACTGCATTCAATACTCGATGAACTTGGGAATTTGAGTACAAACTCTCTCAAAGAGAGACGTGAAGAGATGCTCAAGTATATGGCCTGTCATGATTCAGTCACAGCAGGAGATAAACTTTCTATAACGAATGCTAAGCAATTATTGGAGAAACTCGGACAGATGGATAATCCTTATACTTGCCCACATGGTAGGCCAACGATCGTCAGTTTTGCTGAAAAAGAGATCGAAAAGTGGTTCAAGCGCACATGAGAGGTCAAGGAAAAATTTATAAGAAACTTCCCTGTATGAACATTCCCAGAATTGAGTTTTGAGTTTAAAATGCACAACAGCGGGGTAGGATAGCCAGGATATTCCGTCGGGCTCATAACCCGGAGATCGGTGGTTCAAATCCACTCCCCGCTATACTTTTTATCCGTTAATTTCTTGGAGAAAATTTAACTAAGTCTTCCCCTCTTGAAAGTTACGATGAACAAAGAAACGAAAGAAGAGTATTTAGAGACGCTCTACAAGTTATCCATGAAAAACGAAGGTAAGAAGATAAAGACAGGTGAGATCGCTGAAGACCTGAGCGTGTCATCTCCTTCAGTTACAGAGATACTTCCTAAATTAGAAGAGGAAGGTTATATTGTTTATCGACCCTATCATGGAGTGGAACTGACCGATAAAGGAAGAAAAGAGGGCAGAAGGATAGTAAGAACTCATAGAGTTTTGGAAGTATTTTTGGACGAATTTTTTGACATATCCGATGATAAGATGCATGAAAAAGCCTGTGAGCTTGAACATATATTTGATATGGAGATGATAGATGAGATCTGTGAGAGGATGGGAGCTCCTTCTTCTTGTCCTCATGGGAATAAGATCCCCTCTTGTGTTGCCGAGGATTGTCCTGTAGAAGAATGAGATGTGCCGTAAAAAAATATATTAAGCTCTAGAGTTATTAATAACTAAATAAAAGGGAGTGATCAATATGAATGGCTTGGAAGAATTATATGAAAGATATTTAGAAGTATATGATGAGCAAGAAGAAGACGATAAATTGATGGAAAAATTCAACGATGAGTTTTTAAGAAATGAGATGGAGGAGTTATTGAAAAGTCTAGATATTGAAATCAAGAGCGACTGGGTCAAGGACGATATGGCCTACAAGATGCTCTCTGCTGATTTCTACGAAAGAGTGAACGAAAAAGTCGGAGAAAGTTCTAAAGACAAAGAGGTCGAAGTTAAGAGGAAACCAGAAAAAGGTTTCGCTGGCGCTAAACTTTTTGGTGACTTCGATATTGGCGCACCTAGCTATATCAAAAAATTCTGGAAAGAGATGCAAAAAGAAGTCGATAAAAACTTAAAGGATTTTAAGATCAGTCCAGAAAAATACTGGATAGAGATCGAGAAGATGTGGGAGGAACAATCTGAGGTTGTAAAGAAGAACATCGAAATGCTGGCAAAAAAGGAACTGCCCGAAGAAGACGTGGAAAAGCTAAAAGGCGAATGGGAAAAATTTACCGAAGAGATGAATTTCCATCTAAAAGAGATACCATTAGAGATCGAACTGAAAAGAGAGTCTATCGGCGATATTATCAAGGAGCATACTGAAGAGAGTCGGAAGATAATGGCCGAACCCGATAGAAAGTTGAGAGATCTTTATCCTTTGTGGTTTGACATGGTAAAAGAGGTACGGGAGGAGTTGGAAGACGGAAGGAATAGGCTCGAGGATAAAGAGGAAGCTCTCAGCGATACCTGGGATGAATTTTCAGAAAGTATCACTAAAGAGTTGAGAGAACTTGCTGAGGAGCATGATGAAGCAAAGAAGTTGTTCGAAAAATGGAATATGATCTCTGATAGATTGGATGAAAAGATGTCTAAGATACCTGAGAAGCACGATGATATCTACAAAGAATTCTGGGAAAGCCTTGGTAGGAAGAAGCCAAAATTGGCCAAAAAGATTGAGGAATTCACGGAACTTACTGAGAAGGACTATATGGATAGGATAGAAAATGTTCTTGAGCCGATAAGATCAACCTACGAAAAGATGATGAAACCTAAAGATGAAAAAGAGGAGATCAAGGAGTTGAAGGAAAGGATCTCTGAACTGGAGAAAAAACTCGAAGAGAAAGAGTGAAAAAAATCTCTTCACAAAATCTTTTCTAATCTTTTTGCATTTTTGAACATCTCGTAATTGTTGAACATGCAGTATATCTTTTCTTTCTCTTCTGATAGATTGTTTAGTTTTCTAGCAAGTTCCTGAAGTTCATCTTCCGAATAATCGTAATCATAGTCGTATTCGTCTGGATTTAATCCATGAAGTCTTATGTAGGCTATATGATGGTTTGAAGTAGGTTCTCGTCTTAGAATATCAACTACATGGATTAGATCAAGGTCGTTGCAGATCTCTTTCACCTTTTTTGGTTTATCTTTCCAGTCACCTCTTGGTTCCCATGCGATGTTCAGATCGTTTCGGTCAATCTTTTTTAGTAATTCTCGCATATTTTTCTCATTTTTTTCACTGTAACCAAAACTGCCTGGTGTTTGGATTAAACACACATCTGCTTTGAGGCCCTTTCCTATATCTTTAGTTTGGTTCCAGGCCTCTATGATCTCTTCTTCAGGTCTTAGATAACCGAAGTTTTCTTTCTGTGATTCTGAAAGTTGGTCTTTTTTATTTCGCCACGTAGGGCTTGAAGTAGGGTGAGTGAGAGCTTGCCATGCCTTGAAATTGAACACGAAATCTTCCTTGGCATTTTTTCTCCATTTCTCCACTGTTTTAAATGTAGGGGGTTTGTAAAATGTCTTGTTGATCTCTACGGTTTGAAAAGCTTCGGAATAAGCTTGGAGTTTGCTTTCATACTTTTCCTTCCAGCCCTCTTCAGGTTGGTAATATCCATAACCACAAGTCCCTATTTTTATTTTGGACATCTTATCACCCTTGATTTCAGATAAAGATAGAATCATTTATCAATCTAATGGATTCTCTCCTATATACTTAAGATATCTTTATATAGACGAGTATCGTTTATAGATTGGAGGCATAATTATGAACTTGAAATTAACTGTATTGAACTTGTCTGAAAGTTTGAAGTGGAAGAACTGGCCAACCTGGTTGAAAGGCTTTTTCTTATTATGGCCATCATTAGGTCCGGCCTATCTGTTCATCACGAGAACACCGGCTCCCATAAGTGGTGATGCTGATTTGAGTGCTATAATGACCAATGTAGAATACCAGAACTATTTCATAGTGGTCTTCATAGGCTTTTGGTCGATCAACTTGATCTTGCTTGGATTGACATGGGTAGTTGGTAGTGTAGTCTCGGATACATATAGAAGTTACCTGAAAGAGAAATCGAAAGTCAGAGTGAGCAGACCTTCCGAAGAGCAAAGAGTATCTCTAGAGACAAAAAAAATTGTAAAGAGGTATCCACTCTTGGTCAAAAAGGGATCTCAAGAGATGTCTAGTGAACCTAAAATGGTGAATATAGCTTATCCTGTATTGAGAAAAAAAGATTCATCTACTCGATCACCCAAGTGATCCTATATTTAGGAATGTTAGAGGATAAAAACCCTTTTTATTTTTCCCTTTTAAGATCAATTTTGATTGAATTTTGGTAATCAGACGAATATCTTTATATTATATTTAGATAACTTAAAATATTGATAGTTTAAGAAACTTATATATACTACTCTAGTCATTATATAGTCGGTGAAAAACTTGAAACAATACGTATTAGCGCTGTTGATAGCGAGTTTCCTTGCTATTGGCAGCCTAGGAATTGGCGTAACAGTGATTACAAACGCCTCTAACATGATAGAGGACAATGATTTGACAGCAACAGTAGACGTAGAACCTGAGCAATGGATCATAGAGATATTCAAATACTACGGTGTAGAAGATAATTTAGGATACGGATATCGTGAAGGGCTAGAAGGATGGACATTTGAACTCTTTGCAGATGCAGAAATTTTTGAGTCTAATGATATCGATAGAGATCATGGAAAATGGGCCTTCTTAGCTGAAGCAGAAACAAATGAGACCGGTGTAGTGATTTTTGAAATCGATTATACCTATATGTATCCTCAATCGGGTGAAGAGCTCGCCGCTGTAGGAAGAGATTACCATTTTAAGGTTCGAGAAATTTTGAAAGACGGTTGGTACTTCACAGGTGGAGAAATAATAGAAGGATCCAATGAAGAGGGGAGTACGGAGTTCGAAGAGTCAAATGGTTATGTCGAAGCTGAGACTTTCTGGTTGTATTATGGAGAATCAGTGAAATTAGAATTCGGCAATGCTATGGAGACCCTGTTCGAAGATGAAAATTGGGACTTGAGACTGTTCAAATTCCATGACATAGAAGCTACGAGAGGCTACAGCGAAGGCGACTATCCGATACCAGATTGGCGGTTTGGCCTTTACAAGGGAGAAATCGGCGACTTGGAATTTATAGGAGAGTTCTATACAAATGAAACTGGTCGAAAAATAATTCCAGATATTCTAGAACCTGAGACGCAATACTTTGTCAAGGATTACCTCCCACCGGGATGGTATAATACCTATACAGATCAACAAGCATTCGAGGATTGGCCAACACCAGGAGATGCAGGTGCAGAAAGCTTTGGTTTAATGGATGTAGAGAACAATGAAGATTGGGAATACGAAATAGTCTCATTCAGACCACGCGGTGACTGGATAGTTACTTTTGGTAATTCCATAGATTACGGCGAAATAGAGCTTTTCAAGTTCTACGATGCGAACTATGATGGAAGATACGATGAAGAACACGAAGAACTCATAGGTGGATTCTATTTCAACCTATGGAACACAACCGAAGAAGGACAACCGAATGAAAGAATATATGGGCCTGTAGAAGCTACTGATGGAACATACATTTTCGAAGACTTAGAACCAGGATACTATGTAGTCCAAGAGTTGATACCTGAGATAGGTGAGGATGAATGTTGCTGGTTCTCAACAACAGGTGATTTTGTTGAAGATCTAGGGACTCTAATAGGCGTCGAAGTCGAAGCTGGAGAGACTTCAGAAGTCTGGTTCGGTAACGTCCGTGGCGGTAATATAACCGGTATGAAGTTCCTTGATATAGAAGCTGATGGATACTTCGATATTGGACTCGACAAGCCATTGATGGGTTGGGAGATAAATCTCCATGAAGCCAATCGGCTTATGGTAGCTGATATCTGGCAGATGGGAGACCATATAGCTACAACCTACACAGATAGATCTGGTCAATATTACTTCGAATGTTTAGCACCAGGATACTACTTTGTACGAGAAGAAATCCCTGAGGGATGGTACAACGTGACTCCACAGGAACAACTCGTTCTTGTAGAACCCTGCACTACAACCGAAGACGTTGACTTCGCTAACTGTATGTACAAGGATATCTACGGTATCAAGTTCCACGATGTGAACGCGACAGGTGAATTCAATCCAGAAGACGATGATTATGTCATTGAAGGATGGACGATAAAACTGTTGGACGAAAATTTGGATGAGATAGAGGTTACAACCACAGATCATCTAGGATACTACTACTTCGAGGGGCTAACAGTCGGAACTTACTATGTAGAAGAAGAGGAGATGGAAGATGAGGGATGGGCTGCCTCAACGGAGAGCCGAGTTAGAGTTGATTTGAACTGCTGTACTCCATGTACGGTAGTGAACTTCGGTAACTACAGGAGACCAGAGATAACCATCGTTAAGTTCTACGATACTGATATGACAGGTGAATATGATGAAGAGATCGACGAGCTACTCGATGTAGCAGTACTCTTCGACGTTGATAGAGAAGATGAAATCTTCGCAACAGATCTCTCAGTGATAGGCGAATACACGTTCTACGTTGACGCTTTCTATAATTACATAGTGACAGAACAATTACCTGAAGGATGGGTCAACACTACTCCGCTGGTACAATGGACCGACGAACCTCTTGGACCAGGCGATCATTATACCTTCTATTTCGGTAACGTTCAGTATGGTGATTTAGAGGTCTACAAGTTCTACGATTTGAACATGGATGGCGAATGGCAGTGTGGAGAACCTATGTTAGCAGACTGGACGTTCAATCTGTGGGAAACTGAAGATGGAGAACCTGTAGGAGAACCCATAGCTACGAATGTAACCAACGAAGATGGAGTGACGATGTTCGAGAGTTTAGAATCTGGATGGTATGCTGTAGAAGAGATAATTCAAGATTGTTGGTTCCCAACAACCGATGTTATCCAACTAGTTGAGATATTCCCAGGTGAAACCTCTGAACTCTGGTTCGGTAACGTTCCAGGCGG
>SL_8KL_010_SEDDRAFT_10004395_pt1 | contig 11351 bp, 9 predicted proteins | sample SodLakKL_010_SED_4_FD_11160 | JGI IMG/M metagenome (IMG submission 11160) | reverse complement strand
AAAGTCCCGGTTTTCGCTCATGCGCTACTTATGTAAAAAAGGGCAAATAAAATGTCAACAGTTTTTTGATATCAATTTTCATTTTCATTAAGGATTGCTGTTGCAGCCCCGGAACGCACCCTGGACGGACAATTATCCGGCGGGTTTTTAAAGGCATGCAGGGGGGTTAGGCTGTTTTGGTCCACGGATCACACGGATCGGCACAGACAGGAAACCCGTCAAGCGTACTGCGGCCGCTCATATCAAAAGGGGGGATTTAAAGTATTGGCGAGGCGAAACGAATGTCATCCATGCCGATTTACAGGGCATGAAAAAACAGCCCCCAGCCAAACAGGTTGATCAGCAGCACGCCCGCCAATGAGAAAAACATATAAAACAATATGAAAGGCGTTTCATAGGAAAAAGGAAGAAACAAACCGGATCAGATGGTCTATCATGACCCTGAAAAAACCGCCCCTGGGTACGGATTTTTGGGCAACAAGCGGATGGGTCGCAATTTTTTCTTCGCCGACGAAGGCGGCTAATGTCCCGAATTCCTGGCCCGCGGAAACAGGCGCCTCGATGCTGTCGGAAAGGCTGATTTCAAGTCGCAGGTCATCCCGGCTGCCCCGGGGAACGGTGACATAAAATGGTTCAGCGACCCCAAGGGGCAGATATTTCTCCCCGCCTTTCCAGATACGGGGCTCTGCCGCCGCCTGGCCCGGCTCCTTGAGCGCAAGGGTTTCGTATTGCCGGAAGCCCCAGTTCAAAAGCGCCTGCGTCTGATCGGCGCGGGCCTGCGCTCCCTGTCGGGCGGTGGCCGCGGAGATTCCCATGACCGCGGTGACCAGGCGCATTTCTTCACGCTCTGCGGAGCTTACCAGGTTGTAGCCGGCCTGGGACGTCCATCCGGTTTTGACGCCATCCACGGATTCATCCCGGCGCAAAAGCAGGTTCCGGTTGTGCTGGGTAATGCCGTTATAGGTGAAAGAAAGCTCCGAATAATATCCGTAATACTCCGGGAAATTCCGGATCAGGCTGACGGAGAGGGCGGCAATGTCCCGGGCGGAGGTATATTGCCCGTCCCGGCTGGGAAGCCCGTGGCTGTTCTGAAAACGGGTATTATTCATTCCAAGGGACCGGGCCTTCGCATTCATCATATCCACAAAAGCGGATTCGGTTCCCGCAATACGCTCGGCAAGCGCAACACAGGCGTCGTTGCCGGACTGCACGATCATTCCCCGGATCAAATCCTCCACGGCAACATTGTTTCCCACTTCAATAAACATCCGGGAAGCGCCCCGCATGCCCGTGCGCCAGGCTTTCTCACTGACGGCAACCTCCTCGTCCAGCAACAGATCGCCGGACTGAAGCTCCCGGAAAACCAGGTAAGCCGTCATGATCTTGGTCAAGCTGGCCGGCTTCACGCGTTCATCAGGCATTTTTTCTGCCAGAACCGCCCCGCTGTGCGCATCCATCACCACGTAATTTTTTGCGGTAATCCCCGATGGCGGCGGCACCTGCAGCATGGCCCGGGCCGGCGCAGCCAGAAATACGATCAATCCAAGAGGGATGAACAGGGTGATGAAAAAAAACCGGCAAACTCGCATGGAAACTCCTCTTTCGATCAAAAATGCGACCGGCTGAAACCATCAGCCGGTTCAATAAAATACAGGTACATTTTTTATCAAAAGCGGATCAGGATATCAACAGTTTCGATTTTTAATTTCAAAATCATCCGCGAAAGAATCGGCCGGAGGGCCTGATCAGCCCTGAAAGCCTGCAAACCGTATCAAAATTCAAACCGGAAGATTGCCGGTGATAACAGAACAAAAAAACAACCCGGACCGAAAAAATTCGATCCGGGTTGTCCCTTTTTCGCCCCGGATTCGCAGCCAGGGCAAGACCTCATTCCCGCAGTGATTACCCCCTATGCACAGGACGGATCAGAAATCGTAGCGCAGGCCGACCGTGATGACATCGTCCGGGTCGATGATGTCGCCATTGCCGTATTCCGCAAAAACGCGCATAGGCTTGCTGAATTTATAGTTTGCACCGAGCGCAAAGTAAGTATCATCAAAGGGATCCTGCCCCACCGATGCATACAGATCGCCGGCTCCGTAATTATAGATTGCCCCCAGGGCTACGTGGTAGTCCTCATCGCCTGCATCTTTCATATGTTCATACATTACACGCAAGCTTAGATTATCCAGGATTTTGTAGGACGCTGAAAATCCGTACAGCGTTTCATCCCTTCCGGCATCTTCGTTTTCAATGACAGCCCCTGCACCCAGTGTCAGATTTTGGAACGTATAGGTACCGGCTGCCTGGAATACAAATTCTTCATCCCCGGAAACCGTATCGGTCTCTTCGTAGTGCCGGACCTGGCCGTGGAGCTGAAGCCCCTGGAGCACGGGCGATGAATACGCCACCGAGTTCGCCCGGGAAGCGGTGCCGCCCTGGCCGAGAGCCACAAACCCTTCGTTTTCGTACATGTCAAAGAGGTGGGAGACGGACTGGTAATACACGGAATCAAAATTACCGACCGTCAGGCGGCCGATCCCGCTGTTGAGCCCCACGTAGGTGTTGCGCCGGTCGTTGAATACGTCAGATCGTGCCCTTTCGCTGGCGTCATACCGGAATTCCGCACGTGCGAACACCGACAGGTCGCCAGTCACCCGTTGGGAGGCCCGAAGGCCCACGCGGGAATCACTGCCTGTGATCCTTCCGCTGTCTGTATTCTCGTACATCAGGTACAAGCGGCTGTAAAGATCGATGGCGGTGTCCCCGTCATCGTACAAATTCACGGCACTTGCCGGCGCCGCCAGCAGTAGAATCGTCAGTACGGCCGTCAAAAAGAAACCGGATGCGGTTTTGCCTTTGGAATAATGCATTTTGTTTTCTCCTTATGGAATTATGATCATGATACAGTTGTTTTATCGACACCTCTTGCCCGGAAGGACACTTCCGCGCTTTCTCAATGAAAACGTTCGCTCACTCACCTCCTTTCCATTGTCCGGGAATAATTGTTTCCGCAAAACACGCAGTGACAGGGAAGCCCTGAAACGTCTTTTCCGCAAGACGCTTCCGGCTTAGGCCGCCCAAGCCGCCGCTTTGCGCCCTTTATGCCGGGGACCGGTGTACAGATCCCAGGTTTCGAGAAACGCCGATTCAAAAGACCGGGTTTCGACATATTTCCGGGCACTTGATTTCATGGAACGGATACGCATGTCATCGCGGAAAAGTTCCATGATGGTCCGGGCAAGACTTCGGCCCTCGATGGCGGGAATGACGAGTCCGGATTCACCATGAACAACGTTTTCCTCCGGGCCGCCCCGATCCGATACAATAACGGGCAGCCCGGAGGCCTGGGCTTCGAGCACGACGTTTCCGAACGTATCGGTGACGGATGGAAAGACGAACAGGTCGCTGGAGGCGTATGCACTTGCAAGCGCCTCTCCTTCCAGGTAGCCGGTAAAAAGGACCTGTCTTTTTCCCAGGCGCCTTTCCAATTGTGTTCTGTAAGGTCCGTCGCCCACGATGATAAGACGAAGTTTTTCGGAGGTTCGCTTCAGGATCTGAAACGCATCGACCAGAACATCCAGGTTCTTTTCTTTTGACACCCGCCCGACATAAAGCAGCTTGAAGTCATCGTCCGGTATTTTCCATTCAGAGTGCCAGTACCCGTTGTTCTTCGATGGATGGAAATGATCGATGTCGATTCCCCGGGGATAAAGGCGTATTTTTGAAGAGGAAACGCCTTTCCCGGCCAGTTCATCTCCCGTGGCGGAGGAGGGCACATATACGGTATCCATCTGGTTGTAAAACCACACCATGTATTTCCACAAAACATCTTCCATGGCTGTGTCGCCGGTCAACTCCGCCGCATATTGAGGTATTGCAGTATGGTAGGTGGAATGGATGGGAATGTTGAGAACCCTTGCAATGGCAAGTGCGCAGAGACCGACCGGCCCCGGCGTGGAGGCATGCAGCCGGGTAATGCCGTTTTCATGGCAGTAATCCAGCATTTTCAGCAAAGGCGGGCAATGCAGGGCCATCTCCGGATACTCCGGGAGCACATAGGTGCCTGCCGGCCTGAAATTCACAACATCGCCGGACAAGCTTTCCGGACTGCATGTAAGCACCTTAAGGTTTTTTCGGAATTTTGCCGCCACCCCCAGCTGTTTTTTGAGGGTCAGGGCGACGCCGTTGGTCTCATCAAATGTATCGGTAAACATGGCGATGGCCGCCTTGTTGTCGTCCGGTCCGTCCGGGCTGCCAAAAAAGGCCTCACTGCATGCGTCGGCAAAATGCCTGTCCTTATTATAGACCCGAAAGGACATGAAGAACGGTGCCAGCATGGTATAGACGGACCCGGCGGAGCCGACGGCCTGGAAAACATTGAAAAGTTTTGCGCCGGAGAGGCTTTTCATAATGTTTTCGGCAAAGCATTTGATCACCGCTTCGGAAACCTCGTTGACAAAAGCAAACCACGCGCTTTCTTTTTCACTGCTATCGGTCGCCGTGGTGAGTATGCGGCGGAATCGTTTATTCTCCGAGAGGATTCGCTCCGCTTCTNCAATGATAATGTGTACGCCATCGCCTCCACCGCCTGCAAAAGGCAGNAAACCCGGTTTTCGGAGGGATATGAANNNCTGAAGCCTCGTAAAAAGNCCTCTTTCAGGATTGCCCGGTGTTAAAACCCCATGGACGAACCTGAAAAGAAGGCTTTTGCCGGCATACCGGCCCAGGTTGTANCGTGCCGAATAATATTGATACGCAATGCCGTACAGATTGTGCGCCAGGGTCCTTGGCGTGGCCGAATCGCCCGCGNATTTGCAGCGGCCTTCCCAAAGCCCCCGGAAAAATTCGTCCGGGGTGGAAGCGCNGGGGACGATTGTATGCATCCGTGCAATNTTNANNGATGAATGATCGTCGGACCCGCCGGTTATGTGCTTGATCCATGGCGCCGGCCCAACGGGGGCAATGCCGTGCTTGTTTGCCAGATGCTCGATATCCCTGCGGGTCAGTCCGCCCAGGATCGATTCCAGCACCTTGTTCTGATAGCTGTCACGGGAACCGTTGCACTCGAAATGAGAAAACAGCAGAAGCATTTTTTCGAAATATTCAATGCTGAGCCTGTGATTCAGGTCAAACATCGGGTGGGCAAGCACATGGCATATCTTCTCTTTGGAAAGATATGCCGCCAGGTCGTAGACGTTGGACCGGATATAGCTGATTTCAGCGTGCTGGGCCTCCGAGATGTTCAGTGCCAGGATATGAAGCTTGCAGTTGTTCTCAGGGAAATAAGCGGTCACTTCTTCGCTGATGAATACGCCTTCGAGATGCGCGATTTCCAGGGCACCGTCGATCGTATTGTGATCGGTGATAGTGACAAGGTCCATCCCCCGATCCCTGGCGATGCGATAGAGCTGCTCCGGAGCGGTATAGCTTTCCGGACAATCGAGCTTTTGCAGGATCCATTGGGATGGACGGGTGGACATTTTGGAATGAACATGCAAATCCGCTTTCAATCCGTCATCCATGGCATTGATCTCCTTTGTTATCGTTTGGAAAATGATGTTGATACACCGGGAATATAGGCGGGGCTTGTTTCAGGATGATGACGGATGGGTGGATATTGGATTACATTCGACGGCTTTGCGAAAACTTCGATATCTCAGCGCGTGTAATATTCAACGGGATTATACGAACGGCGAACACAATGCATCCCGATGACTTTCGCACGCCCGGTTAAAGGCAAATGCAAAGTCGTCCCATCGTGATTTTTTCAATAACAATCCGGAATGTCGGAGGGGATATCACTTCGGTGGAAAATAAGACGGTGGAAAACAAGAAATGGCGGGAGTCATAAGGGGCCTTGTATTATCCGGCCGGCGGAGGCGGTTCCGGCAGCCTACACATCGATGGGAACGACAAAAACCGGAACGGGACTTTTCCGAAGGATTTTCCGAAGCGCGCGTCCGGTAATCCTTTTCCCGCTCACCAGCGGCCTGCGGATTTCAATCACAAGCACATCATACTGACCCGTTTGCAGGTGGCGGAGAATCCGCCTGCCGGGCTTGCCCGAATCGACCCGGATGCCGGTAAACAAATCCGCCGCGCGCATTGAATCCTTGTTCATTTGAGCATCCAGGCGGTTGATGCGCTCCTCGATTTCGCGCCGGGCCCTTTCCGCCGACGCGTGTTTCAAATCATCCGGGGTTTGCAGGGACCGGACAGCCATCATGAACATTTCACAGTTGCCCGGCAGTTTTTCCATTACATGAAGCACGGTGATTACAGCGTCACAGGATTCTGCCATACTGGCGGCACGTGAAAAGGAATACCCCGAATCTTCCGGCAGATCGGTAGCAAACAGTATGCTTTGAATTGGTTTTATGCCATCCATTGATCGGCCCTTTGCTTTGGCAGGCATCAGGATTACTCACTTTCCCTCTGTTCAGGTTTCCAAAAGCCATTGCCTGATTCTGGATTCGATCCGGTCCCGGACATCCCGGAACGTTTCGAGTCTTTCCTCCTCACTTCCTTCCGCCGCCGCGGGATCTTCGAAGTTCCAGTGGAGATGCTCGCCCGCATTGCGAACGAACGCATACGGGCATTGTTCTTCCGCATGATTGCATACGGTAATGAGATAACCGATATGCTCCCTGCCCAGATACTGCTTGAGGTCTTTGGAATGCTGGTTCTCCACGGAAACCCCTTTTTCCTCCATTACCTTCACCGTGTACGGATGAATCCCCTTAGGATCGAGGCCTGCGCTCAACGCCTCGTAGCGGTCCCCGCCCAGCTCCCGCAAAAACGCCTCGGCCATCTGTGAGCGCGCGGAATTGCCCGTGCAGAGAAACAGCACTTTTGGTTTGCTCATAATGAATCCTCCTTGATCATTACTGCCTGCTGAATCGCCTTGTCCGTCGGATAAGGCAGGTCACATTCGCTTTTTCTGCAACCGGTTCCGGATCAGTATCGCCGCGAGATTCATGCCCAGTACCAGCGCCATGAGCGTCAGGGCCGTTCCGTACTGGAGCGGGCGCGTTTTTGCGATCTCCGTGCCGGCGGTGGCAAGCACGTAAATATGATACGGCATAGCCATGACTTCGTCGAAAATGGATTTGGGCATTTCCCGCGAGAAAAAAACCGCCGCCGTGAACATGATGGGAGCGGTCTCGCCGGCCGCCCGGCTCATTCCAAGGATCAGGCCGGTAATCATGCCGGGCAGCGCCTCGGGCAGGACCACCCGGTAGATGGTCTGCCAGCGGGTGGCTCCCAGGGCAAGGGAGGCTTCCCGGTTGGCCTGGGGGACGGCCCGCAGGGCCTCTTCGGACGATCCGATCACCAGCGGCAGGATGAACGCCCCAAGGGTCAGGGAGCCGGCAAGGATGCTCACCCCCATCTTCAGCCAGATCACGAAGAAAGCCAGGCCGAACAGGCCGTATACCACGGAGGGAACACCGGCCAGGTTGACAATCCCCATTCGGACAATCCGTACCCATCGGCCGGAGCCCGCGTACTCGTTCAGATAGATGGCCGTACCCACCCCCAGGGGGAAGGCAACGGCTATGGAGCCGATGGAAAGATACACCGTGCCCACGATGCAGGGCCAGATCCCGCCCTCTGTCATGGACCGCCGGGGCGCCTGGGTCAAAAACTCCCAGCTGATAGCCGAAATCCCCTGCACAGCGATAAAGGCCAGAAAAACGAACAAGGCGCCCACGTTGATAAAAACCGCCGCCCGGATCACCGTAAAAGCGGCTTGCTGGAAAATTTTTCGTCTCGTCATCCTGTTATATTCCATAGCGGTTTTCCTTCGTCGCCGTCCGCCGGCTAAAGCGATGCCGCGCCCACCTGCTTGTGCTTCTGAGCCAGGTGCGCGGCGATCATATTGAACACAAAGGTAAAAGCGAACAGCACCAGCCCGATGGCGAACAGGGCATGGTAGTGGTCGCTTCGGAACGGCGTATTCCCCATTTCGGCGGCGATGTTGGCCGGCATGGGCCGGACCGGATCGAATATGGATTCCGGGATGATGGCCGCCCCGCCGGCCACCATCAGGACCACCATGGTTTCCCCGATCGCACGGGAAATACCCAGGATAACCGCCGTCGATATGCCCGTAAGCGACGCCGGAAGGATCACGCGCGCGATGGTCTCCCAGTGGGTGGCCCCGAGCGCCATGGACCCTTCCTTCATGTACGCCGGCACACCATAGATGGCGTCCTCGGAGATGCTCGCAATGGTCGGTACGGCCATGAATGCCAGCATGACCGACGCATTGAACAGGTTGAGCCCGGTATTGAGCCCGAATGTTTCCTGGAGAAAGGGCGCCACCACGACCATGCCGAAAAAGCCGATCACCACCGTAGGCAGCCCTTCGATGAGTTCGATGGTCGGTTTTACAACGGCCCGGACTTTTGGATGCGCGATTTCCGCGAGATAAATCGCACTGCCGATTCCCAGGGGAATGGCGATCAGGGACGACAGAACAACAACCGAAGCCGACCCCGCGATCAATGGCAGAATTCCGAAATCCGGCGGATAATGCGTGGGGTACCACATGGTTCCGAAAAGAAAGTCCCTTATGGAAACCGTGTCGAATATCGGCAGCCCCTCCATGACCAGAAAAAGCAGGATCAGTGTCAACACAATGATCCCGCTCGCCCCTACCACGAGAAAAAAAACATGAATCAACAGCTCTTTTGCACGGCGCTTTGCACCCATGACAGCACACCACCCAGATAAATTGCGCGGAAGCCGGAATGCAGACCCGGCCCCCGCCCGTTGTTTTTTATTCAGTGCAGGAACAAAAACCGTCTTTTCGCCATTCCCTTTGTCCGGCTCACATTTTAATCCTCAAAATACACCCGGTATTTCTGCGGTTAAAATTTTAGCCGTCCCCGGCCTTTCCAAAAAATCCCGGTTTTCGTCCATGCACTGTTTCACGCTTCGACCCGGCTTAATACAGCGGAACGTAGCCTGTTTCACCCACAAGCTTCTGCCCCTTTTCCGGGTGCAGCGCAAAGTTGATGAACCGCAGGATTTCACCGGTCGGCCAATCGTCGGTGAAAAACCAGAGGGTCCTGGATACCGGGAAATCGCCGCTCTGCGCATTGGCATAACTCGGTTCAACGCCGTCCAGGCTCACTGCCTTGAGGTTCTCATTCAGGTAGCCGATTCCGATGTAGCCGATGGCGTTTCGATTGCCGGATACCTCCTGAACGATTGCGCCGTTGGAAGCAAGGAGCTGGGCCCGCGGCGTCGGCCGGGCGCCCCTGAGGGCAATGTCATTCCACACCACGTAAGTGCCGGAATCCGAGTCCCGGGATATTACGGCTATGGAACGGTCCTCGCCGCCCACGTCCTTCCAGTTGCGAATATTGCCTTCGTAGATGGCCTTGAGCTGGTCCATGGACAGGTTGTCCACCGGGTTGTCCGGATGCACAACCGGAATGATGGCGTCCAGCGCAACGGCGAAAGGCACCGGATAGTGGCCGTTATTGACCGCGTTTTCGACCTCCGACTGACGGATCCACCGGGAAGACTGTGCGATATCGGTGGTGCCGTCCACAAGCGCCCGGATTCCGTTGCCGGAACCGCCGCCGGAAATGGCAATATTGACATCGGGATACTCATCCATGTATCCCTCCGCCAGTTTCTGGGAGATCGGCAGAACCGTTGTGGATCCGTTGATGGAAATCCGCTCGGCAGCCAATGCGGACGCACCGAAAACCAGAAGCGCCGCGACAGCCAGACAAAACGATTGAAAAATTCTTCCCGCATGATTCTTCATAATGTAAAAGCCTCCCTGTTTTTGTTAAAACAATAAGTGATTGCTGATGCGGAGACACTTCCCCGCAAACGCAAACCCAAAGTAAACGCGGAATATGACGGTTGTGTGACAGGTCCGTGAAAAAACATCGAAATTTTCATGTCACGGGAATGACAACCAAACTTCATGAAATTGTAACAATCAGGGCTTATCTATTGTTCTGACAACCATGACGGCTTTGTCGTCCGGGCGCGAGTTTCTCCGCGACGGTCAAAAACGCCTAAAGCCGGAATCAACAAGCGGGAACAATAAAGATGGATAAAACCGTGCTGGTGGTTGAAGACGACCGGGACATCCTGGCGCTGATCGAATGGCACATCAAGGCGGAAGGCTTTCGGGTGCTTACCGAAACCGACGGGGAAAAGGGACTGAAAGCCGCCCTTCGGGAAAAACCGGATCTGATCGTCCTGGACCTCATGCTGCCGGGCATGGACGGCCTTGCGGTATGCAAAAAGCTCCGGAAAACCGCAGCAACCGAGCAGACGCCCGTACTCATGCTCACGGCCAAGGGTGAGGAAATCGACCGGATCGTCGGCTTCGAGCTCGGCGCGGACGACTACATGGTCAAGCCGTTTTCCCCGCGGGAACTGATCCTTCGCATCCGGGCCGTTCTGCGGCGTGCGGAAGGTGCGCCGGAAAGCGCCGCCACCGTCATTCGGCACGATGAACTGGCGATCGACACGGAAAAGCATTGCGTTTCCATCAGAGACGCTACGCTGGAACTGACCGTCACGGAGTTTAACCTGCTGCTGGAGCTTGTCCGGAGCAAGGGAAGGGCCTGGACCCGGGATCAGCTTCTGGACCGGGTGTGGGGATACCGGTTCGAAGGCTATCATCGCACCGTGGATACGCACATCCGGCGTCTTCGCCAAAAGCTCGGCCCCCTTGCCGACAACATTGAAACCGTGCGCGGCATCGGCTACCGGTTCAGGGAGTAAATATTGTGAAACGGCTCAAATCCATGCGGTTCGGCATTCGCATCCTGGCGGCTTTCTGGCTGGTTCTCATCGTGGCCATCTGCATCCCGGGCGTGTATATCTATTACTCGCTCAAGGATGATTTTATCGAGACATCCCGGAGCAAGGCCTATGAAAACCTTGATTTCATCGAATGGCTTGCCGGGCGGTACCAGCCCTTTTTATCGGACCGGGAACTCTACGACTGGTGCGCCATGTATGCCTATCAGGTGGGCTTTCGCATCACCGTGATCAAGGCCGACGGCCGGGTTGCGGCCGATTCGGATGTATCGTGGGAACATGTTGCGGACATGGAAAACCGCGCATACCGGGAAGAGGTGTCCGCCGCCCGCCAAACCGGCCAGGGCTCTTCCATCCGGTATTCCGACACCATCAAGCGGCACCTGATATATGCCGCGCGCCGCGTGGATCTGGAAGGATATCCGGATCCGATGATCCTTCGGATCGCCATGCCGTTTTCCGAGGTGGAAACCCGTGTAAACGAGTATGCGCGGCAGTTCTGGATGATCAATGGGATCATCTTCGCCGCCGCCCTTGGCCTGAGCATT
>SL_8KL_010_SEDDRAFT_10004394_pt1 | contig 11351 bp, 8 predicted proteins | sample SodLakKL_010_SED_4_FD_11160 | JGI IMG/M metagenome (IMG submission 11160) | reverse complement strand
ATCCGTTCAAGTTCACGGTAACCCTTATCTTTAATATCAGCCAGCCCGGTAGCTTCATCGATCACATAATACAATTCTTCATCCAGCTGTTCAAGTTTGTTCCCGCTGGTGATCTTAGAGGTCATCAGGTTGTGCTTGGTGCGTTCGACCAGTTTTTCCACGCCCGGTTCTTTAAGCATTTTCATCAGCTTCTTATTCTTAGGCGAACCACGCCTGGCCAGCAGGAGCTTTTCCCCGGCTTCTTCTTCATTGCCGGCATCAAGATCCCGGCGCGCCTCGTTCAAGAGATCGCTCACCAGGCGGCCCTGGCGACGGATCAGGTGTTCCACCTCGTCTTTCCAGCGGCCGTAATCCTCGGTAGTTTCCACCCGGCTGCTGATGATCAAAGGCGTTCTCGCTTCATCGATCAGAATGCTATCCACTTCGTCGATAATCGCGTAGTGGTGCCCCCGCTGGACCATCTGGTCTTTGTAGATAACCATGTTGTCGCGCAGGTAGTCAAAACCCAGTTCGTTGTTGGTGGCATAGACCACATCGGCCCGGTATTCTTCCCGGCGCCGCTCTGACTCAAGCCCTGCGACAATCAGGCCCACAGAAAGGCCGAGCATCTCGTATGCCGGCCCCATCCAGTAGCGGTCACGCCAGGCCAGGTAGTCGTTAACGGTAACAATGTGCACCCCTTCACCGGAAAGGGCATTTAAGTAGGCCGGCAATACGGCAACCAGGGTTTTCCCTTCGCCGGTTTTCATCTCGCCAATGCGTCCCTGGTGCAGGACCACGGCACCAAGAACCTGCACGTCGAAAGGTCGCATCCCGGTGGTGCGCCTGGCGGCTTCGCGGGCCAGGGCGAAAGCTTCCGGTAAAATATCGTCTTCTGTTTCACCCTGCTGCAGCCGTTCCTTTAATCTAGCCGTCTCTTCCGGGAATTGTTCATCGGCCAGCGCACTGGCCCAGGGTTCCAGCTCATTTACCTTTCCCACGTACTGTTTTTCCAGGCGCTTTACCTCTTTTTCGTTGGAATCGCCAAATATCTTTTTAAATAAAGCAGTCATTGAAATACTCCTTTTGCCTTCTTCTTTTTATTTCAGCTGTACCTGCTCGGCCGTGCTGCATTTTGGGCTGGTGCCTCACCTCGCGGATAACAGCTTTTTGTTAAGCTTGCAGGGTTTAAACCTGCAACATAAGGTGCTGCCCGCTGGCAGACGAGCAGGACACGGCCTGTAGCAATTTATGTTTACTTCTTCTAAGGCTTTTTAAATTTTATCACAGTTATATCTGCTCAAACAAGCACTGGGAAGAAAAATCAAGAATCCGGGGCAAGTTCGCAGGTAAGTGCCCACAGGCTGCCTGAAACCAGGGAGTGACCGCCCAAAATTACCGGAATGGGACATTCGCCGGCAAGCCTGGTAAACTCCCTTAACCAGGGATGTTCCAATTCCCGCCACCTACCCAGATCGGAGAGAAAGCGTGCTTCATCAGAAAAATGGTAGTGGTAATGATACATCAGCACCCGGGTATCGATAAAGGCACAGCTGGCTACGCGGGAAAGATAGCTAAAGAATTGTTCAAGCCCGGCATGATCAATCAACAGGCCAAGCAGGGAAACAACTTCATTTGCCTCGATCCGGCCCAGGGACTTCATCCCCCGTTCTTCAGAAAAAATGCGCAGGCGCAATTTAAGCAGGGCGTTGAGGCGCTCGATCACCGGTGCCCCCACTCTACCGATCAAGGCAACATCTTCATATTCATCCGCAAGCACCGCCTTGGCCCGCTCCAAACTGCTGTAATCGTACTGCAAGTCCAACAGGGTTTTTTGGGTGCGGGGACCCGCAAAAGGACCCGCTCCCAGGATCAAAAGGTCGGTGGGGGTGTCTATATCGAAAAGGAGCCCCAGGGTGTGGGGCATCAATTCCATTTCCAGTCCGAGCTGGTCGCGCAGGGTCATGGCCAGGCTGTTGTCGGTGGCCGGAAGCTCGACTTCAGAGATGCCCGGCGGCACGGTAAAAGCGACCAGGTCTACCGACTGGGTATTGTTTGTATAGACGAAGGCTTCTTTTTCGAGCAGCTTATGGCAGATCACCTTTAATTCATCAACAGTAATCAACGGCGAACCCGCCCCGTTAAGACAAAGCACCCTGGAGAGGTTATGTTCTTTAATTGCCGCCTGCAGCGCACACCCGTAGTGAAAACGATCCGGTGATTCTTTATTAAGGAATACTTTAGCGCCGAGGTTGCCGGCCGGTTCGACCAGTTCGGGCCTGTTGGTATATAATAAAACCTGCTCCACAAAGGAGACCAGTTTAATTTTTTCAAGGTTGTCGAGTAAAGCCGCCTGGCGCACCAGGGCCATTTCCTCTTCTACCCGGCTTTTTGGCCGGGAACCTTCAAATATAACTACGCTTACTGCTTTTCCCATAAGTTTGTTTAACCCTCTTTTAGTATCTCTTGCGCCTTCAAAAATTTCTTCTTGCCCAAAGCATCTGGCACATGCAGGCAGCACCCGGTGACCTTTTTGATCCTCTAACCGTAAGAAAATCACGGCCCCGGCTGCTGCCTCTGCTTAAGTTTTCTTTAGTCCTTATTTTTCTCCAGCCCCCGCTGCCAGTTTTTTTAACCACCGGCGGATGGGCATGGAGGAATTATAGCGATAGATTGTGTCTGCTCAGCCGTGCCGACTTTGGACTGGTGACGGCTCACTTGAGGGTAATGGCAACGACTCAGCTCCAGGCCTGTATGGCTCTGATCTTTGGCTTATTCAGGTTCGATTAGCCCGTAATTTGCGTCTTTTCGCTTGTAGACCACGTTAACAACGTCAGTTTCGGCATTGGTAAAGACAAAAAAGTTGTGCCCGAGCAGGTCCATCTGAAGGATTGCTTCTTCTACGCTCATCGGCTTGAGGGGAAAGCGCTTGGTCCTTACCACTCTGGGAGACTCTTCTTCCTCTTCTTCCCTGGCCTCGGCTTCCAGGGCTGCATGTTGTTCGCTCATGTTGCGAAGCCCGGTTTGGCGCTTAGCCTTGTCCATCCTGGTTTTATATTTTTTAACCTGTCTCTCGAGCTTATCTACCACCTGGTCAATCGAGGCGTACATATCGCCGGTAGATTCCTCACCGCGCAGGATCATGCCGTTTAAGTTCACTGTAACCTCCACAATATGTTCTTCGCGGATTACGCTCATCACTACCTGGACATCGGTTTTTTCATTGAAGTGTTTATCAAGTTTACCTAATTTTTTATGGGCATAGTCGACCAGTGAAGGTGTGGCTTCAATATTTTTACCCCGGACATTTATTTCCATACTAAACAACCTCCCATTTTTGGATTCTCTCTATGGATATACATTCTACTATAAATGTAATTCCCCAGTCCAGTATAAAAATCCTGCTATAAAACGATCAGGTGAAAATAAACCTGAAGCTGAAAAATATACTGTAATATAAGGGAATTTTAGTCAATCAAGCAGGTAAAATCGGCTATATTTTACCAGCGTTCCAGGTTATCATAAAACCCGGGCTTTTTGATCAGCCCGGCTCCCGGATTGTAGGAGATTACCGCTCCATATACTTTTGCCCCACTTGCATGCAAAACCGAGGCAGCCTCTTTCATGGTCGACCCGGTAGAATAAACATCATCGATGAGCAACACGGTTATTCCGGGCTCTATTTTAGTGTTTACTTTAAAAGAGCCACGCACATTTTCCTGCCTTTGCCGGCGGGAAAGGGCTACCTGGCTTGCGGTAGGTTTGTTTTTGATCAGGAGTTCCAGGTATGGCAGGTGAAGAGTTTCTGCAGTGTGGGCGGCAAGCAGGGCGCTCTGGTTGTAACCGCGCTCTAATTCGCGCTGCCGGTGGAGGGGTAGCGGAACTACCGCTTCGGGGCGGCAAAAAGCTTCTCTTTTTATTTCCCCGGCCAGCCAGTTTCCCAGGGGACGGGCTGCCGCGCTGCGCTTACGGTATTTCAGGTCATGGATTAAACGGCGCCAGTTTTGATCGTAAAGCGATACCGTAAAAAGGCCTCGCAGCGGCTTTTCAGGCGATGCTTGCAGCAGAGATCCCTGCAGGCAGTCACAGGGCGGTTCTCCCCGGGAAAACCCTCCACAGTAAGGACATATTCTACCGCCAGGTTTATAGAGTTTTGCACAGGCGGCACACAGGGGGCGCCCCCCGGCAACAGGGTCAGTGCCGCGGGAAAGCAGGTTCCGACAAAACAGGCAGCGTTCCGGGAAGATTAATTCAAGCAGGCCGGTAAACCAGCCCTTCCCGGCGGCTTGAGGGTTGAAGCAGGTTCCACCCCTGCCGCGGTCCATTACCGCACCGCCCCGCTTTTTAAGCGGCCGTCCAGGTAGGTATACCGCTCCTCGGACTTATTGTTGCGCACCGCTATGGCCATGGCTTTTTTAGTCCCGACCAGGACCGCCAGCTTGCGAGCCCTGGTGATTCCTGTATACAAAAGATTGCGCTGGAGCAAAATGTAGTGCTGGGTTAAAACCGGCATGATGATGACCGGGTATTCACTACCCTGGCTTTTGTGAACCGAAACGGCATAAGAAAGGACCAGCTCATCGAGCTCGGTAAAATCATAGATCACCGGTCGCGGTTGGAGCACATCGCGGAAAGTAACTACCAGCTCCGCTTCTTCCTTGTCGATGGCCGTGATTAGGCCGATGTCGCCGTTGTAAACTTCCTTTTGGTAGTTATTGCGGATTTGCATTACTTTATCGCCAAGCCGGTAGGCTGTTCCCTTAACCAATGTTTCAACCTTGTCGCGAGCAGAAGGGTTAAGCGCCTGCTGGAGAAGGAAGTTGAGCCTTTCCACCCCGGCCGCTGTTTTGCGCATCGGGGTAAGCACCTGCAGGTCCATCAAGGGATCAAAGGGCCCGTAATTGGGCAGGCGCTCCTTGCACAGTTGAACTATCAGCCCGGCCGCCTGTTCGGGATCTTCTTCGTTCATGAAAAAGAAGTCCTTGTTTTTTACATTCAGGTAGGGCATTTCCCCCTGGTTTACCCGGTGGGCATTAACCACGATCAAGCTTTCCCGGGCCTGACGGAAAATATAACTGAGGCGGAAGCAGGGGAGTGCTTCTGAACCGATCAGGTCGCGGAGCACGTTGCCTGCCCCCACCGCGGGAAGCTGATCGACATCTCCCACCATCACCAGGCGGCACCCGGGAGGCAGTGCTTTTAACAAGTTATACATTAAAAGAAGATCAACCATCGAAGCTTCATCGATGATAACTACCTGGGCTTCGATGGGGTTGTCCTCGTTGCGCTGGAAGTTGAAACCTTCTCCTTCTGTATAATTATATTCAAGCAGGCGGTGGATCGTTGATGCCTCCTGCCCGGTTGCCTCGGTAACCCTTTTCGCCGCCCGGCCGGTGGGCGCAGCCAGAAGCACTTTCTGCTTGATCAATTTAAAGGTTGAGAGCAGTGCTTTAATAGTCGTAGTTTTACCGGTTCCCGGCCCACCGGTAACTATGAGCACCCCATTATGGAGCGCTTCATCTAAAACCTGCAGCTGCTCATTAGTTAAATGGGGATTGTCATGTTTGGCCGTAGATAAGGCCTGTTCCACCTCCAGTGGTGAGTAGGAATCGGCCTGGTGGCTTAACTGGCTGATTAGGCGGGCTGCACCTTTTTCAGCCTGGTAAAAGGGAGCATAATAGACTGCCTCCCCGCTTTCTTCCAGGGTCTCGCAAAACAGTCTTTTCTGATCCATTAATTCCTTGAGCTGCGCTTCGAGGTACTCCTGGGTAAGGGTACCGGAAGACAGATCAAGCAATTCCTTGATCTTATCAAACAAAACTTCCCGCGGCAGGTAGACATGTCCTTGCTCGGCGGCGCGGCTGAGCGCGTAAGTGATCGAGGCTTTGATCCTTTCCGGGGCATCCTCGGGCATCCCCAGCCGGCGGGCAATTTGATCGGCAGTTTTAAACCCAATGCCAAAGACATCCTCGGCCATCCGGTAGGGATTTTCCTTGATTTGCTCTATTGTCTGAGAACCATAGCGGCGGTAAAGGCGCATGGCCTGGCTGACAGAAACCCCGTAACCCTGCAGAAATACCAAAACGTTTTGTACATCTTTGTACTGGCGGTAGCTTTTTAATATCTCGGCCGCTTTGCGGGCCCCGATGCCTTCCACTTCCTGCAGGCGTCCCGGTTCTTGATCCATTATTTCGAGGGTATCCAGGCCAAAATGATCGACAATCCGTTCCGCGGTAACCGGGCCGATTCCCTTGATCAAGCCGGAGGAAAGATACTTCTTCAGGCCTTTTTCAGTGGCGGGAAGCAAGCGCTCCCAGTGGTCTACGGAAAACTGTTTCCCGTAACGGGGATGGGTCTGCCATTCACCTTTGATCAACAAGCTTTCGCCTTCCTGCATCGGGGGAAAATGGCCGACAATAGTGACTGACTTGCCTTCGCGGCAGCGCAGGACGGCCACCAGGTAAGCGCTATCTTCATTGTAAAATCTTATTTTTTCCAGGGTTCCTTCAATCCGTTCCAGTAGGTTGCCCTCCTGTTGCCTTGTAAAAAGTGAATGCGATAAAATTGGCGCAAGACTTTTTAAGATCACTATTTGTATAAAAATTTGGTGTCTACCCAGCCATGCTGCCTTTGGAATGGTGACTAACCTTTCAGGGATAATTCTACTCCGGCAGGCGTAGTTCCTCTTTTTTTCTCCCGTTAGACCAGATAAGCACTGCGCCAATCCCGGCCAGCAGCCTGGAACGCAGTGCTTATCATTATTGTTACTGCCGTGCCTTGCTATATTATAAACTGGTGCCGTCCCATCGCTGACAATGGCAATGGTCCTGTCTGAAATATTGCAAGACCGGGCAAATACTCATTTTTTAGGTCAAAGCTTCTTTAAGCAGATCGACTTTGTCGAGCCGCTCCCAGGGTAAATCAAGCTCGGGTCTGCCAAAATGCCCGTAAGCCGCCAGTTTAAGGTAAATCGGGTTACGCAGCTGCAGGTTATTGATGATTGCAGCCGGGCGCAGGTCAAAGTGCTTGTTGACCATTTCCTCCATCACACTGACCGGCACTTTTTCCGTCCCGTAAGTTTCGATCATCATTGATACAGGGTGGGCCACCCCGATAGCGTAAGCAAGCTGAAGCTGGCACCTGGAGCACAGTCCCGCTGCCACCAGGTTTTTCGCTACGTACCGGGCGGCATAGGAAGCGGAGCGGTCAACTTTGGTCGGGTCCTTGCCGGAAAATGCCCCTCCACCGTGGGCGGCATATCCTCCATAAGTGTCGACGATGGTTTTCCTACCGGTAAGGCCGGCATCTCCCTGGGGGCCGCCAACCACGAAACGCCCGGTGGGGTTAATAAAAAAGCGGGTTTCATTCTTGATCAGCTCAGGGGGTGCTATTTCCCGAACTACATGTTCAATCATGTCTTTTTCAATCTGTTCCAGGCTTACCTGGTCGCTGTGCTGGGCCGAAACAACCACGTTATCCAAAAACGCAGGCATGCCGTTTTCATAAACCACAGTTACCTGGGTTTTGCCGTCCGGCCGCAAATAGTCAAGGACTTCGTCCCTTCTGATCCTGGCAAGCTGCTGGGCCATCTTGTGGGCCAGGGCTATCGGCATCGGCATCAATTCAGGGGTTTCTTCACAGGCATAACCAAACATGATCCCCTGGTCACCGGCCCCGACGAGGTCGTATTCGTCTTTCTTTTCCTTGCCCCTTACTTCGTAAGCTTCCTCTACACCCTGGGCAATATCCGGGGACTGTTCATCAATCGAAGTGAGTACCGCACAGGTATCTCCGTCGAAACCATATTTTGCCCTGGTATAACCGATGTCCTTAACTGTATCCCGGACAATAGTAGGGATATCAACATAGCATTCCGTAGTTATTTCACCGCAGACCAAAACCAACCCTGTGGTAACAGATGTTTCGGCGGCTACACGGCCATTGGGATCATCCTTCATAATCGCATCGAGGATGGCATCGGATATCTGGTCGGCCAGTTTATCCGGGTGCCCCTCGGTTACCGATTCTGAAGAAAAAAGATAGTTATTCTGATGCACTTAAGTTCTCCTCCTTAAAATAAGTCAGCTTATTATTTGGAAAGCCTGTTATAAAGCAGCTTTCCATAGCTTTCTTCCATCAACATTGTGTTGCCGGTAAATTATGCTTGCGTGTAATTTCTGTTGGGTTGTAACTTTTTAATTTGCTTGCCTGCATACCATTAACATGCTTTTACGGCAACTTTTCTTATCTGACGCCCGCTAATGGTATACTGGTAAACGTTTTGCCTGGCTGAAATTTATCACCACCTGACCTGTAAAACTTTCTTTTTAGGTCTTGAAAATACAAAAAGCCTCTATTTCAAGAGGCCTTCTTGGCACCTCTCATCTCCCGGGGAGGACGGCCACCCCGCAGCAATTAGCACCGATATCACATGGACCGGTTGCTGGGATTCATCGGGGCTGTCCCTCCTCCGCTCTGGATAAGAGTAACTTTATTTATTTAAATGAATTATACACTGTTCCCCTAAAAAAGTCAATTTTTATAAACCATTTCAAACCATTTTGAGCCTGCCGGGCTATTTTAGGGAGTGCTCATATGATCCCTGCTTTTTTAAGTTTCCGGAAAGTTTTGGCTTTCAAACCGGCATACTTTTCCAGGATCTCTTCTGTATCCTGGCCGAGAGTGGGAGCAGGAACAAAATGCCCAGCGGTAGGCTCTGAAAAATGGTACGGGCTTCCGGCCACTTTTATGGTCTGAGAAGAACCAGGTTTTACGGCAATATTTTTGATCATCCCTCTGCTAAGAATCTGCTCATCATCAAGAAGTCCGGGCACATCCTGGACCAGCCCACATGGCATCCCACATTCTTCCAGTATGGACAGCCATTTATTTGCAGTTTTATGGGAAAAAGCTTCGTTCAGGATTGGCTCCAGGTAAACCCAATTCCTGGTGCGAAGATCGTTGTTTTTAAACCTTGGATCTTCGACCAGTTCAGGCCTTTCGATAGCCAGGCATAGCTTTTCCCAAAGTTTCTGGTTAGCTGCAGCCACAATTATGTGCTGATCTGAAGCTTTCAGCGTAGTGAAAGGAGTAATCGAGGGGTGACGGTTGCCAATCGGGCCGGGAATTTCACCACCGACTACATAGCGGGCAATGGCATTTTCCAGGATCGCCACCTGGCAATCGAGCATGGAAATATCTACCTTGTTTCCTTCCCCGGTTTTCAAAGCCTCTATATATGCGGATAGGACTGCTATAACGGCAAAAAGGCCAGAATTGATGTCAGATATGGAAGCACCCACCCTGGTGGGGAGCCCCTCTTCTTGGCCGGTAATGCTCATAATGCCCCCTCGTCCCTGGATTACGATATCATAAGCAGGCTTGTCTTTATCCGGGCCGGTAGCCCCAAAGCCAGATATAGCAGCATAAACCAGGCGTGGATTAACATTACGCAGCTGCTCATAACCTAACCCCAATTTTTCCATGGTTCCCGGCCGAAAATTTTCAACGACAACATCAAATTTTGAAACTAGATCAATAAAAATTTCCCTGCCCTGGTTGCTTTTCAAATCGAGGGTTATACTTTTTTTGTTGCGGTTCAGGCTTAAGAAGTAAGCACTTTGCCCTTCCGTAAATGGGCCGTAAAACCTTGAATCATCTCCTGTTTCCGGTTTCTCGATCTTTACTACTTCTGCACCCAGGTCAGCCATTTGCAAGGTGCAGTAAGGCCCGGCGAGAACCCTGGTCAAATCAAGCACTTTTAAGCCTTTTAATAGCGTTTTGTCCATACTGCAGTAACCTCCTTAAATACCCGGGCCTTGCTCAACCAGGACAGAATAAATAATTACCATTTCAGGCATCTTCACGGTCAATTAGGGCAAACCAGAGTTCTCCGCCGGCTACGGTCTTGCCGTCTACTTTAGCTTCCGCTTCACCTTTGCCCATGTTGCGCCGCATTCCGGCCATGGTCACTGAAAGGACCAGCTGATCTCCGGGTTTAACCATTTGCTTAAACCGAAAGTTATTGATCCCGGTAAAAAGGGCCAGCTTTCCTTCATTTTCGGCCATGCTTAAAATTGCCACTGCCCCGACCTGGGCGAGCGCTTCAACAATAAGTACGCCCGGCATAACCGGTTCACCGGGAAAATGGCCCTGAAAAAAAGGTTCATTGATGGTTACATTCTTAATTCCCGCCGCTTTTTCCCCGGGAACCACCTCGGTAATCCTGTCCACCAGTAAAAAAGGATAGCGGTGCGGGATAACAGAAAGTATCTTTTTCAGGTCCAGCTCTTCTCCAGCCACAAAGTAAACCTCCTCCCTCAACCTTAGTAGAACAAACCCAACCTAATAAGCTACCCCCGGACTCTACAGTGAAAAAGAATCAAAGATTTTTCGCGAATCCTGGACTGCTTGAGAATCCTCGGGCAGTTTTAAAAGGGGACGGGCATCAAGGTCATATTCGGCAACCAGGGAATCCTGGCCAACTTCCCCAAACAACTCAAGCCCCGTCTTTTCGATTTCTCCTGCCAGGGCGTCTGCTTCACCATCGCGGCTGCGGTTAATGACCAGGCCCATCCGGGTTACATCAAGGTTTACTTTATCGACGATATCTTTAACCCGGCCGGCCGAGCGAATGCCCCGGGCTGTAGCGTCGCTGGTTACTATAAGCAAGTCCACAGAGGGGAGCAAACGCCGGCTGAGATGTTCCAATCCCGCTTCGTTGTCAATAACCATGTAATCATAGTTCTTGCTAAGTTTTTCCAGGTAACGCTTAAGCAAATCATTAGGGTAGCAGTAGCACCCCGGACCTTCGGGGTTACCCATAACGATCAGGTCATAGGCGTCTTCTTCAACCATGGCCATGTTAAGGCGATACTCAATAAATACATCCTTGGTCATCCCGGTGGGGACAGATTTGGGGTCCTTGGTATCTTCAAGGATGGTGCCGATAGTTTCTTCAACTTCCACCCCCAGGGCTTCATTAAAATTGGCGTTGGCATCGGCATCGACGTTTAAGATGTCTTTTCCCTTTTTTTCTTCCATCAAGTAACGAACCAGCAGGGCGGAAAGGGTAGTTTTCCCGGTGCCACCTTTGCCGGCTACAGCTATACGCATTGTCATATGCTAAAACCTCCTGTTTATTGAATCTAAAAGCTCTATTTGAACTAGTCTACCATAAATTTTTTATTACAGCTCAGCCTTGCTGCATTTCGGACCAGTGCCGGCTCATCACGGGTAATGGCAACGACTCAGCTGCAGGTTTTCGCTTTGGTTGCCCTCGGCATTCGCCATCTAAGGCTTTAGGCCTCGGCGGCCTGCTTCCATGCAGGCCGACCGGCTACAACCTTTGCTTCGTCGGCCATTGCAACCGC
>SL_8KL_010_SEDDRAFT_10004389_pt1 | contig 11360 bp, 6 predicted proteins | sample SodLakKL_010_SED_4_FD_11160 | JGI IMG/M metagenome (IMG submission 11160) | reverse complement strand
AATCATCTGCATAGCATTATTAACACTTGATATCGCTCCTCCGACAAACATGAATAGGGTCACCAGGCAAACCAGGTAATAGTAAAGATTCTTGACGCTCCAGGCTTTGGCCATTATTGTCCACATCCCCGCTAAATTAATTAACATTATTCCTTAACTAGCAATATATACCTCCCAGCCGGTATTATCAACATGTTTTTAAATGTTTATTATTTTTTCAGGCTGTATCCTATTTCCATATAGAAAACCGGAAAGGGTAGAGCAGTTAAATAGCCAGGTTAAAAATTAAAAATAACCAGGATTCCAGCAGGCTTAAGGAAGCTTACACTAATATTCTACTCCTGGTTGTGGTAAAATATGAAACGTATTAAGTCCTGATAACTAGGATGGAGGTTTGTAAAATGAGCAAGAAGATTGCTTTGATTACCGGCGGCGGAGACTGCCCCGGCATAAACGCTTTCCTGGCCTCGGCAGTGCGCCGGGGCAACAAGGAATACGGCGCCGAATTTATCGGGATCCGCAACGCTTTTTCCGGACTGGCAGCCGACAACCCGGAAGATTACGTAGTGCCACTGGACACTGAAAAAGTAGTGGGCCTGGAAAGCCGTTCCAGCACGATCCTGGAGTCATCGCGCTTTAACCCTTTTACCGATGAAAATGCCGGGCAGGGCTACCCGGAAAAGATTATAAGCAACCTGGAAAAGCTGGGGGTTGACGGTATTTTGGGTACGGGTGGCAACGACACTATTTTATCCGCCCTGCGCTTTGAAAGCAGGGGAGTGCCCACGGTTATGGCCCCGAAGAGTATCGATAACGATGTCTCCGGGACCGATGTTATGCTCGGCTTCCGGACCGCCATTGCTTTCGGCGCCCAGGCCGCCCGGAGTACAGCCGATTCGGCCCGGGCCCACCGCCGCATTTCCCTGGTGGAAGTCATGGGCAGGCAGGCCGGCTGGCTGGCTTTGGAAATTGGGGTAGCCTCCGGCGCAGAGCTGATTACCATTCCGGAACGCCCGGTAGACCTCGGTGAGTTCTGTGCCGAGGTAAAACGCCTCTATAAAGAAAACGAGTATGTCAACCTGATCGTCGCCGAAGGCACCAGCATCCCTTATGATGACCCGGTCATACTGCGGGCTAAAGAAAAAAGCGACCTGGTCCGCTACCTGATGGAAGAAACGCCTGAACTAGATGCTTTCGGTAACCCCAAGCTGGGTGGTATTTCCCAGATCTTGAGGCGGGTTTTACGGATCGAGCTGGGCCTGCAAAAAATTGAAGAAGTGCGCACCACCGACCTCGGTTTTACCCTCCGGGGGCTGGCTCCTACTGCCGACGATATCATTTTAGGGATCCGTTTTGGGATCCGGGCCATCGATCTGCTTCTTGATGAAAAGCGTTCCGGATTCATGGTCGGAATTCACGGACTGGAAATAAGGGAAGTCCCGTACGAATACGCCCTAAAACCAAAAACGGTAAACCGTTCTGACCGGGAACTTCAAGCCCTGGGAGTCTTTGTTTCATCAAACCAGCAAAGCAAAATGAAAAGGTAAAATGAAAACAGTTAGCACCGATGCCGGGCGTACCTAAACAAGCGCACCCGCGGGATTAAACCACCGGTGCGCATGTTTCGTAAAGGTGAGCCGGAAGTAATTCATCGTGCTCCCTTTTTCTTTCCGTTTTGCCGCATTTTACAGCTGTTTCAAACAACTAAACTGTTATTTATCTTCCCGGTCCTGATCTTCTGGCTGATCTTCCAGGGGCCTCTCTTCTGCTGCCCTGCCAATCTGCTTCATCTTCTGGAAATTATCACGTAAGGCCTCTTCCACCCTGTAGTTGATCGTCCCTTCTTCGAAGGTGCCGTCTTCTTTTCGCTGGCCGGCTTTTATCCCAGTAAGCAGCTCAATTCCTTCCTCAATGGTGCTGATGGCATAGATATGGAATTTACCTTCTTTAGCCGCTTCTACAACACTTTCTTTTAACATCAGGTTTTGCTGGTTGCTCCTGGGGATGATCACGCCCTGGTCCCCGGTCAGGCCCCTGGCTTTACAGAGCTCGAAAAAGCCTTCAATCTTTTCGTTGACACCCCCGATGGCCTGAACTTCGCCCATCTGATTAACTGAGCCAGTCACAGCCAGGTTCTGCTTCAAGGGCACATCGGCCAGTACAGATAACAGGGTGTAGAGTTCCGTGCTTGAAGCGCTGTCGCCTTCAACCTCACCATAGCTCTGTTCAAAAACAAGCCGGGCCGACAGAGTCAGCGGCATATCTTTGGCATACATATTCGTCAGGTACCCACTCAGAATCATGACTCCCTTGGTGTGCAGGCGGCCTCCGAGGCGGGCTTCTCTTTCAATATCGATAATTCCTCCCCTGCCCAGACCCAGACTGCAGGTAATCCGGGTCGGCTTGCCAAAGGAATAATCTCCCATCTGCATCACTGAGAGCCCGTTGATCTGGCCTACTTTATCTCCTTCCGTATCGATAAAGAGGGTGTCCCTTTCTATGGCTTCCTGGAGTTTTTTCTGAACCAGATTGGAACGGTAGATCTTGGATTCAATGGCCTGGGTGATATGTTTATCACGAACACAATCTTCACTGTCTGCATCAGCATAATAGCAGGCTTCCCTGACAATATCCGCTATTTCCGAAAACCGGGTGGACAGCTTATACTGGTCTTCAGCCAGCCTCGAACCGTACTCGACAATTTTTGACGTAGCGCTGTTGTCTAGGGTCATGATATTTTCCTTTTGGCAGAAGGAATCGAGGAATCCATAATAACTGCGGATGTTTTCTTCAGTGCGGGTCATAACGGTGTCAAAATCAGCCTTCACTTTGAAAAGTTCCCTGAATTCCATGTCCAGGTTGTATAAAAGGTAATAAAACAGGGGCGGACCGATAATAATAACTTTTACGTCGAGGTCGACCGGCTCAGGCCTTAGTGACTTGGTGGCCACCACCCCGAGTTTTTCGCCCGGTTCTTCAATTTCCAGTTGATTGCTTTTAATGACCCGCTTTAAGCTTTCGTAACTAAAGGGGTTTTTTAATAGTTCTTCCACTTTTACCACGAAAAAACCGCCGTTGGCTTCGTGCAGTGAACCGCCGCGGATCATGGTAAAATCGGTAACCAGGCCTCCGAACTGGGTTTCCTTCTCAATCCGGCCAAAAATATTGTTATAGGTGGGGTTTAGCTCCCGCACCACCGGGGCCCCTTCAAGATCGGAATTGTCAACGATGACATTGACCTGGTATTTCTTGAAACTCGATTCCTGGTCAAAAGGCATGGGGAAAGGCAGCGCCTGTTGTTGCTGTTGCTGCTGCCCAAAGATATCGATGTTTTCCATCATATCTTCTTGCATTTCCTTCAGGTAATTTATAACCTTGGGCAAGTCCTTATACTTTTCCAGGAGTTCCTGGTAAAGATGCTCAACAGCAAAAAGGGCAACCTTACGGTCCATCTCCTCTACCTCTTCTGCCATTTTTTTGTCCAGGTTTCTCGCTTCCCTGATCGTATTTTTCAGTTCTTCTTCCAGCTCGTTTTTCTTATCAAAAATCTTTTTCCGCTCATCCTCGGAAAGAGCCTGCAGGTCCTGGTCCTGGAGCGGTTTCCCGTCTTTCTGGGGAACGAGGAGGAAGCCCCCGGCTGTGCTCTGGATCGCAAAGCCACTTTCGGTTGCCTTCTGGTTCAGCTGGTTAAACAGTTCCTGCTTCTTTTCGTTGTACTGCCTGGAGATGTTGTCTTTTTGGGAAACATATTCATCGCTTTCAAAAGCCCGCGGAATTTCCTGGCGGGCTGTATCGACCAGCTTTTTAACGTCTTTAGCCAGTTCTGATCCTCGCCCCGGCGGCAGGACCAGGTTGTGAGGCTGGTAAGGGTTTTTGAAATTGTTGACGTAGCATAAGTCGGACGGCGTGGGAGTGTCGGAAGCAATTTTGTCAATGTAGTTTTTAACTGCCGTCTCTTTCCCGGTGCCGGGCATCCCGGCAGCGTAAATATTAAAGCCCTGGCTCTTAATGTTTAAACCAAATTCCAGGGCTTGCAAGGCCCGGTCCTGTCCAACGATGGTATCTTCAGCCTCTTCTTTAACAAAATCAGCAGGGAGCTCTTCTCCCGGTTTATAAACCAACCTCAGCTTTTCTGCGGGAACTTTCAAATTCTCCATTAATGCCTGCCTCCCTATGGTATATTTACCATTTCGGTAGTAGATGTCCTAATCATATCAAAGAGAGCGATGNCACGTCAAAAACAGGGTTACCCTGTGTTCTGCCTGCTTCATTAACTACTGATTTGGCTGAAAGCTTCCCTTNACTAACTTTCCTCTTGACCAAACTCGAATCAGTATGACCGTTTCCCGGATAATATGATAAANAACAATGACACTGCATCAATATATTTTTATTTTCTGAAGGATATTTTAAATTTAGGAAGAATATTTAGATAATGCAATAATCAACCTAAAAAAGGAGGTGCATTATTAAGCAGTTCGGTTCTCCTTAAGGAAGGTATATTTGCGCAAGGAGGTGTTGATGGAAAAAATGATCGAATTACATTAGTTATCTGCTTTATTTTGTCTGATTTAGATCCTTCTGCCAGTCCTTATTTAGATGTCTAATTAAAATGATGAAGGGTTTAATAACACGGGATACTTTTAAGTTTGATAGAAAGCTTCCACCTTAAGCAACGACAGTCTGGCGCTTGATTCAATATTTTCCAAACTATGGAGCAAGATCTAGTTAAAAAACTATATAGAGGAGGCGATATGTGTGCATGCTTTACTTTTTGTTATCGTCGCACTGGTCTTATATTATCTGGCCTATCGTTTCTATGCCACCTTTCTGTCAGACAAAATATGGCAGCTAGATCCCAGCCGTGTAACACCCGCTTACAAATACCAGGATGACTTTGAATTTGTCCCAACCGACAAACCTGTAGTATTTGGACACCATTTTACTTCTATTGCCGGGGCAGCTCCCATTGTCGGTCCTATTGTTGCAGCGATCTGGGGCTGGCTGCCGGCTCTGCTCTGGATTGTTTTAGGGACTATCTTCATTGGGGCAGTCCATGACCTGGGGGCGCTCGCTGCTTCCCTGAGGCATCAAGGACGCGGCGTGGCTGATTTTCTTAAAGATTTGCTGGGAGAAAGAGCCATGCAGCTGATGTATATAGTTGTCTTTTTCCTGCTTGTGCTTGTTTCTGCTGTATTTGTGCACGTTATTGCAGTCCTGGCTGAAGCTTTTCCAGCCGCCGTTTATTCAGTCTGGATTGAAATCCCCCTGGCCATTATAATCGGCCTGGGCGTCCGCAAAAAGTGGAAGATCAACCTTTACCTGGCTGCAATTATTGCCGTTGTAATCATGTATGCCTTCATAGCCCTGGGAATCAGGTATCCCCTGGAGCTAAGTTATCAGACCTGGGTATTTATTCTACTCGGCTACATGCTAATCGCTGCCAGGCTGCCGGTATGGCTCCTGGTCCAGCCGCGAGATTTTATTAACGGGATCCAGCTGGTTATAGCCCTGTTTGCTGCCACTATCGGGATCATCGCCCTGGCGGCAACCGGCGCCGGACAGCTGGCCGCCCCCGCCGTTCGACTTGCTCCGGAAGGAGCGCCGCCGATTTGGCCATTCGTTATGATCACTATTGCCTGCGGCGCAATATCAGGCTGGCACTCCATTGTCGGTAGCGGAACCACACCAAAACAGCTGAAAAATGAGCAAGATGCCAAGCCTGTAGGGTATGGTTCTATGCTTGGTGAAGGTTACCTGGCTGTAATTGCCCTTTTAACTGCAGTAGTGGGACTCGGAGTTGCCGGCTACACCGAATCTTATGCTGCCTGGGGTGTAGCGGCCTGGCCGGCTATTTTTGCAACCGGCACTTTCCTGGTCCCGCTGGGAATCCCAGCTATAGTCGGTGCGACTTTCTTTGCCATAGTAGCAAAAAGTTTCGCCATGACCACCCTTGATTCTGCCATGCGCTTTACCCGGATCGCCTTTGCAGAAAGCACTGTAACTTTCCATATGCCCGAAATACTCAGGGATAAGACCGTGTCCCTGTTACCGGGCTGGGCAGTGATCCTTTACCTGGCTATGACCGGATACGGCATGGTTCTATGGCCGCTTTTTGGCGCCGCCAACCAGATCCTGGCCGGCATTGCCCTGCTGGCAGCAGCGGTCTTCTTAAAGATGATGCAGCGGCCTACTATTCACTACATGATTCCATTCGTGATTATGATTGTTACTTCAATGATTGCCATGGCTCACCAGATTTTTACTAATTATATCCCCAATGAACTATGGGCTCTCGTTATTATCGGCAGTGTAATCTTTCTCTGCGGTGTCGGGATCGTCATAATCGCCCTCACCACCTGGAACGAAAAGGGGCAGATACCGTATAAAGAAATAGCCTGATAGCAGCAAATCCTCCTCCTGTTTTTATTAACGGGAGGAGGAGGCCTTTTCATAAGCTACCGAACCAAGTATTGAGCGAAGAATTTAAACCTAACCCGGGCAACCGGTGCCNTAANAGTTGAATTTTTAAAAGTTCCCTAACAAAACCTGCGTTAATCGGTGTTTCCGGCAACGCTAAAGAATCTTGCCAAACTTGCGCAGGATTTCAAAATTAAGGGGCTAAAAAGTTTTGCCAAGCTTATAAATTAATTTTTCCCGGCAGGAGGCTTATATTTGAATTTAACGGTTGAGCCTGTTCTGAAAGAATGGCTGTCTGCAAAAAACAAGGATATTATAACGGTTGATGTAATAGTCAGCCGTGGAGGCGGCTGCTGTGGGGGTTGCTCCTTTGTTGAGACAATTATTGATTATAAAAAGCCCATAGATGACCAGGGCAAATACTTGCTTTTCAATACCGACAACTTAAGCATCTATATCGCAAAAGTGCTGGAGAAAAAAACGGATCATATAACCTTATATTTAAAAGGAAGCCTGTTTAAAAGGATCGCTTTAAAAGGATACGAGGCAGAGTGCTCCTGGAAAAAATAAGGACAACAGCTCTACTGCTGCCACCTATGTTCAGTATGCCCGGCAGCCTAACTTAGCAGGCACATTAAACTGGCAGTAGAGATGTTAATCATATCAAAGAAGGCGATGGCATCTCAAAAACAGGGCACCGGCATTATGAGTCGCCGGCGCCCCATTTGCATGTAACACGGGTGGGTTATTTCTTAAACTGTTTCATTAACGGGGATCGGTGACTGCACCTGCAAAAAGGACGCTTTCAGCATGGTCATCCCTGATTACAAAGAAAAAGGGCCGGTCGGCAATCACTTCAAAGGGTTCCGGAGCATCTCCCAGGCCTAAAGCGGCGGTTACTGCAGCGGCCTCAGTTCCCTTTTCGTCAACCTCGATAACAGCCTCGTGCAAGACCTGGTCAAGCAGCAGCTGCTCGCCTTCCGGAGACATTCCGGAAAAATCGGCCCGGTCATCGAAAGCTCTTTCCATGCCCATATCTTTAAGTATATCGTTTAGCGTTTTTTCATACCTCATTTCGAACCTGGGCAGACCGACTGTACCGTCCCGGGAGGAAAAACCGTTCATCCATTCATCCCAGCTACCGGCATCGAGCTGCTCATAAAATGCATCGAGGCCGTTATCCGGCACAAACACATACATGGCCATGCGAGTTTCCTGGCCGTGGATTTCTACGCCTCCGTAAGGAATGCGCACCGCTTCAAAGCCTTCTTCCGACAGGTACTGGTAATCAGTCATCTCTTCGCTCTCCCGCTGCATAATCGGCACTTCAACGGTGGAGCCGTCAGGAAGCGTAAAATCTTTGTCCTCGGTTTCCTCGGGATCAAAGTCTTCCGTCCAGCCTCCCATAAAATAGATGGCGTTGATAAGCACAAAATACTCCGCAGGGACCGGCTGGTTATCCTCAAATATCCCGTCGATCATCCCTTCGGTTTGATCGGAAACCCACTGGTTAATCATCGCTGTAGTTTCTGGATCGGCAAAGTCTGCCGTCCTGGCTTTCGCCCTGTGGTAGTTTTCCAGGGTTTCCAGGTATTGATCATGGACCGGAAAACCTTCTTCCAGCCAGACAGAATCAGCAATGGAGACCTTGACACCGTCTTCTTCGCCTTCCAGGGATTTCCTGAAGGCAAGGCATTTCCGGTTAAACTCTTCTAAGTCCATATCGGCCACCTGCAGCAGTTCAGCAATCTCTTCCCGGGTTTCTCCCTCGGCGCTGTTATAGACCAGGGAGAGGGCCAGGTAAATGCTTACCGGAGAAATAAAAGTGTTTTCTTCGGGATCGGCAAGCCGGTGGTAGAGGTCAAAAACAAATTCGGGCGGCATGATCCTGTCTGCGGCAAACACGGCTTCCACCTCAGCATCGCTTTCAACAACCAGATCGTAAGTTGGCTCTCTTTCACCTGTCATCATACCGTCTTCCAACCAGTACATGAACTGGTAACCGGTAGCCGGTTCCGCAGTCAGGGTCACCCTTTCTCCTTCCGGGTAAGTCCCGGCGCCGCTGATTTCTCCCATGGCATCGTCTTTGATTTTTACTGATACCTCATACCCTTCTTCTTCGGCGAAAACCGCCGTTAATTCGCGGTCTTCTTCAAGCGCAAAACTATAGGCTTCATCGCGGCTGACTTCGTCTCCGTCTTCCAACCATTTTTCAAATACATACCCTTGAGCGGGGACAGCTTCAATTGTAACTTCATCATGCTCATCTTTTTCGTAAACCCCGGCACCGCTTAGCTCCCCTCCCTCTTCAGGCTCGGCGGTGAGGATTATTTCAAATTCAACCACCTCTTCCGCTTCACAACCAGGCACAAAAAATAGCAGCCCTATCGCTGCCAGGATTAAGATACAGGATTTAAAAATCATAATACTAACCCCCTCAGAAAAAACTATCGTCCGGGATTTTCCTTCTACCGGNGCCATACTTCTCCTGCCTGTTCCAGGAATCTAAAGTGTAAAATATTTATAAACAAAATTAGTGGGGGTCAGGTCTTGTATTATCAGTTTTTAGGTTTGATCAGGTTTGATCAGAACTTGAATTATATAAACTGCCGGCACCCCACTAAAACACAAAAGAACTGTCCTTCAAGGTTTTTAAGCTTTCTGTCCCTTCTGGTTTTGTGGCAGGGTTCTAGTTCTTTTTGGACCCCCCTTGCTTCATTAAAGCGTTTTATCTCCATCTCAGGTTAGAGCAGGTTCACATAAAACATCAGCCAGGCCATAGCAAGACTGCTCAGGGCAAGGACAGTGTAATGGAGGCGCGCTCCCACGGTCCAGTATTTTTTAATCAAGCTCAGTAGAGCAAACCCTAACATGGCTGCCACCGCTGCCGTAATTAAATAGGGCAGGATTAAAAGAGTATCCATACCGGCCGGTTCCTCCAGGAAGATCCGGGGGACGCCGAAAGCCGGGTCAATGTCTGCTACTATGCCCACCAGGCCACCCAGCAAAACCAGCATGAAAAGACCGTATAAAATAGCAGTTAAACGGGCCGCCAGGGCTGCCCCGGGGGCGCCGCTCCTTTCTTTCCGGATCACCCGTCCGGCCGAAGCATAAATCCAACCGGCAATCGCTGTTAACACCAACAGCAGGTTGCCACCAGTCAATAGGCCGGCCATGGTCCCGCCTCCGTACCAGGGTGCCCGGGTATAGGTAAATACCGGTCCTTCGGCGCACATCATCATCCGGCCTGCGCTGTCTTCAACGAATACAATCTTCTTGACCAGGTCAGTCCCCTGGTCATAACGCCTTTCATATACCCCCGGCCCTACTTCAACAAAATGCTGGGGATAATCGATCAGGTTGACGATCAGGTAACCGTCCTGGTCCACTCCGACCCTGGCACCGGAAAGGAGGCTGAAAAGTTTTTCTATTGAAGTAAAGTTGGCCCGGTTGGGTAAATATTCTCCCGCCAGGGCGGCAGCCCGCTCTTTGCTGCCTTCGGGGGGAGTAAGGTCATCTGCCGCCGGGGCGGGGTAATAACGGTCCATGAAGGCGGTGAACAAAAACTCCCTTTCCCAGCCAAGCCCGCCGTTATAGGAGACATAGAGACCGACGTTTTCTTCAGGCAGCAGGTAGCAGCCGGTGGCAAACAAAAAGGTGTTGCCCCCGTGATTGATCACCCGCCTGCCGTTTATGCTCTGTTCAATAAAACCAAAAGTCATGCCGTCCTGCTCCGGGTGCTGGCTAAACTGCCGGTTGTGCATTTCCCGGGCTGTAGATTCTTCCAAGATCCGCTCATTCCCGTAACGGCCCTCCTGCAGGTGAGCAATCATGAAGTTGGCCATGTCTTCAGTAGTGCCGCTCATGCTGCCGGCGGGCAGGGCGCTGATATATTCATAGCTGCCCCGGTAGTAGGTGCCGTTGAAAAAGTTATAACCCTCGGCCATGTAGGGTTCCAGATCCTCAGGCAGAGGCTGCCGGAAAGTGCTGCGCTCCATTTCGAGCGGTTCGTAAATATTCTTTTCCACGTATTCAGCAAAAGACAAACCCGTTAGGAGTTCCACGATGTATCCGGCCAGTGCGGTTCCGTAGTTGGAATAAGCCATCACTTCACCCGGCGGGAAAACCCGGGCCGGGATGTTCTTTTTTAAGTACTCTTCCAAACTAAGCACCTTTTCAGGATTGAGGACAAATAATCCTTCGCCCCGGTCTTCAAACCCGGGGGTATGGGTTAACAGATGGCGCATGGTTACCGGCTCCGGCGCATCTGAACCGTTTTGACCGTAAAGCTTATCCGGTATTGTAAAGTCAAGGTAATCATTGACATCGGTGTCAAGGTCGATCAGGTCCTGCTCGACGAGCTGCATTACCGCGGTCCAGGTTAATAATTTCGAGGTTGAGCCGGGCCGGAAAAGGGTTTCTGCCGGATCAACGGGGATCCGGTCTTCCCGGTCAGCGTAACCGTAACCCTTGCTGAGGATTATTTCCCCATCCTGGACTACAGCCAGGGTGACCCCAACAATATTATTTTCATCCATCTGGCTGTAAATAACCCCGTCCATAAAAGCCTCAAGCTTGGCGGGATCATCGGCAGGCGCAGCCGCAGCATTCGCACTGATCATGAGAAGCAAAAAAGTCGGAAGCACAATCGTCAAACAAATAAACTGCTTAAATTTATTCATGAAACCCTGCCTCCTTCTCCGGCTCAGACCCCGGGCATATTCTGACATATTATAACCCGGTTTTTAACTTTATGGTAGCATAAAAAATAATTTCCACTTTGGGCCTGTATACGCAAGGCAATATGGACAACGAAGCTGATCCAATATATGATTTAAAAAAGGGGTGATTAAAATGAAAGATAACGCCAAGCTCGGTATTATTTTGATTATAGCGGGTATCGTTCTGTTACTCAGCCAGATCGGCCTTTTCCCGGGTCC
>SL_8KL_010_SEDDRAFT_10004388_pt1 | contig 11361 bp, 12 predicted proteins | sample SodLakKL_010_SED_4_FD_11160 | JGI IMG/M metagenome (IMG submission 11160) | reverse complement strand
AAAAAGAAAAAGGGCAAAGGTGCTGATCTCGGAGGCGAAGAATATATAGATCTTACCCACATGTCTGAAAAAGAGAAGGGCGAAATGATCGAAGCTGATACCTTTATAAAGATAGCTGAGGTCCATCGATACGAAGACGTGAGAGATGTTACAGAAGAGGTGTATGACGGTAATATACTCCTAGTTGATATCGAGGCGATAGCAGGAAGTGCAGAGTCGATGGAAAGAGTCCAAAGTGAACTTAAAGCGGTGGCTAGTGAAGTCTCGGGTGATGTAGCAAGAGTAGGGAATAACTTCATAGTGTTAACACCCGAAAGAATAGGAATAGATAGGGAGAAAATAAAACCCTTCTGAGATTCAATCTCAAATTCTGCCCACTTTAATATCTGAGAAAGGCGAAGTAGGAGAAAATCACCTATTAGTAATCAAGCCTTTCTTGGTGGATTTTATAATATAAGGAGTTCCACCTTTATTGTTGATCTCTTCGGCAACTTTTTCTGGTTGATTTGTGAGTGCAATCATAGATCCTCCCCCCCCTGCACCGGTGAGTTTTGCACCATATGAGTATTTTCTTGCCCCTCTAATCAATTTCTCAAGTTTTGGATGACTAACACCCAATATAGAGAGCAAACGATGATTTTGGTTCATTAATTCTCCAACTTCTTCTAGTTCCTCGTTTTTCAGCCGATTAGTAGCTTTTTTAACAATATCTCCTATATCTTCGATTACCTCTTTAGCAAAGTTGCTTTTCTCATAAAATTTTCTTACTTTTTCCACAAGAGGACCCGTAGGAGAATGAACTCCTGTATCCCCTATCACTAGATCTATATCAGGGATATGTTGGTGATGGATATTCCAAGTATTTTTCTCTTTTTGGATTTTCCAGAGAAAATCTTCTTTTTTATCTTTTGATATCAGGATAGCGTTTCCATGAGTTGAAGTAGATGTATCGATAGGACTTGCGCTACCCTGAACTTTTAATTCGACCTCAAAAGCATCTCTAGCAATTCCTTCCTCTACATAATCTTTAGACAGGAATTCTTTCAGCCCTCCTATTGTAGAAACGGTGACAGCTGCGGAGGATCCCATACCTGCACCACTAGGCAGATCACTCTCTGTGTCTATCTTAAATTTTTTATCCGTATCGATCTTTTTGATGCATTCCAGGATATAGCTGTGATGTTTTCTATTTATAGGGTATCCGTTAACGTAAGTCTCTGATGAGGAAGCAGCGATATAGCACTTTATTCTTCTATCTACAGCTAGAGATAGGGCGGGTTCTCCGTAAACGACCGCGTGCTCCCCAAACAGGATCACTTTTCCAGGTGCTGAACTTTTTGCACTCACACATTACCAAAAATGGAATTATTACTTATAGATTTGTGAAGAGTTGGAAAAAACTTAGTCAAATTCACATATAGCTAAAATCGGCAGCCATCTCTCTTAACTTTTTGACCCTTTCCTCCGTTGGAGGATGTGATGAGAAGAGCCTAACAAAGCTGCTTGATTTAAAGGGGTTGACTATGAAAAGAGAAGAGGTTGTGGGATTTTTACTTTTCATAGGATTGCTTTTATTCTTGACTGAGAGTTTTTCTAAAGCACTAGCCAATGCTTTTGGATTCTTAGATATCTCTGCGCCTTTTTTATCGGCCATAAATTCTCTTTTACGAGATATAGCTAACTTGATTATTATAGCACCGATTGGTGCTAAAACCATCGCTACTAGAAAAATCGGATTTATCCTCCTCCGACTGAACATCATCTGGAACCACACCATCCTTGCCATAAATGTTATGGCTCCAGCAAGTGTAGCAGCGATGCTCATAACCATCATGTCCCTATTCTTAATATGACCGACTTCGTGGGCTAGAACACCTTTAAGTTCGTCGTCATTTAGAGTTTGAAGTATACCTTCTGTGGCCGCTACAACTGCGTTATCTTCGTTCCGTCCGGTAGCAAAGGCGTTAGGTGTGTTAGAAGGGACGATAGCAACCTTTGGCATCTCTATATCTGCTTCGTAAGCTACTTTTTTAACGAGATTAAACAATCTTGGATTGTCCTTTTCTTCTATGATCTTAGCATTATGAGAACGCAGTATCAATTTATGACTGTAGAAATAGGCGACTATATTCATTACCGCGGCGATGACTAAGAATAATATTGTTCCGGCTATCCAATTCCCAAGGAAAACTCCTCCTATAAGGTATCCTATTATGATAAATAGGACCACCATGAATGTGAATAATCCACCCGTAGTTGCTCTATATCCCATATCAAATGATTTATGTGGTTCAGGGAGTATATAAAAGTTGTGTGATTGCTGATATTTAAGGGCCCCGGTATTTAAGGAAGATTCTATCATTATCTGATGAAATACGTATCTAAATCTGAGATCTGAAAAGTAGTCAGAATATTCGATAAAGGTTTTCTTAACTTAGACTGTTTTAGAAGAAAATTTAACCAAGCAAGCAGATTCTATTACTCTTCCAAAAATCTTTTACCTAGAAACAGGATTTGAACTTGTGCAAAGAAGTGATAAGACTAGAAGATTTCTTTCTCGAGTCCTTAGGGATTATTACTCTACAGTAGATCTAGACCTACCTTACAGATTTACGATGAGGGAATTTGCCTTTGTTTATTTTAACAGTGAAGGCATGCATAGACCAGTAGCTTTTCAATCTAAAACAGAGGCGAGGGAATTTTTGAGAGAAAAAACGCCCTTGCATTCTTATTACTCAACGGCTTACTATTCTAATCCTCAGGCACCCATGGCTGAAAAGGATTGGCTAGGTGCAGATTTAGTATTCGATCTTGACGCAGATCACATTCCGGGTAGTGAGGAATTGAACTACTTCGAACAGTTGCAGAAGGTGAAAGAAAAATGTAGGTTACTTATCAATGATTTTTTGATAGAAGATTTCGGTATAGAAGAAAGCGATATGGAACTATTTTTTTCTGGTAATAGAGGGTATCACGTTCATGTTAGGAAAAGTGAAGTTTTAGACCTCTCTAAACAGGCGAGGAGGGAGATAGTGGATTATATAACTGGAATCGGATTAGATCTAGAAGTTATTTTACCTTATGAAACTATAAAGATCGGTCAGTATAAAGATATAGATAATGTCAAAAAAGTACCTAGATTACCGGATGAAGACGAAGGTGGTTGGAGAAAAAAGACTAGAAAACTGACTTTTGAACTATTGAAAAGATGGAACAAAATGGAAAAGAAGGAAGTTATAGAGGAGATGGAAGAAAAACATGGTATCGGTATCAAAACAGCTACTGGTCTGTATAAGGATCTTTTCGAAGAGGGGAAATGGAAAAATATAGTAGAAGAGGGGATTCTAGATGTGTTTTCAGAAGATAGGAGGATGGTAAACGCCGCCACCTTCGAAAAGATTATCAAGGGTATATTAAAGGAAGAAAATGTGCAGGAAATCGGTTCTAAAATAATCGGCTCAACAGATGAGCCAGTTACTGGGGATACCAAACGACTTATCAGACTTCCCTCCTCTATCCACGGTTCATCATTTTTGGTAGTTCACGAAATCGATCTTGATTCGTTAGAAGAATTTGATCCGTTGGATGACGCAGTGCCTACTTTTCTTACAGATAAAGAATATGATATCATATTGGAAGATTTATCCGACCTTGAAAGCGTTTCAGTGAAAAACAAAGAATTTGAAGTTCAAAAAAAGATGACTATTCCCGAATTTGCTGTACCTTTTTTCGTATTAAAATTGGGGGCGAAACTCCTATAAAGGAAATCAAAGTTAATAGAGATGCTTTATGGCTGGAAAGAAAAAGTCAACTCGGGACAATGATTCAGATTTAAAGAATAAATTAGAAAGGCTAGAGAGTAAATCTGATAAGAGAAGACTGATCATCCGAGACAACAGATTGAAAGAACTCCAAGATAAATTAGAAGGCACTCATGAGGTAGAGCGAGTCAAAACTCTAAAGAAAAAAGCTTTAGCTATTCAGGTTTTAGGAATTGTAATACTTTTCCCTTTTTTGATGTATTTCAATGGTGCTTCTTTTGATCCTCTTTATTTGCCGATCTATCATTCTCTTTTGATGCTCTTTGGTTGGATTCTCATAATATTTATTGGTTCATTTATCTTTAGAATTTTAAGGATAAAACGTCACAAGAGTTACAGCACAAAATATTTGCTAGCTAGAAAATCGATCAGAAGATCGATTACTCTTGCAGTTGTAGCATTGATAATTTTTAGTTTTCTTTATACTCCGTATTTGACAGAGATGGTGAATGATCTTTCCTCTATGGAGGGGGAAACCATTCAGCTAGAGGAAAAAGATAACGGAAATTTTGAAGCCGAGATAGAATTGACTAGCAGAGACGTATTAGATATGAGAGAGTTAAAAAGTGTGACAGTAGGATATGTGGGCGATCTAGCTTCAGAAATAATTATCACACTTTATGAGAAAGATGATGAATGGGAGACTATCACCAATGCTACTCTCAATGATAATAATCGTAACGAAACTTTTAGAGAGGGTGATTTAGATACTAGTACGTTTAAAAAATGGATTTTTCACCTAAGTTCTCAGAACGAATCCGATGTAGAATATAGTTTTAGAAGCGAAGTTTTCCCCAGTCGACAGACTTCATTTTCCATCTTATCCTTTCTTTATATGGGAGTATTTATCCAATCCGCTGCATTTCTTTATCCAATCAAAAAAAGATATTTAGAAGAGTGTATCTACCGCTAAACCACGCAGCACTTCTCAACTTTTTTAATATCAAAATTCTTTTTAGCCCAGTTTTCAGTCCTTTTTGAAGGTAAAACTATTCCTGTTGCACCTCGTTTCAATGCTTGTATTTCCATTTCATGTCTCCCCTTCTCTCTCATACACCCTAATACAATATCTGTCGATTTTTTTACATGATCCATCACGGAGAGAAAATCTTTTTTTGAGACCGTCTTTCCAAAATCATTTGGGATTAAAGAGTTCAATACTAATTTTTGAGGTTTTTCTAGTAACTCTATAGCTTTGAACTCTCCATCTAGTTCTCCCCCATTCAAGCCAACAGTTATATGAGGAGCGACTTTAAGACCAGCGTTTTTTAACATTTGATATCCCTTCTGGTAATCTTCTGGTTTTGCGTTCAGACCATAGACGTTCTCTATCGTTTTTTTAGAGCCGATCATATCATAGGAAACAACGTCAACTTCCGCATCTACTAGACCTTCAATCATTTCCTCTGTAGGCAGTCCGGTATGAACATTGATAGAAAGCTGGGTAGCATCATTTATCTTGGAAAGGATTTGGAAAAACTTTTCTATGGGTACTTTACCCTCTTTGGTACATCCTCCACTCAGGAGGAATCCCGTTCCCCCTGCCTTTTCTAACTCTAATGCGAATTCAAAAAGCTCATCAGGTCCTAAGAGATGAACCATCCCTTCTAGAAATCTTCCGTCGCAGTGTGGGCAGGAGAGCGCACACCTATTTCCAGTGACTGAAATACTCGGAAATTTTTTCCCAGGGTAGTAAAATATCTTCATCAGTAGAATCTATAGTGAAAGGGGATAAATAAACTTGAGGTCTTTGAAATAAGTTCACATTTCTAGCTAGTTAACCGAGCAATTTATAAAAAGAGAGTTCTCTATTTGAAGCGATGGTCGTAGACGATGATAGGCAAAGGTATATCTCCTTTATTATCAAAGGGGCAGAAACTGACAGGAAAGGCATGATAAACGCTATCAGAGAAGAATTTTCAAGGAAAGAATATGAGGAGATAGAGCCCTGGTTGACTGTATTCGAAGGAGATAGAGGAATAGTCAGGTGCAAACACATCTATAAAAATAGAGCCGTAGAAATAATGAACAATATTGAGATCGATAACGGGAAGCTGAAGACCATCATAACTAGCGGAACTATAAAAAAAGCAAAGAAGGCTCTGAAAGATTATGACTGATGAAAGATGGGAAAAACCTGAGAAGAGAAGGGAAAAGGTGGATATTCTTGTAGTCGATGCTTACGTTGATGAACCTGGATTGTTGGGTGTGCCTCCTTATTTATCTCCGGAACCGAGGATGCTGGTCGGAGTTGCTAGAGAACTTGATCTCACATGGGAGTATATTACCGCCGATGAATACAGGAAAAACGGACTCCCCCTAGGAGATATAGTCCTTGTACATGGTGGTGTGACAGTACCCGGAAAATATTTAGGAGGTACACCACTGACCGTGGAAGAAGCTGAGGATATAGCTCAAGAACCTGGTGAGACATTTTTAGGTGGTCCTCTCGCAAGATATGAGGAGGTAGAAGGTTACGATCACTATGCTACAAAAGACCTTTCAGCTTACTTCTACGATTCTCTATTCGGTAAAGGGGAAGACAGGTGGGCTGAGTCTGAGGAGATAGAAGATTGGCTAAAATTTGGTCACAAGGTAGTTCAAAGACATCCACTATTTCCAGACCCATTGTTGTTGGAGATGACCGCTTATCGAGGTTGCCCCAGATATTTTACTGGAGGATGCTCTTTCTGCTCTGAACCCGCTTATGGGAAACCGGAGTTTAGAGATCAGGAAGACTTAATAGAAGAATTCGAACTTCTTTACGAAAAGGGTATCAGGTACTTTCGGCTCGGTGGTCAATCCTGTACTGTTAGCTACAAAGCTGAAGGTATCGGTGAGAAAGAAGTGCCGGTACCACAACCTGAGGAACTCGAAAAGTTGTTCAGGGGTATAATCGAAAAATGTCCTGAGATCGAAGTACTTCATGTAGACAATGCTAACCCCGCTATCATCTCTGAATATCCTGAGAGAAGCAGAAAAGTGATGGAAACATTAGTGAATTATACGACTTCAGGAAATGTTCTTGCCTTGGGTATGGAATCCGCAGATCGAGAAGTCATCGAGAAAAATAATTTGAACGCAACTCCTCAACAGGTCAAAGAAGCTGTTCAAATAATCAATGAAGTCGGAAGAGAAAGAGGACCGAATGGAATGCCTAGTTTGTTACCGGGTCTTAATTTCCTAGGAGGTTTAGAGGGGGAAACTAGAGAAACTTACGATAGAAATTATCTGTTCTTGGAAGAGTTGTTGAAAGAAGACTTCCTCTTGAGAAGGATAAACATACGACAAGTTCTCTCTCATACTGGAGAATTTAAAGTAAGATATAAAAATGAATTCAAACAATTCAAGAAAAAGGTTAGAGAGAACATCGACAATCCAATGTTAAAAAAGATGCTTCCTGTAGGAACTATTCTAACAGATATTTACATGGAAAAAATTGATGAGAATGTAACTTTTGGACGTCAGATAGGGACTTATCCTTTATTAGTTGGAGTCGAATACGAGCTAAATTTGCATGAATACTACGACGTCATGATTACTGATCATGGGCAAAGAAGCGTTACTGGTGTTCATCATCCTTTTTACGTTTCCGAGGCCTCTTTTAGTCAGCTTCAAAAGATACCTGGTATCGGAAAGAAAAGAGCAGCTACGATCTTCAGGAAGAGACCAGAAAGTGAAGAAGAACTTGAAAAGTTGATAGAAGATCAGGAAAGCTTGAAAGAGATGTTGAGATTTATGGATTTCAAGGACTGAGTGGTTATATGGATGAAATAAATGTAGAACCGGTTTGGTCTGACAGTATGGGGGCTAAGAGTACCTGTGTAAAGGTCGAGACCTCTGATACCTCTATAATCATTGATCCAGCTGCGGCCGTTATGCAGAAGAGCTTTCCTATGAAAACCGAGAGAAAATATACTTTGCTGGACAAAGCGAGACAAGAGATCGAAAAAGCTTCGAAGGAAGCTGAGCATGTTTTTATTTCCCATTATCATTATGATCACCACTTTTTGCCTGACACCAGCGGAATCGATTTTTCTTCTGTTTACTCTAATAAAGAGATATGGACGAAGGACCCTAATAGATGGATAAATCCCTCTCAATGGAATCGTAGTAGAAAATTTTTGCAGGCTCTGCTTGATACTCATGAGATTGATAAAAACCTTGATGAATTCAAAACGGAACCTGAGGAAGAAGAATATGAAGATCCTTTGAAAGAACTTCCTTTACTTCAAGAAGTAAATGAAGACGGTTATGAAGAGAGGAGAAATAAACTTCACAAGAAGTGGAGAGAGAAGTTCTTCCGCAGAACTGAGATGTGGAACCAAGAAAAACATGTAGAAGAGCCCTTAGACAACGTTCACTATGCCGATGGGAAGATTATCAAGGCAGGGAGCACAACTATCAGGTTTACCGATCCTCTTTTCCACGGTATCGAGTACTCGAAAACGGGTTGGGTCGTATCCATGATTGTTGAGAAAAGCCAAAATAAGTTTATCTATACATCAGATATTCAAGGTCCTACTATCGAGGATTATGCTGAATGGATTATCCAAGAAGATCCTGATTTTTTGATCATGGACGGTCCTGCGACTTACCTTTTAGGATACATGTTGAATAACTTCAATTTAAACCGCTCCGTAAAGAATGCTTCAAAGATCGTGAAAGAGTGTGATTTTGAAACCATGCTTTATGATCATCATCTTACTAGAGAGACAAATTTTAGAGAGAAAACTGAGGACATCTGGAATACAGCTAGTGATATAAAAGACGAAGTGCTAACATATAGGGAGTATATTCAAGGCGAGAAACCGATCGTAGAAGAATTAGATTAATCGATCCTCTTCAAATTTTCCTTGTATCGGCGTGAGAAAGAAGCATATTCCTCTTTGATCTCTTTCCACTTTTCTTTATATTCGTTAGAGATCTGCTTGATCACCTTTGATGGAATACCCACAGCAACTTCTTCATCTTGTATTTCCTGTCCGCTTTTGACTACTGCTCCTTCTCCTACTACGCCCCATCGCCCTATTTTCGCTTCATCACTTACTATCGATCCCATCCCGATTATCGCATAGTCTTTTATCTTCCCACCATGTATTATGGCTCCGTGCCCAACGGTGACCCAATCTCCGATCAAAGTTTGTTCTCCCGGTCTAGCGTGTATCACGCAGTTCTCTTGAATATTAGAGTTATCTCCTATCTTTATCGTCCCGTAATCCCCTTTGATCCTAGCTCCAGGAGCTATGTAACAGTTCTCTCCGATAGTAACGTCGCCTATGATGGTGGCACTTTTTGCAACGTAACTTTTTTCTGAAATATCAGGTCGCCTACCTTCAAACTCATAAATCGCCATAGAGCTTCATTGTTTAGAACGATTAAAAATCTTCGTTCAATGGAAAAGGATATTATCGACTATCGATTATTGAGAAGTGATGAAATACGTTCTCGATACTTCGGCAATTTTATCGGGAAAAGACATCCCGATGGACGTTGACATGTATGTGCCTCCGGGAGTTCTATCCGAGATAAGTGAAGGGGGACGCTGGCACCGTAAGCTTGAGATGATGAAATCCGCAGGGCTTACAGAAATGCAACCTCCTGGTAACATAATGGACAGGGTCAGAGAACAGGCGAGTAGAACGGGAGACGATATTCGCCTTTCTGAAACTGATATAGAGGTTGTAGCCTTGGCGATCCATGTTGAAGGGACGATACTTACTGATGATTATTCCATACAAAATCTTGCTAAATCCATGGATGTGGACTACAGAGGAATTGCTCAGGATGAAATAGATGAGGAATGGGAATGGAGCTATCGATGTGAGAAATGTCGTCGGTGGCTCAAAAAACCTAAAGAAGAGTGCCCAAGATGCGGCGGAAACGTTGTTAGTGCTAAACTGGTCAGATGAGTATCAGGATTCTATGTGCCTTAAAATGTTTTCAGCTCTTTCGATGACTTTATCCTCAATATCTTCTTTTTCTTCTTCCTGTTTACTTAGAAACTCCGTTATCTGATTTTTGATATTGTTTAGATGGTTTTCTCTGTGCTCTTGGTCAATAGGCTTTTCTGCCTGCAGCTTTTGATTTCCTTCGTGAAACCCCTCTGAGAAATACCAATCTTTAAACCAGGTGAAACCTCTATCAAAGAGCTTATATCCCAATCGGGAACAGGGCGCGGGGATACCTGAAGATAGTTGCTTCATCGTAGTTTTGTCATGTTGATATTCGATGAAAATCCTACAACCCTCCTTCATATCAGAGGTTAGAAGGTCTAGCAGTTCGTCTTCTACCTCTGAATCGAAAAAATGAAACTTATCTCTACCGAATATAATCAAATCTTTTATAGAGAACATCTCCACCCATGGTTGGTAGTAAGGCTCTTTTCCTCTATATATACTCACCTTCATCAACCTTTTTTCCTGATCTTCGATTTTCAGGTATAAATCAAAATATTCCTGATTTTTTATTCTCCCTTCTTCAAAATTCTTACCTTGGATAGAGAAATCTCTCTTTTCTATCCCTTCTTTGAGTCCATTGATCAATTCTTCATACATCTAGAAACCTCTAATCAATTGTAGTATGCTTTGTTTACGGTCTTTTACACGTATAATTATTTTGCCTTTTTTTACATACCAATATCTGTTGGGCCGAATTGTTAGTCATCGGTGTTTCCTCAAAGTCGCCGTATTTATGCACTATCTTAAAACCGTTGTATTTCAAGATGGCATCAACTTCTTTGGGGAACCAGACTCGTATGGTCCATTCTCTCTCCACTTTTTCGCCATCGGACTCATAAAACCAGGATAGGTGCATTAATTGTTTCGCTCTCTCGTAATTTGTGCTTTCGGTCACCTTCACTTCACCTTCTGGACCTTCGTATTCTGTAACTTCGTGTTCCTCTGAGGGATCTCTATTCAATATCTCTAGATCAGGATTGAAGAACTCGACTATGAATCTTCCATCAGGCTTGAGATGTTCTTTAACATTCTTCAATACTTTTTCCATATCTTCTAAAGTTAAGATATGATGGATGGAATTGAAAGCTACAAAGATCAGATTGAATTTTCTATTCAAATAAAAATCTCTCATATCACCTCTTATCCATTCGATATCGAGATCCTCTTCCTCTGCTTTCTCCTTCCCTCTTTCCAACAATTCTTTAGATATATCTAATCCTGTTATTTCGTGACCCTCCATGGTTATAGGGATGGTTATCCTCCCTGTTCCACAACCAAGTTCCAGTACAGGTTCGCCGTATTTCTTTACCTGTTCTTTGTAAAAAGAGATGTCGACTTCCCTTTCTGTCCAAGAATCGTAATGTTCTCCATCGAAATAGATTGACAGTTCTTCTGCTCTCATGATGCCACTTTGCCTATCTATTTCTTAAATAATAAAGTCTATTGACTTGGTCGTGTTCCTTGAATTCGACCTCAATTTTTTTATCTATTTCAAAATTTTCTCCTAATAAGTCTACCACTTTTTTGTCTTCAAGATTCCAAAAATAAAGTCCACTTTCTTCTTTATAGAAATCATCCTG
>SL_8KL_010_SEDDRAFT_10004386_pt1 | contig 11361 bp, 8 predicted proteins | sample SodLakKL_010_SED_4_FD_11160 | JGI IMG/M metagenome (IMG submission 11160) | reverse complement strand
CGATCAAACGATCCACCCCTTTTGATGAAAGCAGCGACTGGACCTCTTTATATAACTCGCCGGGCGGGATCCCGCTCTGCAGGATATCTGACAGGACAAGGGTCTTCTGCTGATGCCGGGGCTGGCTGCCCAGGAAGTCCAGGGCAATGGCCAGTGAATGAAGATCAGCATTGTAAGAATCATTGATGATGGTGGAGTTATTAACCCCCTCCTTCATTTCCAGTCGCATGGCCACCGGCTGCAACCGCAGTAAGCCGGAAATGATGAGGTCATCCCCGCAACCTGCATGTTTCAGATAAGCCAGGCAATGCATCGCGTTTTCCATCGATGCATCATCGCTGAAAGGGATCTTGACCATCATCCGGCTTCCGCGGCAACTCAAAGAAACAAGGCATTGCCCCTCTTCCTTTTCCAGGTGAACAATCCGCAGGTCAGCCTCAGGGTCATAACCCCAGGTAAATAATTGCACATCCGGATGCATCCGTTGCCATATACCAACTTCCCGTTGAATGGGGTCATGGTCTGCACAATAGATCAATGTACCGGCTTCACTGAACAAAGCCAGCTTTTCCCTGATTTTTTCCTGTCTGGAAGCAAAACCTTCATCGTGGGCCGGTCCAATATTGGTAAAAATGCCGGTTTCAGGAGACAAAATTTTCTGCAACCGCTCCATCTCCCCCTTTTGGGATATCCCTGCTTCAAACACTCCCAGTTCGTGCTGGTTGGTCATCAGCCACACCGACAGTGGCACACCAATCTGTGAATTGTAACTTTTGGGATTTCTGGCAATGAAACGCTCTCCGCCAAGCAACTGACAGATCCATTCTTTCACCACCGTTTTGCCGTTGCTCCCGGTGATGGCCAAAATGGGCACCCGGCAACTGCTCCTGTGAAAAGCAGCCAGCCGTTGCAAGGCATCCAGGGGCTTGGGCACCGTAATGAAACAGGCATCGGGAAATTCACGAGATAGTTGATCGGGAATTTCTTCCACCACAAAACAACGCACCCCTTTTTTTAACAATTCACCGATGTAATGGTGACCGTCGTTTTGCCTGGTGCGAAGCGCAAAGAAAAGGGTTTCTTTCGGTGAAAGCAGCTGCCGGCTGTCAGTAAGCAGAAAACGTACGGTGTAATGGGCAGCAAACGGGCAGTCGCAGTGTCCGTTGAGCACAGCTGCGATCCTTTCCACAGAATAACCGGCAACCATTGCCATTACCACAGATTTTTTCTGCTGATCAGGCCCTGCTAAAGCCTTCAGTCCTGATCATTGTTATTGTCATATTCGTTCCCGGAACGAAGCGGATTTTGGGTGATCTCCTCGTACATCTTCCTGTTTCTCACAATGTCGATGGCCAGGTAAACCGATTCACGGAAGGCATCCGGGGCCGCCAGATTCTTTCCGGCCACGTCAAATGCAGTGCCATGGGCCGGTGAGGTCCGGACAACCGGCAATCCTGCCGTAAAATTCACCCCGCTCTTAAATGCCAGGGTCTTGAACGGGATCAGCCCCTGGTCGTGGTACATGGCCAGAATTCCGTCAAAATGATTGAACGAAGCCGATCCGAAAAACCCATCTGCCGGATAAGGGCCAAATGCAAGGATGCCTTCATCAAAAACCTGCTGAATGGCAGGGATGCAGGATTCCTCTTCTTCAATGCCAATGACCCCTTTGTCGCCTGCATGGGGGTTCAGCCCCAGGATGGCAATTTTTGGTTTATTAATCCCGAAATCCTTTTTCAGGGAGTTGTTCAGCACACGTACCTTGCTTACTATCCGTTCGTGGCTGATTTTGGCAGGGACTTCCCTCAGCGGAATATGGCCCGTGATCACCCCGATACGGATTTCATTGCTGACCATCAGCATCAGGCTCTCATCCGCCCCGAATTTCTTGGTCAGATATTCCGTATGGCCGGGGAAAGCAAAGTCTTCACTTTGGATATTTTGTTTGTTGATGGGAGCGGTAACCAGCGCATCGATATGGCCTTTGGCCAGGTCATCGGCTGCATGCTCCAACGACTGCAGGGCTGCTTTTCCGGCGGTTTCTGTATTCTGACCCACGTCAATTTTCACCTCCTCCTGGAAAATATTGATCAGGTTGGCCTTCCCGGGTACCGCCTGGTCAGCCGAACGCACCACATGGAAGTTGAAGTCATGAATATTCAGCAATTTTTTGTGATAGGAAGCCACTTTGGATGATCCGTATACAACGGGGACAAAAAAGTCGAGTATGCGCGAATCACTGAGGGTCTTCATAATGATCTCATAGCTGATGCCATTCACGTCTCCATGACTGATCCCTATTCGGACAGCTTTCTGCTGGGATTGTTCCTGTTCCATTTTCGCCTGCACTATTTGGTCTGAAAAAAATTTCTTCCTGCAAAGGTAAATATATGAGGCCGAAAAGGCTATACCTTTTTGCGATAGTTTAAAAAAAGCCCCGGCCTCAACCGGCCGGGGCTCATCAAGGTTAATTCAACAGTTATTAATAACCCGGGTTCTGGGTCAGATTACTGTTTACATCAATTTCCCGCTGGGGAATGGGTAGCACCAGACGCGGATGATTCCAGGGCAGCACAGTTCCCGAATCATCGCCCGAAGGAACAATCACATTCTCCCGGAATCGCCGCACATCATGCAGCTGGTGTCCTTCAAAGCAGAGTTCGCGGTACCTTTCGTCACGGATTTCCTGCAAATCAAGATCGGGCAGGATAAGGTCATCAAGGCCTGCCCTGTCGCGGATGGCATTGATATCTGCGATCGGCGCTGCACCAACCGAAGTACCGTTCCTGAAATTGGCCTCGGCACGGGTGAGAATCATCTCTGCCAGGCGAATCACATTGATGTTGGCATCAAATTTTCCCCATTTGCTGCTCATGACATTGCCCGGGTCGGTTCCGATCCCGATGTAATACATCCCCGGCACATTGCTGATATCAATGATTGTCGGATCATCGGTCAGGGTGGTACGGAGGTCTCCTTCCTCAAAACGCTCAAAGTGGCCGGAACTGATATTCACATCTCCCCTTCCGTAGCCTTCAAGACTGGCGAAAAACGTTCCGATTCCGGCATTGGCCTGTCCGGCATGGCTGGTAGTATTCTGGTTGATCATGAATACATCCTCGCTGGTATATTCGTCGTTGTTGAACGCCTCGCGGGGAGTATCATTAAGAGCTCCGTACCCTCCCAGGTTGTTGATCACCTCATTGGCTTCTGCCGCTGCATTGCCCCAGTTTCCCATATCAAGGTAAGCCCGGGCCAGGAAACCGGCTGCTGTGGTAGGTGTGGCACGTCCGCCGTTGGCCCCGGCCCCGGTTCCGGTACCAGCGGCAGTCAGCAGCGTTTTGGCACTGCCAAGGTCTGTCAGGACCTGGTCATATATAGCGGAAACGGAAGATCTGGACACATAATGCGCATCTGTCACACCCGATGTGGGCGTTGGAGAAATCACCAGAGGAACACCATCCTGGTTGTTAGCCTCACCCGCAACATACGGGCTGCTGGCAAAAAACCGGACCAGTTCCAGGTAAAGAATTCCCCGGACGAACTTTGCCTCACCTTCCACACGGGCCCTGTGGCCTTCCTGAACCACATCCAGGTTATCCAGCACATTGTTTACAATGTCGATGGCCCGGTAAGCCTGGTTCCACTTTCCTGCAATAAACCCGTCATTGGTGTCCATGGCCTTCCAGTCCATTTGCCGGTACTGGATAAAAGTTCCGATCCAGTTTAATTCTCCGGAATTGGCCACCAGGTCGCTGTGAAAAACACTGGTTCCGGCGTAAAAATTACCCCCGGCGACTATTGAGTACGCGCCGTTGAGGGCATTAAGCACCCCATTGTGATCGTTGTAAACTTGTTCCGCATCCATTGCCTGCTGGGGATCGATATCCAGGAAATCTTCACAGGAAAACACCACTGCAGCCAGAAGCAGAACACTGATATAAGTGATTATTTTATTTGTCTTCATCGCTAAAGTTTTTTGGTTAAAAAAGTGTTCCATGTCCGCTATCAAATACCCAGGTTAATACCAAAAGTCAATGTTCTGGGCTGGGGTGCAGTATAAAAGTCCCACCCCTGCCTGATATTGGAGGCCTGTGTGCCTATACCTGCCTGGTCCGGAGCACTGGTTTCCGGATCCCAGCCGGGATAATCGGTGAAAGTCAGCAGGTTGTACCCCCTGATGAATATACGGACATTCTGCAGGTTCGCCCGGGAAACAACTTCATCGGGGAGTGTATATCCCAGGGTAAGATCTTTCAGCCGGATATAGGAGGCATCAAAGATCAACATACTGGACACTCCGTAACCGTTTCCTAAGAAAAACCTGGGCTGCGGATAATAGGTGTCATCGCCGGGTTCTTTCCAGTGATCTTCGTAGAGATCAACCACCTGGTTGTCAAACCAGGAGAACCCGTCTGCCTGCCATTGACGGCCATGGTTGTAAATATCATGTCCGTAGACAAACTGGAACATCACACTCAGGTCAAACCCGCCATACCTGAAAGTATTGGTAAAACCACCCCAGAAATCCGGGTTGGGATCACCCACGATCCGGTTGGCAGCGCCAGCCAGGCTGGTGGTTGTTTCGTCACCTTCTTCGTTCAGGTAGAAAAGCGCATTCCCGTTTGCCGGATCAACCCCGGCATATTCCTTGGTGTAAAAAACACCGATAGGCTGCCCTTCCATTACGCGCCAGATACCTGAAGAGATGACCTGACCGTCCAGGTCGGTTACCTTGTTCTGGTTGAATGCAATGTTGAAACTGGTATTCCACCTGAAAGCCCTGTCAACATTTACTGTGTTCAACACAAACTCCCATCCCTTATTCTCCATATTACCCACGTTCTGGTAAACAGTGGTATATCCGCTCGTGGCGGGAACCTGAACATTCAGCAAGAGGTCTTCGGTTTTCTTGATATAATAGTCGATCTCACCGGTAACCCGGTCATTGAACAAACCAAAGTCGATGCCGGCATTCACCTGGGTGGTGGATTCCCACCTCAGGTCTTCGCTGGGCAGACTGCTGGACACTACACCCCATAAGCCGGCATAGTTGCTGCCCGAATAGAGACCACGGGCGGCAAAGTTGTCAATTTCCGAATTACCTGTAAGGCCCCAGCTGACACGTGGTTTCAAAAAACTGATGTAATAGTTGTCTGACAGGAAATCCTCCTCTGTCACCAGCCATGCAGCTGATGCAGAAGGAAAGAAACCATAGCGGTTATCAGCTCCGAACCTGGAAGAGCCGTCAGTACGTGCACTCACGGTGAACAGGTAGCTATCAAACAATTTCATGCTGGCACGGGTGAAAAAAGAGTTATAGCGGTACCCCGTGGCACTGGCAGAAGCACTGGTTATTTCAGCTGCACTGGCTATTCTTCTGAATTCGTCGCTGGGAAACCCTCTGCCTGCAGCAGAAGAAAAATCAAGATCCGCATATTGCAAACTGGTACCGAGCAGGAAATCCAGCTCAAACACTTCTGCAAATACCTGCTGGTAGGTAAAATAGTTTTCCAGGCTATATACCCTGGAAGATACGTTTCTGTCAAACCCAAATCCGGCAGGTCCGCCATCATTGGTCAGTCGCCCCTGATATTCCCATTCATGCTGCCGGAGTATGTCTATACCGGCCTCTGACCTGAAGGTCAGGTTGGGAGTTATCTGCAGATTGGCGAATAAATTACCGAAATTCCGGAAAATTTCCGTGTCAAAATTATTATGCTCTCTTACCACCAAACCGTTTTCATACACAGTCCGGCGATTCAGTTCACCTGTATGGGGATCGTGGGTGGGCTGAACAGATGGAAGGGCGATCATCTGCAACGGAGTTGCAAAGGCCCTGTCATTGGCTACCCTGAAGTTCCTTGATCTTGACAGGTTCATATTCATCCCGAAAGACACCATATCGCTTACCCTCTGATCCAGGTTAATCCGGCCACTGACCCTGTCAAAGGAGTTCCCCACAATAACCGCCTCCTGGTCGGTATAGGACAATGCCACATAATATTGTGTTTCCTCGCTACCTCCTGAAGCACTGATGTCAAATTGCTGCGATCCGCCCTGACGGAGTGCCTGGTCTTCCCAGTTGGTGTCAGGACCCTGGGTCAGGTCAGTCGGATTATCCGGATCGCGCCAGTAGGCCAGACCCCAGTCAAGGGCATCTGTCCAGTCACTCCAGATAATGAAAGGTTCCTCCGGACCACCGGCAGAGTTGGAATAAGCACTTTTGAACAAGTCAAGGTATTGCTCCCTGTTCATATAACCAACCTTGTTGGAAGCCTCGCTGAACCCGTACTGCGAAGTTACATTGATCTGCGTAGCACCGGGACGACCCCGTTTGGTGGTGATGATAATCACCCCGTTCGAGGCCCTTGACCCGTAAATGGCCGCTGCCGAGGCATCTTTCAGCACCTCAATCGACTCAATATCTCCGGGGTTCAGGTCGGCAAGCGGGTTGGTCGGCTCATTGCCGCCTGCACCAAGGTTATCTGACTGCACCGGTATGCCATCAATGACATACAGAGGCTGGTTGCTCGCAGAAATGGATGAAGACCCGCGCACCCTTGTGCGAACGGCCTGCCCGAGCTTACCACTACCGGCGGAAATATGCACTCCCGCCGTCCGGCCGTGCAGGGCCGTCTCAAAACTCGGCATGGTGTGCCCGGCAATATCGTCACTCCCCAATGAGGAGATAGAGCCTGATAACTCATATTTGAGGCGGGTACCGTAACCAACCACCACCACCTCATCCAGCAGGGCAAGGTCACGTTCAAGTTCCACATTGATTACTGCACGGCCTTCCACCGGCACTTCCCTTCTTTGCATTCCGATGAAGGTGAACACCAATGTGGCATCACTTGCCACATCCAACTCATAATATCCCTCTGCATCAGTGATGGTTCCCAGGGTAGTACCCTGCACTGCTACTGTTACTCCAGGCAGCGTTGCTCCGTCTTCAGCACCTGTAACCGTACCGGAAACACGAATCTGTTGCCCGAATATGGGTCCGCCCATAAAAAGCAGGACGCCCATCAAAATCAGAATACGCTTCATGTTGTTAAAATTTAGTTAGTAAAAAGGTGAATTAAACTTTAGTCGAAACTAAATTGATTTTCCATGAGTAAATGTAGAAATAAATCCTGACTTCTCAATAATTATTAGACAAAATTATTCCTGCAAAAGTTGCCCGGAAAATTTTCCGGATACCGTTTTTCAAAAGGGTGTATCTTTGTATCATGTAAATGCCTTTGCAACCGGGCAAAAATCTTAACATGCTGATAACATAGTAATTGACCTTTTATGAATAACCAATTATTTTTCCGCACAAAATCCGGGCTGACAACAATTGCGGCAATCCTGGCAATGGTTTTTTTGGTTGCCGGCTGCGACCTGGATACCATGACAGACGAAGACCACAGAGACCCTATGGAAGTGCTGGAGGAAGTTCTTCCCATTGGCCAGAGCAATTTAATGTACTGGCAAATGGACCAGATGAATCGCTATACATCTATCTGGATGCAACACCTGGGAGGTGTTCGCGGGATGGAAGAAAGAGTGGACAGGTACAACCTTAACCCCGCACATACCAACGAGATCTGGTCCAACTTTTATAACTATATCTTTCCTTACACAGAATCCCTCATAGTAAACGGAGAAGAGGCCGGGTCTTATGCATACCAGGGTATCGGAAGAGTTATGAAAGCTTACGCATTTTCCATCATGACCGATGCATTCGGGGACATCCCCTATACCAATGCCGCCTATTACCATGATGCCAACCAGATGCCGGATTATGATTCCCAGGAGAACATCATCATGGAACTCACCAATGAGTTGGAGCAGGCGGTGAGTAATCTTTACCGGGCCATGGAAGTGGGAGGAGCCACACCCGATCAGGAAACCGACCACATTTACGGGGGGGATCTCCAGCTTTGGATTAAAGCCGCCAACACCCTCAGAATGCGGCTGACACTGCGCATGGCACACAGGTATGACAGTTATGACCTGATGCAACATGAGTTTACCGGAAGCGATCTTATGACGGGAAATGAGGGCAACATGTTATACCGTTTTCCTGATATGAGAAACAACCCGAACCCCATCCATACGTACAATCAACGCATCCGGAATGTACGGGTTGGCAGCGCCCTGGCAGACATACTCAAATCTTCAGATGATCCCCGGCTGCCAGGGCTTGTAAGGCTGAACGTCAATAACAACCGCGTGGGATCGGCACCTGGTGAAAGCAACTACAATGCCTCTTACCACGGCAATGCCGTGGCCCGGGAGGACAGCCCCTACCCCATGATCACCTATGCAGAACTGAAATTTATCCAGGCTGAAGTATTTTACCGGATCGGGCAGCAGCAGCAGGCAGATCAGGCATTTTCCGAGGGCGTCCGTGCATCCCTGGAATTTTACGATGTAAAAGGAACAGATCCGGAATGGGAGAACACCCATGCGGATATTGAGAATGTGACGCTGAAGCAGATCATGGAAGCCAAATATATTGCACTGGCTTACACCCCGGAAGCATGGGCCGATTACAGGCGAACAGGATACCCGGAGCTGACACCATACGAAGAGGCTTCAGATGTGATTCCCAGAAGGATGCTCTATCCGGAAGATGAGCTGACCCGTAATTCAGAAAATGTACCCGCTGAAGTGACCATGTATGACAGGGTATGGTGGGATACTATTAAAAAATAAACAGCGGCTTCTGACGTAACCGGCATTGTACATCGTGACCTTTGACAAAATCATAATGGGCATTGACCCCGGCACCAACAACATGGGGCTCGGTGTTATTGGCATACAGAATAAGTCGGTTGAGGTGATTGCCATGGACGTGCTGAATCTCGGCAAACTCGGGAATCACGCCCTGAAGCTGAAGAAAATATTCGAAACAGTACTGCGCAACATCGATCACTACCACCCGGATGAGCTGGCCATCGAAAGCCCCTTTTACGGCAAAAACATCCAATCGATGCTCAAGCTGGGGCGCGCACAGGGAGTGGCTATCGCTGCTGCCCTGCATCGCGACATCCCCGTCGCAGAGTATTCCCCGAGGAAAATTAAAATGGCCATTACAGGTAAAGGGGGTGCCTCAAAAGAACAGGTCGCCGCAATGTTGTGCCGGATATTGCAAATCAGGGAAATGCCTGACAGCCTGGACAGTACTGACGCCCTGGGAGTCGCATTATGCCACCATTATCAGGGAGGGAAAGCCGCAAATGATCAGGAAAAATCTTACACCGGATGGAAAGCATTCATCAGCGATAATCCCGGCAGGATAAAAAGATAGCCGGTCTTGACACACAAAGACTTATGTAAACAATACACCGCACACAGGGTTGGCAGGGCACCCCGGGCTATCTGACTTTATCACCCTTTCACAGCTTCAGAGACCCGTTGCGCAATCATTTTGAACTCATCTGCACTCAACGATAGTTTTTCCTTGCTGAAATCGATGTCATACACCCCGTTGATCGGTACCAGGTGAATATGGGCATGGGGTACCTCAAGGCCTATCACAGCCACGCCAATTCGCTCACAGGTCATGGTCCGGTCCAGGGCGGCCGCTACTTTTTTTGCAAATAACCAAAGCCCTTTATAGGTGTCATCATCCAATTCAAAAAGATAATCCACTTCCCTTTTGGGGATCACCAGGGTATGCCCCTTTGCCAGGGGATTAATATCCAGGAATGCCAGGAAATTCTCATCCTCGGCAATCTTATAAGAAGGAATCTCTCCTTCAATGATTTTGGTGAATATAGTTGCCATGGCTAATGAGTTTGATTTACAAAGAGCAGAATGCCGGTTATAATGAGATATCGGTTACCGGGATATGTCCATTACCTTGAAGGTCATCAAACCCGCAGGTACTTCGATCTCCACCTCATCCCCGGCTTCTTTGCCCAACAAGCCCCGGGCAATGGGAGAATTCACAGAGATTTTACCCTTCTTGATTTCGGCTTCGTTTTCAGGCACCAGGGTATACTCCATCACGGCTTTGTTTTTCAAATTTTTCAGCTTGACTTTTGACAGAATGGATACCTTACTCTCGTCAAGCTGACTTTCGTCAATCACACGGGCGTTCCGGAGCGTTTCTTCCAGTTTGGAGATGCGTAGCTCCAGCATCCCCTGTGCATTCTTGGCTGCATCATACTCGGCATTTTCCGAGAGGTCACCTTTCTCCCTGGCCTCAGCAATCTGCTGAGATATGGCAGGACGCTCCACGGACTTCAGCTGTTCGAGTTCCTTTTTCAGCTTCTCAAGGCCTCCTTTAGTAAAATACTTCACCTGGTTCATAAGCTTATCCCTTAAAGTAAAAAATCTGATCTCGCTCAACCCGGATTGTCCGGAAGCAAAATACCAGATCATCAATTGTCAGTTATCATTTTATCCCCCACAGGCAAAAAAAAAGAACCACTTACCCTTTTCCAAGTGCAACAAAGGCTATAAGTGATCACATTGTGATACCTGTATAAAAAACAGGGGGTGTACAGAAAAACACCTGATCATGGACTACCCCAGGATCAGGCTGATTGTCTTTTTTGTTTATACAACTAAGGCAAAGATAAAAAATTATTCGAAGAAAGTAATAAAAAATCAATTATATTTTTTGTTCAATATCTCCGAGAAAATGACCGCCTGGCGAAGGTCAAAATCAGGGACTTCCTCGCTTTGTCTGTCAGCGGCATCAGACTCCTCTTCCCTGGCCATACGCAGGGCCTCTTCCCTTTTATGTGAACGGATCAGTTCTTCGATGGTTTGCACCTTTTCCACAGAAGCGGCAGAAGCGGCCTCATCTTCGATTTTCGGCGCCTCAGCCGAAGCCCCTTCATACCCTTCATAATCCTTCCGGGAAGACTCATCCCGGCTTTCATATTGCTCCCAGCCCGGTGACTCATGTTTCCGGTCAGCTGACTCTCTCTCCCTGAAGGGCGACTCCCGCTCCCGGCGGGTGTCATCCCACCTGCCTTTTTCTTCCTTTTCAGGCCGGTCAGACCTTTCTCTGGTTTCATACACCGGTTCCCTGGCAGGCTGGTCTTCCTTTTCTTTTTTCTTTTTTCCCCCGCCAAAAAACTCTTCGAGCACATCCTCCATATCCATCTCTTCAGCCGGTGCACCTTCCTCACCCTGGGTAGAAGGTTGCTGCTTACCTGCCTGATCCCCTTTTTTGGGTTTACGTTTCAAAAAGCTAACCAGCAGCCATACAACGATAAGTACAATATAGATGAGTTCTTCCATAAAACAACGTTATTTGCGGACAGCAGGCGGACTTATGCACCCACATTAACCTCCATTTATACAAAAATACCAAATTTTGGTAAATTTGCGTTTCTTTTCTATAAAAGA
>SL_8KL_010_SEDDRAFT_10004385_pt1 | contig 11366 bp, 9 predicted proteins | sample SodLakKL_010_SED_4_FD_11160 | JGI IMG/M metagenome (IMG submission 11160) | reverse complement strand
CCTCCAGGTTTGATAAAAGGTCAAGTGCACTTTCAAGCCACGGCTGGTTTCTTTCTTCCGGCATTAAAAACGAATAAGGATACCAGGTGTTTCTTGTGGCCTGCGGGGCCAGCAGGGTATAATCATCCAGCCAGAGTTTTGAGGCGATGGCAAGCATGTCAGCGGAAGACCCACCCCTTCCGTGAAGTAAAACAACTGCCTTTCCTGTTTCCGCAACAGGCTTCCCCTTTGTAGTGATGTTTTTCCTGTGCATCAGTAATACGGACTTAAGTCAACATCCAGTTTTGGCAAAATTTCTTCCAGTTCCTGCCGCCGGGATTCATGCTGAGGAGGTAACATCAGTTTTTGCCCCATGGTTTTCGCAGGCTCATCGATAAGGAAACCAGGGTCATCGGTGGCAATTTCAAACAGCACCCCCCCTGGCTCACGAAAATACACCGATCGAAAATACTGACGATCTATTACGGGTGTGGGATACATTCCTGCTCCGCGAAATTTCTCCCATAAAACATTTTGAGCCAGTTCACCAGGTGTCCTGAAGGCAATGTGATGAACACTCCCGTTTCCGCTTTTTCCGGGGTCTGTAACGGAAGGGACCATTAAATCCACATATTTCCCTGGCAAGTCTTCCACGGCAAATCGCATCCTGCCATTATGTTCAGCAATCAATCGGTGCTCCATCAATCCGGTCAGCAAATTGGCAGTCGGCGCGAGGTCTTTCACCCAGAGCTCTGTTCCGAAAAAACCGCGTATAGCATATTCTTCAGGAATATGGCCACCGGAAAATCCTTCCCTGTTGTCCAGCTCATTAAATACCAGCTCCAATTTTAAACCGTCAATGTCTTTCAGGCTAATCAGCACTTCCCTCTTGAATCGCTCACTGGGTTTTTCGTAAGCGATATCAAGTCTTTCGAACCGTTGCTCCCAAAAAGCAAGGGACGACAAGGGGAGGGAAAACGAAACCACCACCGACTGACCGGTCCCGGTTTTCCCCGGAGGCAAGCCCCTGTAGGGGAAAAAGGTCAGAATTGTACCCGGACTCCCGGTCCGGTCTCCATAATATAAGTGGTATACCCCGGGATCGTCAAAATTAACTGTTTGCTTGATCAGCCTTAGCCCCAGGACACCCGCATAAAACTCCAGATTTCGCCTGGCATCATCGGCAAGCACAGTAATATGGTGCAACCCGCCAATAAGATTGTTGGTTCCCGTATCCATCTTTTTACAATAACATTTAATGAAGAACAAGGCTGAAGATTAAATGTTCAGCCCTGATGTGAACAGCAAAAGCCACTGGCCGGTCAACGAACAGTGGCTTTTGGATCAGAAAAAAACAACCGGCAATTTATTCAAACAACAGGTGCTTCAGATTGGCTTCGGAGTCAGTAAATGTTTCAATATTCCCGGAAGTGGAGGTCAGCAGGGTGGTAAAACCCGGTCCATGTCCGGCAATGTTACTGTTGCTGTGTGTGATCACACCAATGGTGATTGCACCGGTTTTGAATATGCGTCCAAAAGAGTGATCGGCATCAGTAATGGCCACAATGTCTCCGAAACGAAGCTGATCCAGCCCGTATTTCTCAATAACAACCTCATCAAAAAGCTGGATGTCATAATCGCCGGTATAAACCTGGTCTGAACCAAGGCCGGAGCCCATAATTTTGGCAGGTACGGTCAGTGCGACCGGCACACGGAGCTTTCCCCCGGAGGTAATGCCCATCCCTGCTTCGGTAAGTGCTTCAAGCAGATGCGGGCTCATACTGAAAGCCTGCACATCTCCGGCATTCTGCAGCTCCATACCCGCACCATGGGCATATACCTGCATCTTGTCACCGGGCGACATTTTATAAAGCACTTCCTGATCTTTGAAATCAACCATTACATGCTCAGAGCCACCGTGCTTGCCAATTACATAGCCGGTCTCTCCTTTGGCGTCACCGGTAAGTACCCTGACCTCGTTTCCTATACAGGAGAGCGCATTGAACGCCCGGCTTTCGCCACTGGACCGGTTGTTGGTGCTGCCGGGGTTGTAAAGGGTGACCGCAGGTTCTACGTGGTCTCCAGCCAGGTTTATGGCTGTGTCGCCTGTCCGGAAATCATAGGTAATGCTTCCCGTTGCCGGCACCATCCTGACGGAACCATCCGCACCCACCCTGTAGGGCGTGCTGCCCAGACGTGCTTCTGCAATCCACCCAAGCACAGGCATCTTCACCAATTGCTCCCGGTTGAACTCCACCGGGGTGAGCGACTGGGCTTCCGCTGCAGTATGAAGAGATAATGAACAGATAAACATTGCACTTGCAAGGGCAAACAGCAGAGACTGCCTGCTTTTAAAACGGCTTGAATACATAATTAAAAAGATTTAATTGTTGGTGGTGTTGAAAATTTTTGCTGCGAAAGATAGTAAATTCTTTCAACACCGGGACATAAAAGCCGGCATCGTGTTAACGGATCAGCGTTGGGCCATCTCAAGGTCAACAAGGTGCTGATAGTGTTCAAAGAGATCCAGTATGGCAGTCACATAGTTCACAGGCTCCAGGCCCGAGGCATACCCATAGCGAACTTCCTCCCTGTTGAAATATTCAGGGTTGGACTTATTCAGCATATGTTCAGCGACTTGCCCGTGCCACACACCCGGGTCATCTCCGAAAGCTTCGGCCAGACGCCTGGCATCCTGCACATGCCCGTGCCCCACATTATAGGAAGCAATTACAAATTTCCTTCGTTCGTTTTCATCTTCAATTTGTTCTTTCCAATAATTCTGGAGCCATTGTAAAAACCTGACTCCCGCGGCAATATTCTCCTGAGGATCGAGTGGATTATCAGCACCAAATTCAGCCGCAGTCCGGGGCATCAGCTGCATCAGGCCAACGGCACCGGCCCAGGAGCGGGCCGAAGGATCGAATTGTGACTCCTGGTATATTAATGCTGCCAGCAACCGCCAGTCCCACCCAAGCTCATCCGCATACAGCTTAAGGTCTTCATCATAAGGCGAGATTGTCCCCCCTGTTACCGGGAAGAAATCACTGGCATAGCGGGCACGGAACGCACGACGGTTCTCATAATATTTATTGTAGATCACATAATAATCGCTTTGGGTGCGTGCTTCCTCCAGCCATTTATTGAGTGAATCAAGTAACTCAGGAGATGTGTGTCTCATGGCCCAGGCTGTCTGCTGCGGCATACTGACAGCTGTTTCCACGTCCAGATCCTGGTGGTAGGCAGATTTAATTTTTGCAATATTTTCATCAGCCACTGTATAATCGATTTCTCCATCTGCCACATATCTGATCAGCTCTTCCGTGGTGACTCCTTCGTCAGCCTCCACAATGTCAATATCTGCCCCGATTTCCTCAGAAAGATTGATCAGTCGGTCGAAGTATGCTGATCCGCGGCGCACATACACTGTTTTGCCGGAAAGCTCAATGGGGTTACGGATCAATTCGTTTTCTATATTGTGAAGCATCATCTGTCGCCAGTTTTCCGGTTTGCGCTGCACCAATACCTGCTGGGTCATATTGAATGGTTCCGAGAAAGCCAGTCTTTCCCGTCGTCCGGAGGTTACGGTCAGTCCATAGGCGATCAGATCACCCTCTCCCCTGTCAAGCATATCCATCATTTCCCCGAAATCACGGGCAATCTCAATACGCACAGGCAGGTCAATGTGCTCCCCGAAAAGCTGCAGGAGTTCATATTCATACCCCATGACTTCCCCCCGGTAAATAAAATAGCTCAGGGGGCTGTAACTTGTAATCGCGACGAGTTCCCCTCTTTCCCTGATCTCCGGCAAATCTTTCAGTCCGGCACCGTTATGATCGCCGTTTCCTGAAAAATCACAGGACAACATCAGAATTACGCCAGCTAAAAAGCCGGTCAGAAGGCTTATATGTTTTCGAAAAAAATGCATTTTATATTTTATTATACCCTAAAACTACGTATCCTGTGATGAAAAACCAAATTTTTTATACCGTTTAACATGACGCTTATTCCTGTCAAAGGCAAATAAAACAGCTATCCTCTGAATTTTTGTTATTATTGCATACGAAACAACATTAAATTTTCACAACTTTCCCATTAATTCTTTAATCATGAAGAGAACTGCTTTTTACCACTTCCTGCCCGTGTATATTGGTCTGGTTGCTGCCCTGTTATTCACCGCCTGTGCATCTGACAATGCGGAGGTTATTTATATCAATGGCAATTTTTACACCCTGGATGAGGCTGTACCCAGAGCCGAAGCTGTTGCGGTGCGTGATGGTGAGTTTATTTTTGTCGGCGACGAGGACGGTGCCATGATGTTTGCGGGGAATCACACAGAGGTGGTCGACCTGGGAGGTCAAACGGTTATCCCCGGACTAACCGAGAGTCACATGCATTTTGACAACCTGGGCCGTAATTTGCTGGTGGCTCCCCTGGATGTGTACTGGCTGCCCCTGGATGAACTCACAGAAAAACTCGAGGCCGCGGTAGAGGAAGCAGCTCCCGGCGACTGGATCATTGCCAGGGGGTACAATGATGCCATCTGGGATGAAAGCCCGCACCGTCGCATCCTGGATGCGGTAAGCCCCGAGAACCCGGTTGTGCTTCGCCGTTATTGCGGTCATGCGCATTTTGTCAACACCAGGGCCCTGGAAGAAGCCGGTGTTACTGCTTCCACAGAAGATCCTGATGCAGGAAGCATAATTCGTGATCAACACGGAGAACCCACTGGTGTGCTGGTGTCAGCCGCGGGAGCCTTGGTTACAGCTCATGTACCCCCCACCCCGTCTCTTTCTGAGGCAGAGGAACTTGAAGCGTTACAAATGGGCAGTGATGCACTGCTGGCAGCCGGAATTACCACTGTGCATTGCGCCTCAGGTATTGGCATGGATGATCTCAGGCTAAGACAGGAGGCTTTCAACCAGGGGTTTTTACAGGTACGCCTGATGGATGCGGTAAGTGTTGAAACAGCCCGGGAGTTGGGAAGCCCCCTTACCGGCCTTTATAACGATCGCTACACGGTTCGCTGGGTAAAAATGTTTGCCGACGGATCGCTCGGCGGACGTGGTGCAGCCATGCTCCAGCCCTATGACGATATGCCGGGAGAATATGGAGCCCTTCGTGCACTGGGTCAGGATGAAGAAGCCTATGCTGAATTGGTGGCGGAATTGCTTGAACTTGGATTCACGACCCGTACCCACTCTATTGGCGACCGGGGAAACAGGGCCACACTGAATGCCTTCGAAAAGGCCATGGAGATGGCAAATAAACAACCGGAAGAGGCACGACTGGTAGTGGAACATGCCCAGGTGCTTCATCCGGATGACATCGAAAGATTTACAGACAGAAGGATCATTGCATCCATGCAACCGGTGCATGCCACGGAAGATATGCTTTTTGTGGAAGACCGTATTGGCCCTGAAAGAGCTGCCGGAGCGTATGCATGGCGCAGTATACTTGATCAGGGAGGCATCATTTCCGCTGGCTCTGATTACGGAGTTTCTCCCTTCAATCCTTTTTACGGGCTTCATGCGGCCGTAACCCGTCAGGACCGTGAAAATTATCCGGAAGAAGGCTGGTTTCCTGAACATTGCATGACCCGTGAAGAAGCATTGAAAGCCTACACAAAATGGCCCGCCTATGTGGAATTTTCCGAAGACAGAAAAGGTAGTATAAGCCAGGGAAATCTCGCGGATTTCATCGTGATCGACCGTGACTACTTCGAGGTGCCTGTGGAAGAAATTCATCAAACAGAAGTACTTCGGACGGTATTGGCTGGCCAGACAGTATTTGTGGCCGAATAGTTCCCGCAGTAAGACACCCGCCGGGAATCAGCCGGGATTGTCAAAAAATCAACATTGTCATTCACCATAACCAACAACAACATGATACGATCAAATTTAATTATTACCGCCTTAATTTTTTTCCTGATGAACGTCCTGGTAAGCACTGCAGTGTTCGGATGTTTTACCGTTATCGTGGGTAAGGACGCAAGTCGTGATGGCTCAGTGCTTTTCGGCCACCTTGAGCAGAATGGAGGATTGCGGAATATGAGTTACCGCTATGTCCCCCGTATTAAGCATGAACCGGGCGATGTGGTTCACCTCCACCGGGGTGGCACCTGGCCCCAGCCGGAAGAAACATACGCTTTCCTTTGGACGAGCAATATCGGGACAGAGTTTGCCGATGGTTACTTCAATGAATGGGGTGTGGCAGTGGCCTCGGATGCCTGCGCCACAAGGGAGGACTCTTATGAAGAGCTGGTGGAGCGCGGCCAGATCACTGACGGAGGTATCGGGTATAAACTTCGTCGGCTCATTGCCCAGCGGTCACGCACTGCCAGGGAAGGTGTTGAGGTAGCAACTGAACTGCTCAACCACTTTGGCTATGCTTCTTCAGGGAGGACTTATGTGATTGCAGATGCCGATGAGGCATGGGTCATTAGTGTGGCAGCCGGAAAAAACTGGATTGCCCAGCGGGTTCCGGACGATGGCGTTGTACTTCTTCCCAATGTACATATTATTGGATCTGAAGCGGACCTGAACGATACGGAAAATGTGATCGCATCAGAGGGCCTTGTCGATTACGCTATTTCCCGTGGTTGGTATGATCCCGATTCCGGTGAACCTTTCAGTTTCCGGGAAGCTTTCAACCGCCCGGCCCGCGAAGGCAGTTTTATGGATGAAAATGGGGTAGATCCAAGGCAGTGGTTCAGCCAGTCTCTCGTCAGGGGAGAATTGATCGAACTTCCTGCAGACGGTCAGCTTCCTTTTGCCCTTTACCCTGACCGTAAATTTGATGTCATGGATGTGGCAAATATCATTCGCAGCCACGGACACATTGAAGGACAGGATCCGGATATGACAATGTCTTACCGCCTGGGGATGGAGGAAGGCGTTTCTCCCCACGACCGTGACGGTGGCGGTTCCGGCCAGATATGCAGCGGCACCAGCCAGGAGTTGGTCGTGTATCAGCTGAGAAACTGGATGCCCGCTGAGATCGGATCGGTTGGCTGGCGAACTACGGCGGCTCCCTGCGGATCTGTACTGGTACCCTGGTATGCCGGCGTAAATAAAACCCCGGCCCCGTACTACAAGCCCTGGCCCCTGAAAGATGCCCTGGATGTGGAGTTTCAGTTCAACCCGCCGGAGGGTACCTTCGATTATGACCCGGAGAACGCCTTTGATGTATTCAATGCCCTGGAAAACATGATCGACCTGAATTATGTCCGAAATATAGAAATGGTCAGGGAAGAATGGGATGCCATGGAGCAGGAACAGTTTGACATGCAGGAAGCCATTGAAAAACTCGCACTGGAACTATATGAACAGGATAAGGATCTGGCCGTAAGCTTCCTGACAGGGTATTCCAACTATCGCGCCATGTATGCCCTGGAAAAAGCCAAAGATCTACTGAATAACCTGAAAACAATTCACTGGGCACATTAATAAAACGCACTTATGAAAACAAATTTCGGTCCCTCAAAAATTCTGTTTCCCAGCCCTGTGGCACTGGTGGTAACGGGAACCATGAACGAAGCCAATATAGCCACCATCGCCTGGGCCAGCCTGCTAACCAGTAAGCCCCCGACACTGGGTATTTCTGTGGGACAGAAAGGGTTTACCGGAGAGGCAATCAAGAACAACAACAATTTCAGTGTTAACATCGCCACGGTGAACATCATGACCGAAGCGGATTTTTGTGGAATTACCACCGGAAAGGAGATTGATAAATTCGAACGATCCGGCCTGACAAAAATGCCTTCCAATGTCATCGAGTCACCCATTATCAAAGAGTGTCCGCTTAACCTGGAATGCAAGCTGACGGACTGGCGGATCATCGGGCAGACCATCCATTTTGTGGGTGAAATTGCCGAAACCCATGTGGATACGAAACTATTGGGCGACACTGCTGATCTTGGCTCCATTGATATTGGCGCCTTCAACCCCCTGATCTATTTCGGGGGTGTGAGGGAATACAGAAAAGTGGGGGAGAAAATCGGAGATGCCTACCAAATTGGCAAACAACCCAGGTAACAGATTAACTTAGTCGCCTAATGCCCCAGCAGATCCTTGATAAGACGGTTTTTTCCCTTTCCGAAGTTGGCAGAAGTATTCAGAAAACGCTCCGGAACAGGTATACAAACAGTTACTGGATCAGGGCTGAATTGAATAAGCTCAATCATTACGGGCAGTCCGGTCACTGTTTCCCGGAACTGGTTGAAAAAGATAATGATACGATCAGGGCACAGATGCGGTCAGTCTTATGGAGAGAAGATTATGCTGCCATCAATGGTAAATTTCTTGAGGTATTAAAAGAGCCGCTGAAAGACGGGATTAAAATCCTGCTACTCGGCAGGATTTCCTTTGATCCCGTTTACGGGCTTTCTATTCGCATTGTGGACATAGACCCTTCCTTTACCCTGGGGGACCTGGAACAGGAGAAGCAGGCCTGCATTGCTGCACTGGTAAGAGAAGGATTGTTTGAAAAGAACAAAGCACTCAGCGTTCCGCTGCTCCCGCAGAGAATCGCGGTGATCTCTGCAGAGACCAGCAAAGGGTATGTTGACTTTACCCGCATCATTGACCAAAACGAATCACATTACCGGTTTTTTCATATGCTTTTCCCCGCATTACTGCAGGGTGACCAGGCAGCCCGTTCCATTTCGGCTCAACTTACCTGCATCAAAGAGATCATTCAACATTTCGACCTGGTTGCCATCATTCGTGGCGGAGGAGATGACATCGGGCTTTCCTGCTATAACAACCTGTATCTTTCCAGGGCTGTGGCGGATTTTCCGCTTCCGGTATTTACAGGGATCGGCCATGCCACCAACGAAACCGTGACGGAAATGGTCGCACACACGAATGCGATCACCCCTACCAAACTTGCTGAAACACTGATTGCTTATTTCCGGGACTACGATAATAAGGTCTGGAATCTGGCTGAAAAAATCAACCATGCAAGCCGGCAGCAGCTGACACTGAACCGCCATCTATTTATATCCAGTGTGAATCAATTAAGATCGGGGGTAAATGAACAGCTTGCACATGAACGCTACGGACTGCAGGAATCATCACTGCGGTTAAAATCTGGGACTAAATCCCTGTTGAGTGACAACGGTCGTGAACTAAAAGGACTGGAATCTTCCGTTGGGCAGCTTCATCCTGACAATGTGCTGAAAAGGGGTTACAGCATAACCCGGCACAAAGGCAAAGCTTTGAAAAGCGGGCAGAAACTCAGGAAAGGGGACTTGCTTGAAACCACACTTTTTGACAGTGTTATCCAAAGTCAAACAACCACAACCAAAAAAAAAGAAAACCATGACTCATAAACCAATATATTCGAAAGCATTTCACGAGTTACAGGAAATTGTGGCCGATATAGAGGACGGACAGATTGATGTGGATGCATTGTCCGAAAAGGTGAAACGGGCAGCAGAGCTGATCCGGATCTGTAAGGAAACACTGCGGAGCACCAGTGAAGACGTACAGCAGATACTAAAAGAACTGGAGGAGTCCGGTTCCGGCAATGAGATGCACGACAGGTAACTGATTCACCTAATGCACATGCCCCTCCATCTCTTCCTCAGGCATTTCTGAAGCTCCAACCCCTTCTCTCAGCACCTCGCGGACTTCACCGCACCTGAGCATCATGGATCCGAAATAAGGGTTGCTGATCTCCTCGAATTCGCTGAGCCAGTAAGCGCCCCTGTCGTCATCATACATGGGGCAGAAGGCCACATAGAAAGTCTGCCCGATAGCTCCCAGGGTTTGTGCCACAGAGATCATTGCCTCTGATAAAGGCTCAAAACGAGCACGCCGGGTTTCCAGCTCATCTGCATCCAGGAAATCATCCAGACTTTCAGCGATCAGACCATATTGTTCCATCCAGAACATATGGTGTTCCCCGTCAAGGGAATGCTCCCCTGTTTCTTCCAGCTGATTCAACATGGATTCGGCATGCTCCACAGAGATTTCCTCCGGGTCATCATCAGCAAGGGCATTCTTTACGTCAAAATAACGTTCAAACAGCAACCCGAGATTGCTGCGGAAAGGTTCAGGCAATTCAATGGTTTCAGGGGGAGACATCATGCTGAAATGACCGCGTAACTGGGCAGCCGCGTCAATGGCAAACACGCTGTTAACTGCAATTTCTTCACCCGCTGACAATCCTGACAAGACCGGATAACCTTCAGCCGTCGGAGTACCTGTTTCAATTTCCCTGAACTCAAAAGTGAACCCCTCTGTTTCGGGTTTTTTGACATAAATCACGGAACGTTTTCCGGTCCACAATACAGCGGTTGAAGGGATTACGATCTCCTGACGTTCCTCACCGGAATCAATATCCGCATACACCAGCATCCCGGGTTTCAGCCACATTTCATCATTGCTGACTGTGAGCCTGACCCGGGCAGTGCGGGTCTGATGATCCAGGAATGGATCCACAAACTCTACCCTGCCGGAAAATTCCCTTCCGGGATGAGAAGGAACTCCCAGTAGCGCCTCATTTCCAGTACTGATTTTACCAAGATGGCTTTCGTAGGCATCCAGTTCCACCCATACAGTTGTAAGATCAGCAATGGCAAACATATTTTCCCCTGTGTTCACGTAATCGCCTTCAGACACAAGTCTTTCCACAAGATACCCTGACTGCCCGGCATATACATTGATATGTGACCGGGCTTCTCCCGCTGACTCAATATTGTCAATTTGTGACTCCGTCAGGTTAAACAACCTCAGACGTTCGCGAGCTGCTGCATAAAGACGTGGGTTTTGCTCTTTGCCCCTCGCGGCACTGAGTAATTCCTGCTGGGCCTGCATCATTTCTGGTGAATACAAGGTAGCAAGCGTTTCGCCCGCCCGGATGAAACGGCCTGTAAAATCCGCAAACAATTCGTCAACCCGCCCGGGGAAATTGGCAGTAATATTCCGTGTTTCTCTCTCATTCACCGCAACCTTACCGGTCAGACGTACCTGGCTGACCGCTTCCCTGGCAGTAACCCGCATGGTCTGCACATTTGCCCATTTGTAATGACTTTCACGCATGCTGAATAAAAAAGGATCATCCTCCTGGTGATCATCATCTTCTGAAGCCGGAATCAGTTCCATCCCGCAGATGGGGCAGTCACCCGGATCATCCTGCCTGACCTGGGGGTGCATGGAACAGGTATACTCAACCTCCCTGGCTTCTTCAGCAACTTCGTGATCATGCGCATGATCATCCGGCTCTCCGCTTCTGCCAAAGAGTAACCATCCCAGTAAAATACCAGCCAGTACAAGCAAAATATAACGTCCGATTAATTTTCTGTTTTTTTGATTCATAACGGTTCCTCTTTACCTGAAAATATTTTCTGCACGAAGTTTGTCCACTTCTGCCCTTTTTTT
>SL_8KL_010_SEDDRAFT_10004382_pt1 | contig 11368 bp, 11 predicted proteins | sample SodLakKL_010_SED_4_FD_11160 | JGI IMG/M metagenome (IMG submission 11160) | reverse complement strand
ACGAGCCGACGGTACGTAGCTCTATAATAGAGGTGAGGTTTGATATAGAGCATCTCTTAGATATAGAGGACTTTGCGAAATTTAGGAGCGTAAGTTTTGTAACAGTGGCCGAGAACAGAATATCTTAGATATAAAGTTCGTAATATGGTGGGCGGGCTCTAGCTACCAAGACTTCCTTTGACTCGCAGGACAGTTGTATAGAAGGTGTGCGCTCCGTCGCTTCCCTCGGATTATGTGGGGTGAAAGTGATGTGCATTACCTATCCTTCTCGGCTAACTAAACACTGTTCACTGTTATTCCTAAGAATGATCGTCACACACCATCTACATCTACTTACCAGCAACAGCCTCAAAAAGATGTTTTTACTGTCATATTCTAAATAATATCTCGGAGGAAATGAAAAATCGTTATTTTTGAATATCCAACCCTAATATCTCCTGTATGAGGACCGTTGCTACTCTTCTAGATATTCCTCTTCAGAAGGCTCATCGCCCTTCTCCGATTGAAGAGTATCTTCACCTTCGTTTTCTCTATCATCTTTCGTCACCAGATACACCACTACTAAGCCCATTATGATCAGACCAACTACGGCACAAATGCCGCCATCGAGCGGATCAATATCTTCTTCTTCAACGGGTTCAGCTTCTTTCCCACTCAAAAATGGATAAGCCTCACCTTCAACTATATTCCATCGGTGATCTGTATCTAACTCGTCTTCATCTTCCACCACGGTGATATCCCATCCCGCTTCGCTGAAAAGCTCTTGGTCCATCATCTCCTCCGCAGTTTTTCCTATCCCACCATCGCTCGTCGATTGACCTGAAGTATCTTCATTCCAGAATGAATCTTCTACTTCATTACCATCAGCATCTCTATTGTAGCCGATTAAACCCCCAACAAAATCGCTTCCGGTGACTTCTCCTGTGGAATAAGAATTTGCTATAGTTCCACCGTACTGAGAACCTATAAGACCACCCACCCATTGGCTCCCGTCTATATCACCAGTCGCAAATGAATTGTATACCCCTACTCCACGATTGTAACCTAGGAGTCCACCAACATTTCTTCCTCCATTAACATCTCCAGTAGCATAGGAACTGAGAACCTGACCACCGGAATTCCATGCAATCAACCCTCCTGCATGCTGACCACCGTTCACTTCTGCCGTAGAGAAAGAATTCATCACCTTTCCATCATTAGCTCCAGCGAGCCCACCTATAGCGAGCTTACCACTTATAGTACCTCCTTTACCAGTTACAGTACCTTCGGTACCGGAGTTGGAGATGGTCCCTCTGTTCTCGCCCGCCAAAATACCAACAAATCTAATTCCCCTCACATCCGCGTCAACCACATTCGTATTGGCAACTCTTCCTTCTTGACCGATATAATCAAAAAGACCAACGTGTTTGTAATCATCGACATTCAAAGATAAACCTTCAATAGTATGGTTATCACCGTTGAACTCCGCCTCAAGATAAGGTATCCGAAAATTTTCCGAGGCGGAAAGATCGATATCGCTTGTAAGTCTGAAACTGTACTCTTCATCGCCTGCAAATCCTAACAGATCCTTCAAACCTTGAAGACTGTCTATCTCATAGTGATCTTGTTCAGGATCCAATCTATCAAAATAATCAGATACATCGAGAGTTAGATCATTAGATATCCAATCCTGAAACTGCTCTTCATACAGACCCAAAAAGTCTACTCGATGTCTACCATTGATCCTCACGGAATCAATGTTAAAAAAGGAATTTTCAACCGTTCCTGAATATTGACCTCCTCCTACAAGCCCTCCTACTCTGTGTGCAATTACTTCTCCATCAGAAAAATAAGAGTTCGAGATGACACCCTCATTATCTCCGATTAGGCCTCCTGCGGTCGACAGAAAGTCACTTGTAGCTTCGATATTACCTTCTGCCCAGGATCCATGAACTGTTCCACCATCATTCGACCCGACTAGAGCACCGACTGAATTAGATCCTCTAACGCTCGCATCTTCGAGTCCGACGTTTCTTATCTCACCATCCTCTTCTAAACTTCCAAAAAGACCTATAGATCTTTCACGAGTTCGATCTATGTACAGATCATTTATAGTGTAGTCCCGTCCATCAAAAGTTCCAGAAAAAGAATCGATCGGTCTGAATCCAGAGCCTATGTTCCAATCTGCTACTCTATTAGCGTTTACATCATCAATTAGTTCGTAATGAGCGTCTACCTCGCTCCTCATCGACTGTAACTGGTAAACATCCGCTATAAGGTAGGGATCTTCTTCCGTACCACTGCCCCCTTCAAATTCGACGTCTCTCCACAAATCGCTCTCGATCCATCTAGTGAATTTTTCATCTGATATGCCTGCAAGAGTTTTATTGTGCTCTCCGTTAATCAGTACTTCCTCATAGTTGTAATACGAATTATCGATCCTCCAGCGGTATTCATTTTCGCCCACCAATCCTCCAAGTAATTGATTTCCCATCACATCTCCTTTAGAGTAAGAATCTTCGATCGTTCCACCCCAATTATACCCTACCAGACCTGCAACTGCTATATCTCCCGTCACGTCTCCTGTAGAGTGCGAATTCACTACTCTGCCGTCCCAATTGTATCCCTTCAATCCTCCCACTCTTTTTTCTCCCTTTACCTCTGTGGAGGTTTCAGAATCATAAACTCTGCCATGATCCCCTTGACCAACCAGTCCACCTATAGACCGATTTCCTTTTACTTCTCCAGTAACGCGGATATTAACTACCTCACCTCTAAGGTATCCGACAGCTCCACCAACACTCGATTCTCCGTTAATATAAACATCTTCTAAAACTAGGTTTCTCATCTCGCCTCTTCTAATACAACCAAATAAACCAATATAATCTTCCGTGCGGTTGAGATAAAGCCCTGTGATTTCATATCCTCGTCCGTCAAGAGTTCCAGTGAAAGAATTCTCAAACCTTTCAGGACCTATCGGTTCGAATCCCTCACCATCGTTCCATTCTTCTGTCTCGCTGGCATCGATATCGTTCGCTAGAGCATAATGCGCGTCCAGATCTTCATTCATATCCTGGAGGTCTTGAACATCTTCGATCATGTATGGACGTTCTTCAGTACCTCTTTCCATCGGAAAGAAAAACATGTAAACTCCAACACTGACCAAAAGCAGTATTATCACAGCGATGGTAAGGAGTTTTTTATCCATCATTTCTCACTCGGTCAACCTCTTACACTACCCCAATATGAAAATGTGAATAAAAACATTTTGTTTTCAAAACAAAGTAGAGTTAGAGTAAACTTTTTGATTATGCTATAAAGTAATCCTATAAAACCTTGATAAAATGATAATGATCGTTTACAAAAAAAAGGAAGGAGAAGGAAGTATGATCAACTTATCCTTTAACCTCTAGATAAACAAGTTTCTTGAAAGAGCGGGGTTTCATATAGAGCATCTCCTAGAGATAGAGGACTTTGCGAAATTTAGGAGCGTAAGTTTCGTAGCAGCGGCCGAGAACAGATTATCCTTGGTTCTAGAGTTCGTAATGTGGTGAACGGACAGCTGACTACCGAAGGTTCCTTCGACTCGCAGGACAGTTGTATAGAAGGTCTGCACTCCGACGCTTCACTTGGATTACGTGAGGTGAGTGTTATGCCTAGAACTGTTTTTTCATTGAGGGCAGTTAGTTCAAAACCGTTCTTAGTTACTCTAGGATCTAAAGCTGGAACAGTTTTCTCTCGCAGTCTCATTATCTTCCAATATCGACGGCTTAGTAGAAAAATTCGATTTTAGGAAAATAAAAGGAGTAAATTTTTTTATTTTGGGTAGTTTTGATCGATTTTAAACTGAAGATAGAGCATTATTCAGCTCTGATTCCGATAGAATCCTTCCAAATATGGCTTTCTACATATCCAAAGTATAATGTATCTTATATAGTAAATAGCTATTACTATTCTATGAATGATGAAGTCGTCAAAGGAGTGATACCCAACCTAAAATCGGGGTTCATGGGTAGGGGGGCACAAGATCTCGTAGTTACCGAACGACGGCTGATATTTGGCGAATATATTACCAAATTGGTTAAAAGATTGGGAGAGGAATAATCATCTCAAAATAAGGGAGAAGGTAAGAAGAGCCTGTGGATTAGGTGGAAAAATTCAGTTGTCTCAAATTTCAACTTTCACGAAAGATACTACGACATGTATCCACAGGAAATACTGCAAGGAAGTCCTGACAATTACATGGTGAGAACAGAAGAAGTGGAATCTATAAAGCTCACTCAAGGTCACTACTATACAGATTCGGGACAGGAAAGTCCCAACAAGATGGTCATAAAATGGTCAGGTAGAAAAGAGAAATTATAAATTCGGCAGTCCGAACGTCAAACAGGTGAGGGAGATTTTAGAGCCGCCCTTAGAACCGAAAGTGAAGTGAGTTGATCAGCGGTTGAGTAGATTAGATCCTTTTCATCAACATAGCTGTCGAGACCGCACGTTAGACAGCTAGTACTTGGGTACACTTATCTACTTTTATATCACGAGATGTTTCAGAATTTTCAGAGAAAATTCTAAAGACCGGTGGAAAATTTACAATTTCCCAGTAGAACTTGCTTTAAGTGATAGTAGGAATCCTTTTAATCCTACAAATTTGAAAATATTGATAAAAGAACATCTCTCTATGAGAAAGATCTTCTAGGGAGCAGGTCTATGATATGTTTTGGTTAAGAGGATTCTTGAATTATTTTTTGGACCGTATAATGGATTAGTTAGATGCGTCTCAATCCCATTATATAATATATGTATCTTATGCATATTCAAAATGTTTATTACACATAAGTTACATATTCAATTTGAAAGGGAGTAAATAAAGAATGATATCTGCAAAACCTAGAAAGAATAGGTTTGTTATCGTTTCGTGCGGAGGTAGTATAGGAAAAGAAAATTTGGAAACTATAGAAAAAATATTAAAGCAAAATAAAGGAGAAGAGGGGTTTATCTTGAAGGTTCTCAAAGGAAAAATGAACATTCATCTGCTTCAGGCATATCTTGGGACTAAGCAGAGAGAAGATATAACCAGAACAATAGAAAACTTTCAAAAAGAAAAATTTGATAGAGATTCACCATTGATAAAAATTCTACGAAGACTAGATATAACTTCGAATTCCAAAGTGGTTTTAAAAGATAAGGCTAAATCCACAATCATGGATAGTTTTATAAGATTAAACCCGAATTTAGTCATATTTCACTTCTCCAAGGAATGTTTTATGAAAGATGAACTAGGGGATGTAATCTGTCAAATCAAAAAAGAGATAGGAAACGTTAATGTCCACGTACTCTAAAATAGGCTTTTACTACCTTCATTTATCAGATTATCAGAGTTGAAATGAAATAACGAATAACCGAAAAGAGATATTAGGCGACCTTGAACCAGGCGTCGGCATGAAGATATTACTCAAACTCTTCTGGTTTTTGAGTTTTGACCTTCACGCTTTTACGGTTAGGCCATTTTCCGGCCTTTTGGATGATTATCATGTCTTCACGCACTCGCACCAACACTTCGTCACCGACTTCGAGACCGGCTGCCTCCAGTTCATCTTCGTTGAGGCTTAGATGTGCATTGTGGAACTCTCCGTCATTACCTCTTGAACCGCTCGGATTCAATTTTTTCTTCCTAACCATTGTTATCTGGGATATTAATACTGAATTCTGTTATTTAAAACTAACTAATCTTTCTTGATTTTTTACAGGACGAAAAGCCTTACGATGAAATATAGACCGATGCCGAAGGAATAACTAGGGATCAAGAACTTCCATATTTTGTTGGGTATCACTCTAAGGATGTACGGAGCAAGTATAGAAGCAAAGAAAGAGCCGGTAAACATCGACGGTAAAAGAAATAGATCTATCTCTCCGACTCCAAAGGCGAGGGCAAAAAAAGTGATTGCTCCTACGGTAGATACAAATCCCTCCGTAGTCTGCGTTAGTGCAGCAGCAGTCTTTTCATAGATACCAGAAAGTATGTTTCCCATCACCAATACTGGACCGTAACCCCCTCCGCCAACTCCTTTATTGAAACCAGCGATGGCCGCAAAAGTTACGATGAACTTCGGTCTAAAACGATATTTTTTGCTCCCTTTTACACGCACCAATCCGAGAAATCCCATGACTATTACCAGTATGGCTATATAGGTATTCAAGAAGATCTCTGGAGGCTGTATAAAATAATGTACTAACAGGGTCGAACAGACTATCATAATCGCACCAACGCCTGCTGTAAAAGCTACCGTCTTAGTCTCATCGTTAAGAGGCCTTTTGAGCGAGTAATTTACGTTCTCAAACTCATGATGGAACCATCCTGAAACCAAACCTGACATCGCCGCTACTATGACTAGAGAGGGTACAACCTCAAGAGCCGGGTCATATCCCATCATGATAAGGATTGGAGCAGATACAGTACCGAGACCTTGTCCAGCCGAACTGTCAATTAGATCGAAGATGAATATTAACAATATCACAACTGGAATGAGTCTCATTCAGATCTTCTCCTCTCTGGAAAGTAAAGATGATAGTTCAAACTGTTTTGTATATTGCAGCAATGAAGCATTCATAGTCTTGGAACCTGGATATATCACATCTGAAGATATATTCTTTTGTTCGAGAAGATCACAAGAATAAGTACATTAGTCCCATACATCCAACGTAAAAACCCATGGCTAATCCTAACTTTTTTACCTTTTCTTTTCTAATCTTCATCCTTTCTGTGATGTCTTTCTCATCGTTCCAGAACATGGCAGATGCGCCCATCTTACTTCTATCTATCAGGTTTTCATTTCCCATATCTTCACCCACATATTATTTTTAAATTAATCTTGTATCTTTTTTGTATTATACACATATAATATGTATAATGTATAGGATAGATATAAACCTTACGACTATTTATATGGGATCTAAGGGAATTATACTAAGTATCCTTGATATTTCCTTAGGGAGATTCATAATTCCAAGCGAAAACGAAAAACCTCTTTTCAACATTGAGAAGAGTAAATAATAAGTTTGAAGAGGTATTAAAATATTCTTGGAGACACAAGTTAAAACTTTTGACAACTATTGATTTCAGCTAGTATCAAGATTTATAAAATATTGATAAAATAAATTTTTCTACGAAAAAAGGTTTTCTACTGAGCCATATCGGCAAAAATAGCATATAACACTTGTATCAGTATACAATCACCTACATACCTAAACTATCATATCTGACCATAATCACCCTCCCTCCCTTTTCTTTCGTAGGGAGTACGAGAGTATCACCCCCCTTACACTTGTTTTTTTCTAAATCCTATATCTTAGGCGGTTCTATCGCCGAAAGGTAAATCAAGCCTCTAGAAAAGGTCCAGTCTTTGCCAAACATAGACGTTTACCCTAGCTTCTTTGGGACTCCGTCCACTCGATCTTCAGACCTAGTCTTGCGGATTTCCATATCATTTACCTCTAGTATCTTCATCTTCAGAATAGTTCGTTTTAACCAGCGTTTTCAGCTTCTCATGGATCTTGTTCAATAAACGCATCTTGTCGTCCTCTTCGATTTTCCTCTCTACACCTATTCCGCATCCTTGTTCTGGACTGCACGCACCTTGATCTACCGAGGCTATGTGGTCCGGTAGGATCTGCGTGACAGCTTCATTGTACTCCAGCTCGTTCCCGAATTCATCGGTGTGAGTGCCCTCTTCGTTCTCCGGTACGGCCCAGTAACCGATGGAGATCTCATCTCTGTCTTTCAGGGCCTGTAACATCACTTCCCAGTAGTTTTCGTCCTGCTGGTTGAATTCGGCGGGTTCCTGCATCACGTATAGTTCGCCTTTCAACCTCTTCTTTTCCTCGTCCTTCTCGACGTTACCCAAAAATCCGATTATGTCGGTAGGGTTCTTCACCACCATCTGATCCGGATGTTCGAAAGTTATAGGCCTTCCTTCCCACATCTGCCACGTCTTCTTGATCTCTTCCCAGGGCTTCAACGTATTATTGCATACCGTGGCGGAGCAGAAGGAGACCGGTGCGGTCATGAAGCCGTCTTCAGTACGCCATTCAGACTCGATCTTTGCACTTTCAGTAAAATTCATCAGACCTTCTAGATCTTCGTTATCGTTGATTTCTAATTCGTTCATCGTTAAGCTCGAAGGATTCGTATTATCCTTAGTATCGTCTTCCTCGCTGGTAGTTTCCATATCTTCACCTCGTCATTCCTCTACGAACACCGGTTCTTCGTCAATTCCTACCTCTACGGTGAGTGAGGCCTTCGAGTCATCCACAGAAAAGACCTCCACATCGTCTAATTCAAATAAAGTATTGCCGTTACTGTCGTTCACCTGTAGAAGCTTTCTTTCTCCTTCGCTCTCATCCGCACCGGTCATCAGATCAGTTCTCAGGACTCTAATAACGGGCTTTATATTTATTATTTATAATTCTTGTCGCATTACAAAAAAGAACGAGAAAGGTCAACTTATTTGCTTATTATTAAATCACTAAATTTTCATAAAGATTTACACAATTTTCTCCTTAGTTCTACAATTATAAATACTAGAAGTTGGATATAATATTTAAAGAGGGTAATATGTCCGGCTCACCGGGGAAGGACAAAACCGATAATATTATTCAAACCCACTCACGCTCTGATGAGGGCGATTCTGATAGAGAGGATGATAGGGAAAAGGATGGTATCTCGATCTCCAAAGCTATTTCTGTCGTGATAGCTGCTATATTGATCGTTGCCAGCGGCGGGTTTTTTCTGATATGGGACTACTCTGGTGACGGCCTCGCAAATCACAGACAGATGCCCATTATAGGAGATGTTGAAGGTGATTGGAGAGAATATGACAGCTCTGATGATGGACTTAGTGACGGTGAGGCACAAGAACTTGGCCTCAATCCTGCAGAACCGTACCCTGGAGTATCGGCTGCCTATAATGCGGGTCTTTCGGGCGAGAAGGCCCTAGCCTTTCAGAATCTGCATGAAGAAGTGGGTGAAGAGAAGATAGAGGCAGTAGTGGAGTATATAGCCGGGCTTGATGACCCTGCTTATAGAAGGGAGGTGGTGGATTACCTGACGACTGAATTGGAATACATTCCTGCACTATTTACTGAGGATCATGAAGTATCAGAGCTAGCTTTCGAGTTCAAGAGGGACTTCGAGCCCGATGTGCTTGAGAGCATTAAAGAACTTCCTTACGATGAAACCAGCCGGGAGTTCACGGAAAGTATACTTGATCTGGACGTGGAGGAGCAGGAGGAATACATAGAGGCCGTTGTAGATAACGGCCAGCTCTCCGAACTGGGCGTAGAGGCAACGCCGGACTTCGATCCCGACGTTGTTTCCGAGATCTCCCAGTACCCACTCTCCGAGACAGGGCTCGATCTCCTTGATTCGATATATGAAATGGACGCAGAGGAACAGGTAGAGTACATAAATGCGGTGGATTTAGAAGGAGAACTTTCCGCTCTCGGCGTCTACGCAGTAGACTACCTGGAGCCTGAAGTAGTCGAGGAAGTGTCTCCCTATCCAAGGAACAATGTGGGTAAGGAGCTTATAGAAAACATAAAGGAGAAAGACATCCTCACGCAACAGGAATACATAGACGCCGTTGACATCGACGGCGAGCTGTCCGCTCTCGGCGTCTACTCTATCTCCGAACTGCCCGTAGAAACTATCTCCGAACTTTCGCCCTTCGATCTGGACGAGGTGGGTGAGGACATGGTCGAGGCCTTGGCCGAGGCGGACGAAGCGAACCATACAAAGTACATAGATGCCGCCGAGGTAGACAGTCGTTTCACCGAGCTCGGTGTCTACTCCGTGGCACACCTCCCACCGGAGTCCGTGGCTGAAGTTTCGCCATATGAGTTAGACAAAAATAGCCAGGACTTGGTACACAGCATATCCGATCTTGATATCCCTCTCCAGCTGGACTACATAGAAGCGGTGGAACACGAGGACGAGATATCCGACCTAGGCGTCTACTCGATAGAACACCTGGAGCCGGAAGTCATAGAAGAAGTATCGCCCTACGAAAGAACTGAAGCCGCGGAAGACTTAATAGAAAACATACTTGACATGGATAAGGAACTTCAGAAGGAGTATATAGACGCGGTCGGTATCAACGGCTTGGTCTCGGAACTGGCTGTCGATTACGTCGAAGAGGACAACAATCCCGAAGCCCTCTCCTACCTCGCGATGCTTGAAGACACGAAGATAGGCAGAAGCTTCGCGGACAACGTCACACAGCTGGACTGGGACATGCAGTACAACGTCTCCAGTGCCTACGCCTACGACGGCTACATAACACCCGAACAGCTCAATCAGGCCCGCTTCCTAAACGAGTTCGACCTTCCTGAAGAATACGATCCCACGGAAAAGGACCTTTCAAACGATGGCTTCACCAACTGGTTCAGCATAAACAAGTCCGATTGGCTCGATCCCCTGGAAAAGAACAGGGTCTTCGCCGCCCACATAAACGCTCTCGAGGGAGACAGCGATGCCAGGTCCAGGCACTTCAGACCTCTAGTGGAGGATGCAGAAATACCCGAGGAGAGGATTTGGAAACGCTTCAACGAAAGTGCCACGTGGGAGGAGTTCCAGAACGTAACAGACCAGATCGCCGAGAACATGACCGAAAACGACAAGCTTGTGTTATCGACACGCACTCACGGAGGAAGCGATGGTACCTTCATATTCTGGAATTTAGGTGTGCCCCCGGAATGGGTAGCCGGGGAAATAGAACCCATACCCGGTTTAACGATGTACAATGCCGATCTCTGCTACGGCGGAGCAGGAAAGGAACATTTCGAGGACCTCAACAACACGATAACCCTGTTCAGTGCCGACGAAAATAACACCGCCTCCGCGGCCCGCTTCCCGGGCGTCCTCTGGCACCTGATGAGGCACAGCAAGGAGGAAGTCAGGCTTTTTGATTCTAGATTTCAGCACCGCGGGGCCTGGCGGTTCATACGTTCACCCGACCTGAACGGCGACGGGGAGGTGTCTCTTGAAGAAGCATGGAAGTCCTACCAGGGGTATCACCTCCCTCCCTACAACATGACGCCCGAGGACTACCAGGACGCTTTGTATGAAAACGTTTCCGACCCCCAGCCGAGGAGATGGCCGCAGGTTGTAGGCGACCTGGACTGGATGGACTCATTCTACATAGCCCAGGGTTTGGCTGAGGACAAGGCGGAGGATGAGGATCATTTTCCTAGTGTAAGCCATCCTAAATAAACTTTTCTTTCCGCGAAATCCTTTGTACTATTCCCCAAAAATTTCGTCAAGATTTAAGTATAGATGAAGATAATCATTTTATGGGACTAACCAACGAGGAAGTCAGAAAAATAGTGATTTGGG
>SL_8KL_010_SEDDRAFT_10004381_pt1 | contig 11368 bp, 12 predicted proteins | sample SodLakKL_010_SED_4_FD_11160 | JGI IMG/M metagenome (IMG submission 11160) | reverse complement strand
TATAGATGGTGACAGTTACACTATTTCATTTTCTACGGATACTTGGGAGGTTAAAATATCATCGGAAGATGGATTTAAATCTGAGGATCTTAATGATTAAGATTATATTATATTTATCTTACCCCCTTATTTCTTTGTTGAATAAGGGGGCTAAGATATATTTTATTTACAAAATCATTCTATTTATTGCTTATTTGAACAATCCTGGAGGAATATCTTTTTGAAAATATTTGATGAAGATTTTAAACAGTTTAAAAAAATCAATTTGATTATTTTAGCTTTAACTGTGGCTTTTGTACCGCTGATAGTGCGTTTTCATTTGCTTGAGCTGAACGATACCATCAGTCAATACTGGTTTAACCCCATAAACAGTGATTTTTTTTCCTTTTATAAAATGATATGGCTTTTATTCATGTCTGCTATTTTGTGTATAACTCTTTTAGCATACCTATGGAAACACAAATTCATTCGCACTTTTTTTTATATTCCACTATTACTTTACGCAGGTTTTGCAGTTTTTTCTTCTATTTTTAGTGATTATTCCGAAGCTGTTCTTATCGGATTTCCTGATAGATTTGAAAATATCTTTGTTCTACTGGGATATGTGATTCTAACAATAGCAGCAATCAACTTAGTTGATAACAAAAATTCATTTCAATTTATTTCAGGTGCTCTTTTTATTTCAGCTTTTATTCTGGGAATTCACGGGTTAATGCAGTTTTTTGGTTTTGAATTTTTGGACACAACACTTGGCAGGTTTTTAACAATTCCATCTGAAGTTCGAGGATTTGTAGAACCATCTTTTCGCTATACCAGTGGCAGGATTTATAGTACTATGTACAATCCCAATTATGTAGGTAGTTATGGGGCGATGGTGGTTACTTTTATACTCGGTCTTTATATCAATTCCCGGAGCAGAAAAAGTCTCTATATTTTTGGGCCACTTAGTGTTATTATGTTTGCTTATCTTCTGGGTTCTCAGTCCCGGGCCGGTATGGTGGGATTTATGGTAGGGATATTATTGTTAGGTTTTTGGTTACGCCTCCGCATTATCAGAAACTGGCGTTCAGTGGGTATAATAGTTATTGCCTTTTTCCTGGTTTTTGTAAGCATGAATGTATATACAATAGATGATATGCTTGGGGAAATTATCTCACCTGCTACTGAACATGACCTTATTGAGAAGGAAATTGCTCTCCCCCCACTTACTGATATTCAATCAGATGATAGCAGGCTAACCCTCGAAACAGCGGCTGTGGAGTTAAATCTTGTTGCAGATGAAGAAGGAGATTTAATTTTTTTGGATGGCCAGGATAAAGAACTAGAGTATTATATTGAGGAAGAAACTGGAATCTTAAATTTTGTTGACGAAGGTTTTACCGAGCATAATTTTCGCATATCACAGGAAGAAGGTTTAATAGAATGGACCTATGATGATCGTGAGACATATTTTGCTCTTAGGGATGGCAAATTTTATATTGCCGGCATTAATAATAATCTTTATGAAATACAGGATGTTCCGACCTGGGGATTTGAGGGATATGAGAGAATAGGATCTGGTAGGGGATATATCTGGTCAAGATCGATACCACTTTTACGAGAAACTTTAATTATAGGTCATGGGCCTGACACTTACGCTATGTATTTTCCTCATGAAGACGCAGCTGGAATGAGAATTCATATGAGTAGAATAGGTATCGTCGATAAACCTCATAATATGTATCTGCAAAAAGCTATTAACACAGGTGTACTTTCTCTCATTGCTCTACTTGTTCTCTGGGGCGGATATTTGCTGCAGAGTCTAATAATTTATAAAAACGCCAATCTGGATGACTGGAGGGTAAGGGGAGGTATTGCAGTAGCAGCAGCAGTAGCTGCCTATTTGGCAACTGGTTTTTTCAATGACAGCGTTGTTTCTGTTGCTCCTGTTTTTTGGATACTGCTCGGAATGGGAATAAGTTTAAATATACAGTACAGGAAATCCAGGGAGTAGATTTGAAACAATCAGTATAGCTAGGAGCTAGGGAACCGGGTTCCACCCGTTATTTGACGAAATATAACGAAAACGGCTATATTAATTATCTTCAAAAGATAAATAAATAGTGAAACTAAAATATAGATCAGACTGAATAGGAAGAGCTTCAATCAGCTTGANTTAGCAGGTGATGAGCGTTTTGCCTAATGTAGTATCAGTAGCTCCGGTTTTTTGGATATTACTGGGTATGGGCATTAGTGTGAATCTACTCTTAAAAGAAAAAAGTTAAGTTTGTTTAAAAGCAGCATAAATAATTATCTAGATTGGAAATCATATTATGCCTTTTATATTTTTTATACTTGGACTTATTATAGGTAGTTTTATAAATGTTATCATCTACCGATTACCGCGGGGAGAATCAATAGTATTTCCTCCCTCGCACTGTCCGGATTGCAACCATAAATTGAGCCCGGTAGAGTTAATTCCGGTATTTAGCTATATTATTCAACGGGGGAAATGCCGGCAATGTGGTAAGAAAATTTCTATTAAGTATCCTCTGGTAGAGCTATTAACTGGTCTTTTATTTCTAACTAATGCTCTAATCTTTACTAATATATTAAATCTGATTGCCGGGCTTATTCTGTCTTCGCTACTAATTGCCCTGGCAGCAATAGATATTGAGCAGCAGATCTTGCCCGATAAACTCAATCTGATTGGACTGGCCTTGGGACTTATAATTAGCTTTTTTAGACCGGAATTTACTGCTCTCAATGCTATCTCAGGTATTTTAGCCGGTGGGGGACTCTTATTAGTCATTGCCGTTCTCAGTAAAGGCGGAATGGGTGGCGGAGATATCAAACTCATGATGATGGTGGGAACCTTTCTTGGGCCTCTGCAGGTCTTACTGGCAATTTTTTTAGGAGCTATACTGGGGCTTTTAGCCAGTCTGCCGGGTATAATTGCTGGAGAATTAAAGCTTAAAAGCAAACTTCCCTTTGGACCTTTTTTAGCTCTGGCTTCCCTGATAATGTGGTTTTTTGGCGACTCTTTGTTAAATCTTTATTTGCGTTTAATCCTGTGATCGATTTAATCAGGGGGTAATTATCATGAATGATTTATTTTACAACCAGAAAGGCTTTACTTTAATTGAGACCGTAGTGGCTTTAGTTTTGGTTTTGCTTCTGGTGACAGCTTTTTCAGGAGCAATGACTGTTGGTTTGCAGCGGGAAGTTGAGACTGATAATTCGTTAAAGGCATCAAGCCTTGCTTCAAGTATTATAGAAGATCTTGGTGAAAACAAGATAAAAGTCAATATAATAGAAGATGAATACAGTGATGAAATTAGATTGATTGATTTTTACAGTTTAATAAATGATTATAACAAAGATTTAGAAGAGGATGAACAAATTCAGGTAGATGATTTTATTATTGACGATTTAACTTTTTCAGATTTAAATAAAGATAAATCAAATATCAAGATAGTGAATGATAACTTTGATGATATTGAAACTTTATATAAGATTAAAATTGAAATTGTCTGGAATGAGCGAGGTTTTGAAAGAACCACTAATTTGGTCTCTTTATTATATCTAGGATAAATAATATGCTATGAAGTAAGAGAGATAAGGTGGTACTGATGAAAAAAACAATAAAAAATAAAAATAACAAAGGGTTAACTTTAATTGAACTTTTAGTAGCAATNTTGTTATTTGGAATTGTCATAACTCTTGCCTCATCTATGCTGGTACAATCTTTTAANTTAATAGAACCGAGCATGAGGAGAATGAGTGCCAGCCAGCTGGCTGAACTTTCAAAGCGAGAAATTGTTACTATTTTGCGAACAGCAGTTAGCTTTGAATCTAATGATGGAAGNTACGAATTTAGGGCTTATGAACCTGGCCAGGAAAGTTTTTCTGAATTTACAGATTTTAAATTAATTTGGGATGAAGATACCTTAAGGCTAGAATGGAATGACTCAGAGAGAATAATTGGACGCAATGTTATTCATTTTGATATAATCCCAAATGAAAATTCTTATAGATATTCTTTTGAGATTGAAATTACTGCAAGAGATAATGAAGGCAATGAAGCCAGGAAATCTACAAAAATAAGATCAAGAAATGATAGAGAATAATTGTAGACTAAAAAGCATTTATTTAGATCATGAGGAGGTGTTTTCCATGAATTACTTTTATCATAACAAAGATGGTATCTCTTTTATCTGGGTTTTAATTTTAGTGGTTGTTGTGGGCACTCTAACTGCAGCTCTTCTCTCTGCCTCTACCCATAATATTAGATTTGGGGTCAGTGAAACGGATACTAATGCTGCATTTTATGCTGCTGAAGCAGGTGTCCAGCATATGATGGGTTTTCCAGCTGAAAATTTGCCAGAAATTGGTGAGTATTTTTCTCGGACTCTAGTTTATAATAGTGAAAACTACCAGGTTGAATATGATATTAAAAGAGTAGATGATAATATATATAGATCAACTGGCAGGGTTAATGATGAGGTTGAGCAGATAATTGAGTTTAATTTAGAACGTGATGCCCTAAATGAAGTAGCGGCCCTTATTAAAAAAGGAGATATTGATGATTTAGATGAGTATATAAATTTACGGGGGGCTGAAAAAGAATTTAGTAAAGATAATCTTGCTTTAATTGATATTGAAGATTGGTGGGAATATTTTAAAATCCACTTTGGAACTCTGGAAGGAAATGGATTAGATAGTGATAATTATTTAATCAAAGATGAAGATTATTTTGATGATGATTTCTGGAATAATCATGATTTATATGATACTGATGAAAGCGAAGATGATTTCTGGGAGATTAAAGAAATGGAACGGATCGGGGATAGAGAAGAGGATATTAGTGGAAAGCGCTGGTATTTCACGCCCTATCTAGTTGAAGCGGGGGAAGATGTTGGTAACTATGAACTCTGGGATGAAAACGAAAGATATACAGGAAATGCAAGGGTTTATTATTATGATGAAAACAAAGAAGAGTATAGATTTTTTGAACTGAAAAGCAATCTCCCTAATGATCCTCCAGATGATAAAAATATTTACCCAGAGCCTCATAATTACGAAGAATATTGGCAGGAAAATTTTTATACCCAGGAAGAAATCAAAGAATTTATATCAAGAGATGATGAATATAGTTTTGACAGTAATATGGTGATTGAAAACTCAATTATTGCCGTAGAAGGTTCGCTTAAATTGTTAGGGAATATCACCTTCAAAAATAGCCTTATCCTGGTTAAAAATAATGTAGAATTTGGCGGTAATTTTGATCTTGATCAATCGCTGATCGTTGCTTTTAATGAAGGGGGAGCTGATGAAGATGCTTTGGTAACAACAGGAAACCCTTCAATTGGTTTAAATCTGATCAGGCGCGATAGTTACAAAAATTGGCCTGGTATAGAAGAGGTTTTTGCAAATATGGATCCTGATTATTTCATTAATGCTGTAACTAACTGGCGCCAGGTCAGATAAAACAATATTTCAATATAATTTTCTTACTTTGCAGGAATTTTACAACAGTTTGTTGAATTATTCATTAAGACTTTAGTACCAGAGATACACATTAGATTTATTTTTCATTGCCGGGATAAAAAATTCGGAGCCGTAATGAAGGGAGTTGATCACTTTTGCCTTTTAATCCCCTGAGAAGACTTCGCGGAGTTAAATATACAGCCATAGATTTTGGCCACCACAGTCTNAAGGCAGTCCGCTGTCAGGCCAAAAAAGATGATATAAAGGCTTTAGACTGTGGACAGGTCATTTTACCTCAAGGGTCTATAGTTAATGGTCGAATTAATGATATTTCTCATGTTTCTCGGCAGCTCAATCAATTGATTAATAGTCTTGAGGGTAATACCGGTCAGGTTATCTTTGCTCCTGCTGTGGGGCAGGAATTTGTCCGCAAAATCAGCATACCATCTATGCCTGAGGATGAACTAGAGGAAGCCCTGCGCTGGGAGGTAGAAGAGTATCTCAACCTTCCTCCGGAGCAAGTTGCTTCCGATTTTTTAATTTTAGAAGAGGGGGAAGAAGAGCTAGAGGTTTTACTGGTGGTTTTGCCTTTAAATATTTTAGATGGTTATAAAGAGGTCTTCAATCGTCTTAATATAAACCCCAGGGTTGCCAATGCCCAGGAGTTATCCTTAATCTCCCTTCTAACCCTGCAAAACAAACTGGCTGAACCGGCAGCAATTATCAATATTGGGGCAGAAAAGACTAGAATTACAATTGCCAGCCAGAATGAATTCTTTCTCAGTCGAACAGTTGAGCAGGGTGGCAATAATTTCACTAAAATATTTAAAGAAGAGGATAATAGCTGGGAAGAGGCTGAAAACAAAAAATATTCAAAGAAGAAGATAATAGCTGGGAAGAGGCTGAAAATAACAAAATTGAAAGTGAGATTCCTCTGCAGCAGGAGGAAGAAGAGGCTCTGGATATCGACCTTATGATATCTGGAATGGCTGGTTCCCAGAGGGCTTCCAGTAAACTCCGGGAAGAGGCCGGCAGATTGGCTGAAGAGATTAGCCGTTCATTAGAATACTACCAGGACCGCCATTCAGGAGAAAGGCTGACCAATGTTTTTGTAACCGGTGGGGGGTTAAGGCTAACCAATCTGCAGCAGTTTTTAGAACAAGAGGTCGGCTATTCTTTAAATAAAGTTAAACCCTTTCACAATATTCGCTGTGAAAACTCTTCAGCCTTAGAGCCAGGAGAAGAAAATGTTATTAATGTGGCTCTGGGCCTGGTGGCCAGCGAGGTGATATATGATGCGCATTAATCTGCTCAAGGAAGAAAAGGGCCTTCATATTCACTGGGGTGAGATTGCTGTGGCTTTAGTGATAATTTTAACTCTGGCAGGACCTGGCCTCCATTATTTTGTCAATTATATCGATGTGCAGGGGCTGGAGCGAGAAAGAGATCAGCTGCAGGACCAGCGGGAAGCTTTAAGGCCTCAGGAAGAGGAGTACTTTGATCTGCAACAGCAGATCGATGACTTCCGCCTGCCCGAAGAAGTAGAAGTACAGCGTTATGCCCTGGCTCCGGTGATTGAAGAGTTTGGCTTAATATTACCAACTGAAGTAACCCTGGAAACCATAGATTTTGCTGAGGGAGAGATGGCTATCAGCGGTCATGCCCGGGAGATTGATATTATTCTCAACCTGGTCAGCAATATTTTTGAGTCCGATATTTTTTCTATAGTATCTTTAGAGCAGTTCCAGCGTGATGATGTCATTGACTTCGATTTAGAAGTAGAGCTTCATACCCGGGAGGAATTACCATGATAAGCAAACTAAGTCGTCGCGAACAAATACTCCTTTTAATAGCCTTTGTGGCTCTAGTCATCGGTCTTTATTATTATTTTCCCTATCAGTGGATTACTGAGGAACAGCAAACTCTGCAGGATGAAATTGATACTTTAGATAGTGAGATCCTTACAGCCCGGGAGAGGATTGAAGAAATTCCCGAGTTAGAAGAGGAGTTGGCGCAATTAGAGGAGGAAAGGGCAGAACTTTTAGAGGCTGCCATTCGGGAGCCCGAGGAAATACTGGCAGCTTTAAATGTCTTTTCTCGCCAGTCGGGTATGACAATCAATAGTTACTCCAAGGGTAACCGGGAAGATGGCCATCCTCTTTCTTTAAACTATGAAGGTGACTATCTTTCCTTCTTGCAGATGATGCGTATGGTTGATGAATGGGATTATCGCCTTTTAGTTGAAGATTTTTCCCTATCAGTTAACGAGGAAGAACTTAACCTGAGTATGAATTACTTCTTTCATCAACCTGATGAGTTAGCAGAATTTATTGCTGAGGAAGAGGAGTGATTTCAGTGAAATATACAGCACCTTTAATTATCTTCCTTTTTGTTTTATTTTTTATCTGTATTTCTCCCCTGCAGGCTCTAGAGCTTGATGTGGAAGAAGATTTACTGGATTTTACTGCTGAATGGGAATTAACAGAGCCTCAATTGGAGCTCTTAAGAAACCCCTTCAGTGATTATCGAGCTCCCGAGCCAGAACCAACAGATACTCCGCCAGAGGAAGATAGAGAAGAGGTTAGGGAAGAACCACAGATTGACCCGCCGAATTTTACTATCCAGGGGGTTGTTAATAGGAGAGGGGTAGGAACTGTTATTATCATTGCAGATGGAGACGAAACAATTTTATTACGACAGGGAGAGGTTCACGACGGCTTTGAATTTACTCACTACGAAGAAGGACAGGCATATTTCTTTAAAGAACACAAACAGTTTAGGTTAAGTCCAGGGGGTGGAGTTGATGAAGGCAATTAAAAAAAATAGCTACCTAATTATATTTGTCCTTATTTTGACTTTTTTATTTATCAGTTTATCATCTAATTCCTTAATAGCTAACTCATTAGAAACTGAAGATTTTTCCGAAGTGGAATATGATGATATCATTATAGATCTTGAGTATCAAGAAACAGATATAAAGGATGTTATCCGCTCTTTAGCGGTGGCAGCTGATGTTAATATTATTGTTGATGATTCAGCTCAGGGAGAAGTCACTGTTCAGCTGCAGGCCGTAACTTTTCAGGAAGCCTTTTCCCATCTTTTAAAAATTAAAGATCTGGATTATCATATAGATGGCAACCTGGTTATAGTTGCCACCCCTGATAGATTAGAAGACCTCTATCAAAAAACAGAGCAAGAACTGTACTCTCTAGAACATTTAGACCCTGAAGAAGCCCGGGAAGTCCTGGGGGAGGTTATTCCTGGCTTAAGTGTTCAGACTATTGCAGATGAGAGTCGTCTTATATTAAGGGGTTTTAGTCAGCAAATTGCTGACGGGAAAGATTTCTTAGCTGAGATAGATACTCCCCGGGATAAAACCCATCAGATAATCAATTTAACAGAACAATCCCCTGAAGATATCGCCGAGGAATTAGAGGCTTTATTTCCTGATTTAACTGTGAGACCTCGAGCTACAACAGGAGATATAATTATTCAGGGTAGAAGTAAAACTCTTGAGGAAGCTAAAGATTTTATTAAAGAGATCGATGTCCCCGATAGAGATGTGGAAAAAATATATCGGGCCCAGGACTTAGAAGCCCGGGAGTTAGCAGCTGAAATTGAGGGTATGTATCCTGAAGACCGGCTTAAAATTAGAGTGCAGAATAATCTTATTTTATTAGATGGTTCCCCTGGCGTAGTGGATGATGTTATTGAATTATTAGAAGAGCTCGATGAAAAAGAAGAAGTTAAAGAGCGTCGCCGGATCAGAGTTGATTACATTGACCTCGAGGAAATGGAAGAAATAGTNACCGGTATGGAGCCAGATTTAGAAATTCAGACCAGCTCTGGAGAGAGAGCTCTGGTTATTCAGGGCGACGAAAGCGCTGTAAATCGAGCAGAAGATTTAGTAGCAGAAATGGATCAGCCCCGCCGGCAGGTGATGTTAGACGTTAGAGTTGAAGAGATTTCTCATTCAGCTCTTAGAGACAGGGGAATTGATCCTGATCAATTTAGAGATTTTGCCACTATTGGAGTGGAGACTGATGGCGATCTTCCCACCGGTGTCGAACTTTCAATTCCTGATTTTAGAGTCTTCGATGAAGATGATGCCACTCAGACTTTAGCCAATCCCCGGCTTTTAGCCCTGGATGGCACTGAGGCCGAGCTATTAATTGGTGATGAGATTCCCTATGAAGTGCGGGAGGTTGTCGATGGTGAAATAGAGACTGTCGGTTATGAGTTTGCCGAAGTAGGTATAAATTTAAACTTCACTCCCACTATAACCAGGGATGATACCATTACTTTAGATATTGAACCCGAAGTTAATAGCATTCTGGAAATGGGTACTGGCCTGGAGCCCCCCAGTGTCCAGACTCGCCGTTTTACCAATACCATATCCTTAAAAGACGGCCAGACCTTTGCAGTTGGAGGGTTGATGCAGGATGAAATTACCAGAGAAATCCGCAGCTTACCCTTCCTATCTGACCTTCCTATTTTAGGAAGATTATTTGAATACGAAAGAGAAGATCAGGAGGAAACCGAGCTGATTATCTTTATCACCACCAATATTGTTGATATCATGGACGATGATGATAGTATGGTGCAGGAGCTGAGTCAGACTGAAAATATTATTTTAGATGATGATAGAGAAAAAGAAGAATTAGAGCCAGAAGATATTGAAATGCCTGAAGTTGATGAGGAAAAAATAGAAAAAGAGGAAGAAATACGCAGTGATGAATTTAGAGAAGAGTTGCAGGCAAGAGAAGACTGGCCTGAATTCTATGAATTTGAATTTACCACCAGAGAAAGCCTATCAGCTCAGGAGCTAAATGACATATATGGAACTGGTATTGATTCCCTGGAGGTTAATCGCCAGGAAGATGGTAGCTGGCAATATCAACTTAAACTCAAAGGAGAAATGGTTTATGAGCTTAAAGAAGGAGAAACGATTTCAGATATAGCTCAACAGGCTGACCTATCAGTCGAGGAAATACTGGAGGCCAGCTGGCTATCAGAAGAAGAAGTCGAAGCCGAAACAACATTAATACTTCCCTTTAAATAAAAGAAAAATATATTTTTATTATTAAATATGATCACCATAGGGGGGAACGCCTGTGTTAGATAAAATTTTAATGAAATTTAGCTTTAAGAATTTAAAAATACTAATTGCTGTTTTAATGATCTTAACTGTGCCTTTTTTATTAGCTGGATGTGAAAATATAAATCTAACTACTGTAGGAGAAGTTACTGAAGATGATGAGGAGATAGATGATGAAGAACCAGAAGATTTTACTGTTGGTGGGACAATAGTTACAACTGAGGGAGATCCTTTGGCTGGTGTCGAAGTAGATATTGAATGTGATGAGTTAGATATTACTACGACAACTGACTTAGAGGGTCAATATGAGAGTTCAGGACATTATGGTGAAGCTGAAATAACTCCTCAAAAAGATGGTTATGATATTTCTCCTGGTTCTATAAGAGCATCAAATGATAGAGAAAACGCTGACTTTGAAGCCTCTCCTCATTATTATACAGCAGAAGGACGATTAGAAGATGAAAATAACAATGGTATACCTGGCATAACTCTAGAATTTACTTCTGTGAGTAACCCGGAAAGAGAAATAGAACCAGTAACAACTGATAGTGATGGCTACTGGGAAAAAACAGGTTTAGTTGGTGAAGTTGTAGTAACACCAAGAGGGGATCTTGAAGATATAAGTGGAGAAGCCTGGTCTTTTAAACCATTTAGTGAAACTATAGGTTATGAGTCAAGTGATGTTGATGCAGTAAATTTTATCGGCAACAAAAAAGATGTAGCTGAAGTCTATGAAATTTCTGGACAGATTCATGATCCTGATGNNATTGAAAGAAATGTTATTTTGGCAATCGAAAATAG
>SL_8KL_010_SEDDRAFT_10004378_pt1 | contig 11370 bp, 8 predicted proteins | sample SodLakKL_010_SED_4_FD_11160 | JGI IMG/M metagenome (IMG submission 11160) | reverse complement strand
AAATTCCCATTCCGTTGCCAGATCAGGTACCACTTCCATGCTGGGATTAAAAGCCAGCAAGCCACTATAAATGTTCCTGGAAATCATGGTAATACCTGATCTCTGACCCTGGAGGTGAGGATCCATCCTGGTAACCTCATCATTAATACCCATGACCAACTTTCCACCATACTGAGGTTCAGAAAAAACTGACGCTGATGTAAATGCCAGGCCAGCAACCAGTAAAACAATTAGAAGGATGCGCATTTTCATTGATTATTAACCTCCTTATTTAATCTTCGTCAACCACAATTGCATAAAGCCCGTTACCTTCATTGGTCGCCATTGTCAGTTTTATAAAATCAACATGACCTGTTACATGAGAGGTAATAATCACCCTTTCACGACCAAAATAATCGGTAACTTCACCCACAACCTGTCCTTCAAAAACTTCCTGTCCTTCGGAAACATAAGAGTAGAAAAACCCGGTTTTTGGTGAGGGGATCCTTTCGTACCTCACCTTTTTGATTTGCCTCTCAATGAGAGGCAGGCCTTCCAGAATTCCAACCCGCCGTAAAACATTCACAATACCTCTGAAGTGAATACCAATTGCTTCTTCCTCCAAAAACCCTGAACCCGCTTCGGGCAATATTGAAGGAATTCCCAGTGCTGCCCCTGCATGAACAGCCGATCCATTTTCTTTTCTGCTTCCTATTGATCCAACAATTTCAATCCCAAAAACTTCTGCCAGGTCCCAGCCAGTCCAATCCCTTTCCTCAGTGCTCTCTTCATGCTCGGGAACATAAAGATGGGGAATAATCCTTTCCATAGCGTCCGCTCCATGCAAATCCATCACTACATCGCTAAAAGCAATAATCTTGGAAGTAATTAAATGAGCAACTCTTTCCAGGACCTTTCCTTCAGGCTTGCCAGGGAAAAGGTTGGATAAATCCTGTCCATCGGGAGGTGACCCATTATGAGTCCTGGCATGGAAAGCAGCCCTATTGGCCACAGGAACTACTACTACTGCCCCGGAAACATCCTGAGGATCAAGGTCCATTGATACTTTTTTTGCTCCCTGAATACTGTTATGCTCTCCGGCATGGATCCCCGCTATAATAAAGGCAATAGGGCCGGGCTTTTTACCCCGGATAATTACAACGGGAACATCAAATTCCTGAGGAAAACCTTCTACCACCAGATAACCGTACCCCTTCTCGCCAGGGTTTGCCTTAATCCCGGTAGCATCCAGTAAAGCTTCAATCTTTTTCTTATTCATTTGAGAAACTCCCTCCATTTTTTGCCTTTTAACTTGAGTTAAATATCTACCACAATAGCAAACAATCCATTGTCTTTATTGGTAGCCATGGTAAGTTTAATAAAATCAATTTCTCCTGAAACAGGTGCGATTATTTCGGTTGTTTCATCTCCGAAATAATCCGTAATTTTCCCAATAACCTGCCCTTTATTTACAAACTGTCCCACTTCTGCAAAAGAATAGAAAAAACCAGTCATTGGAGAGCGGATCTTTTCATATTTTACATTCCTGATCTGGCGCTCGATTAAGGGGAGACCTTCCAGAACACCAATTCTCCTTAAAACATTCATCATTCCCCGGTAATGAATTCCAATCCCTTCCTCCTCCAGGAAGCCTGAACCGGCCTCAGCCAGAATTGAAGGGATACCGAGAGAAGCACCATAGTGAACTGCAGAACCGCCTCCAACTCGAGGTCCGGTATAGCCGGATATTTCAATGCCGTAAGCTTCGGCCAGGTCCCAGGGCCCCCAGTTCCTTTTTTCTTCATTGTTTTCATTATGTTCTGGAATATAAAGGTGAGGAATAATCATTTCCAGTCCATCTGCACCGTGGAGGTCCATTACGGTATCAGCGTAAACAATTAGGCGGCTGGAAATTTCATAAGCTGCTCTTTCCAGGGCTGTACCCTCGCTATCACCGGGGAAAAGCCGCCCCATATTCTGCCCATCAGGGGGAGAACCATTGTGTGTTCGAGCGTGAAAAGCGGGCCTGTTTGCAACCGGAACTATTGCAACTGCGCCACTCACCTCATCGGGATCAAGGTCACTACCCACTCTTCTGGCTGCCTCGATACTGTTGTGCTCACCTCCATGGATCCCTGCAACTATAACAACAATTGGTCCCGGGTTTTTCCCCCTGATCAGGAACAGAGGAACATCAACTTCCGGGGAAAAACCCTCCACATTAAGAAAACCCTTTTTCTTTGAGCCCGGAGGGGCGTCTAATCCTGTCGCTTCAACCAGCTTCTCAATTCGATCACTAAAAATGGTTTCCACCTCCAGCTTTTTTAAATCCATCCTGCAAATTCAAAGCCCCAGGAAAATACAACTCTAATCTCCATCAATAATTTCATCCGCCTCCTTATCCACAAACCGGGCATCACAAAAAGGACATAATAGCTTTCTATCCATATTACGGAAATCATCTGTTGCAGCATAAAACTTCATTTTGCATTTTGGGCATACAATCCAGAATATCCTGGCCATTATTATTTACCCCCTAAGTCAAAATAATCTTCCAGCTTAATCCTGTTCATAACTTCCTGGGGAACATTTATGCGTTGGGCAAAAGGTCTTGAAACAGGGCGGGTTGCATCAATTATCATTTTGTCTCCAACGGCATGGATTGTTGCTGAAGGATCCAGGGTGCCACCTCTTAGCTTTTCCAGTATCTCTACATCTTCAGTCGCTTGAACCCTTGTTGCCAGAGCCCATAGCACCATTTTTTCATCAAAGGGGTCAATATCTTTGTCAACAACAATTACATGTTTAAGCTCATCATGATAGGGCAGGGCTGCAACTCCAGCAACTTTTCCTTCTCCGTCAACTTTTTTATCAATTGAAATATAGGCATGAAATCGGCAGCACCCTGAAATTGGAAAATGCACACCCTGTACTCCGGGAACCGACTTTTTTACCTCTTCATAAATCCCAGCTTCCTTGGGAATACCACCCAGTATTGAAGTATCTGGATGACCAACAAGAATATTCATGTAATAAGGATTTTTCCTGTAGGTTATTGCAGTCACTTTTACAACTGGCGACCAGCGCTGTGGACCATAATAGCCGGTAAACTCTCCAAAGGGGCCTTCGGCATCCCTATAATCAAGGATTTCTCCCTCAATTACTATTTCTGCGTCGGCAGGCACCATTAACTTCTCTCCATATACCTCTGAGGGAACTAGCCTTAATGGTTCTCCAAGAATTCCTCCAATTACCCGATATTCATCTGTATCTTCGCTAACCAGCGCCTCCGAGCCAAGATAAAAGCTCGGGTGGTGCCCAATAATATGGGCAATCGGCAGGTTTTCCCCTTTTTCTTTAGCCTTCATATAGTAGTTCCAGAGATGCCGGGGAGACATCCATAAACCCAATTCATCCTTACCTCTGATCAACATTCGGTGATGAGAAGAATTATATTCTCCTGTTTCTGGATCAGCTGCAATCACCGCATCTACCAGGTAGGGATAACCATCCATCTCATGATGGGTAAGAACCGGGAGGTCATAAAGATCTACCTCGTCTCCAACTTTGATAACCTCCTTAACAGGGGCTTCTTTTTTATCGACAATTACCGGGTCAATTTGCTTTCCAGTTCTTTTTGCAAATTCAAAACTGGTTTCCATTCTCCATTGTTCTGCATCCAGATCCAGGGCTACAGCACATTTGTCCCGACTGGCAAACAGGTTGGTCAGAACTTTAAAGGGACTTAATTCTCCCCTCAGGTTGTTAACCTTGTTAAAAATAAGAAGGGGACTTTTGTTCTCTTTCTCCAGATGCCTCTGTAGGGCAGTAATTTCAAACTTGGGGTCAATACGCCTGTCCGTTTCCACTACATCTCCTGGATTTTTTTGCTTCAGATCCGCTATAAAGCTTCTTAAATCTTTAGGCAAACTCACCATCTCCCTTTACAATGAATTGTGTTTTTTTAAACATACCTTCGCTTTGTTGTTCATAACTATTAATTTATCAACTAACAACAAAAAATCCTTTCTACAAACAACTTTAGTATATTGCTTTTTGTGCTTTCTTTTTTACTTTGTTCTTCAAACAATACCTTTTCAGTTACAACTGTATTAACTTAACCTATTAAAGCATCTTTGCGGTTTTTCTGCGCCCCCGGGAAAGCTCTAATAAAGGGTTTTCGGATCTAAAACAAATGATGGAGACTTTTTCTTATCGGAAAAGTAATCCTATCCCTTTCCAGCAATAATTTCCCACTTACTTCTTTCTTGCCCCACCAAAGAAAAAAGAACCCAGCCGGTAATAACAAAAGGCAGGTTCGAAATTTTAAATCACTTTTTACCGGGGCTTAAAGACATTTAACAGTCCCGCTTTTTTTACCCTTTCCTTGATTTGCTCCTTATCAGTAATATAAAGGCCTTTCCTCTTCATTTCTTCGAAGTAAACTGCTCCCGAAAAAGTATATTTCTTTTTCCTCCCTTCTTCTGACTTTGTTTCTTCTTTAACAAAAGCAAGTAAATCCCCTGCAGCAATAGTCCGGGGCAACTCCAATAATTGCCCCCCGAGAGAAACCTGGACCGAATTATAGCCGGCAAGGGCCCCGGTAATAATTGCTTCAGTATGGCCAACCATAAGCCCCGATTTTTCACCAGCACAAAATAAGTTATTCATGCTTTCAACAAGGAGGGTGTTCTCCCGGGGGGCAACACCTAAAAACCTGATTGAATTACCCTTACCTCCATCATAAGGATCCAGGTAGCGGACATTTTCGAAACCATTGACTCTTCTAAGTTCCTTTAAAGGAAAGAATGGTGAACTGAGTTTTGCACCGTATGCTGTATCCAACACTACCAGGTTTTCCGCAAATTCTTTGCTGGAATATTGCTGTGAAGACTTCAAAGCCAGCTTCTCCTCGGATACTAAATCCTGGGGCAAAGGGATTATTGCCACACCGGCTTTTTCCATTTCCGATATCACCCAGGGTGCCAGGCTCTGCTTGGAAATAATACAGGAACCACTCATTGAACCAGGACTTCCATCCTTCCTCAGGCCCCAGAATTCCTGGATTCCTGCTTTCTCAACTAAACTCTGCCGGGGACCATAAGAAGGACACCGCTGTACACATAGTACACAACCTTTTCCAAACTTCTGACAATACTTCTGGGGCCCAGCAGTTCCAGTAGCATCAATGAAAGAGTCACCGTAAAAATGGTTTCCCTGCTTATCAGCTACTGCTAAAACCCTGCCGCCTTCTTTTTCCAGCCTGCTAATCCTGGTTTCCAAAACAATTTTAACACCACTATTCTCGAGCTTTCTATATAAATATGGCTCCACTCCCCCTATATCATAAAGAGAAGCATGTTTATGGCCGGGAAAGTCGATATTTGAATGGGGGCAAAAACGGTCCAGTTCTTCAAATAAATCCAACCCCATGGCAATGCCTTCTTCTGTTGCGGTATAGCGCCCGTTATTTCTCATAATCCCCCCGACCAGTCCGGAGCCTAAAAGCATATCCGTTCTCTCGATCAGGGTTGCCTTTCCTCCCAAATGATTGACAGTTAATGCTGCAGATATTCCTGCCCATCCCCCTCCAACAATAATAATTTCTGGCATCTTTTTCATCCCCTATATTGCTATTATTATTTGCCTGGCTGCAATCCCGAAAAGGAAACGGGCTCTTTTTTATTGCAACCTTTTTTATTTTACTATATTAATATTTCGTCTCCTGAAAGGTTTTTCCTTTCTACGGAAAACACAGTTAAGGGATAAAATCGGTATTTTTTTCAACAATGTTCGGAAATTTTTAAAATAATTATACAAAGGTTGGGCTAACCAATTTTATATCCTCCTGTTTTACTTTTAAAAGACCGAATAAGAATATAACTCCGGACATTTATTATTCCATCCAGGGCAAAAACTATATCAACCAGAAAATTTTCAAAGTGCCTTTTGTTTTTAAATATTGCGTGGATGTGTAAAGAACTGGGACCGGTCATCTGATTTACACTTTCAACATTCTTTTCCTCCGATAATTCACTGGCTACTTTAAGTAAAAAGCGCGGTTCTACATCCAGCTCAATAAATACCGAAAATTCCAGCCCCATCTTGTAGGGATTAATCACAATTGTGTATTTTTCAATTATGCCCTGTTTTTCCAGTTTTTTTACTCGCTCCCGCACTCCAGAACGGGATAGGTTTAAACTCCTTCCAATTTCTGCGTATGATGATTTCCCATTTTCCTGAAGTATGGCCAGGATCTTTAAATCAATTTCATCCAATACAGTATTATTCATTTTTTCCCCTCCTCCGAAAAATTCCAGAAAACAACGGATAGTTTTAATTAAAATCTGCCCGTTTTTCCTTCCATTTTATTCCTGTTTGTTCTCTCAACTGAGCCTGGAGAATTTTTTTATATTTGTTTTCTAATCCCTCCCCTCATTAATTATTGTTGGAGTCCACCAGTATCAAGTCAGAGGAAAAAGGTAAAACCTTCTCCCAAAACAAACAGTGTCAGAAAAAAACACAGGACCAGGATCCCCCTGCCTGTTTAGCTTTAAACTGTTTCATTCTTCCCGGGAATACTACCGGGATTGTTTATTATCCTCCTTATTTCATGTTTCCGCCCCTTTCTCCTGCAACAACTTTCCGAGTTAGGAGAATGTCTACCTCGGGTGCCTTCTCCTGAAGATAAATTGCTATTTTTTCACAAGTTCTCCAGGGCTTTATCCCAGTTTTATAAGGTTCCCGAACAAATCTGGAACCCTGTAGTCCTGGCCCATCTTTTTCCTGTCTCAGTTAAGCCGCTAAATCTGGAGACCATAGTTGCTTCCTGTCCGCTGAACAAATACGGTGAATTTCCCTGGTCAAAAGGAGTCCTCCTGTCCGTACCTCCACTTTGGGAACAGCCCTGACCGGTGCCGGGGTTAACGCAGGGTCTTTTCCTTTTCCGGGTGGTAACACGACCACACCATCCTCCTCCAGGTTCCGGACAGGGTGTGAATTAAGGCTAACTGGTAAATTCACCTTCATTATCAGGACCAAAGATCAAACCCTTTTTATCTCCAAACTATTCATTCCCGTCAGTTTCTTTAGCTTCAACTGGATTTTCCATTCCTATTTAGGCAATATTATTGGTGGAATCCCGGGGAAAAAAACTAAAATCATATAACCTGGGCTACTTTTTTACTTGAGATCACTTTTAATGAAAAAATGCTCTCCTCTGGAATATGTTTTCCCATCTTCCTATTCAGAGGAGAGCATGGCATTTAGAGCTATATTAAAATTGTTCGCTGGCCCTTCAGGGAGTTTTTATTACATCCAGAATATAGGGGGTATTCCCTCTATCTCCTTCCACCCAAATAAAGTAAATCCCTGTAGCTTCTGGCTCATAGGTAATTTGAGCATCAAGGGATCTGGACTGGCCTGTCCCGGAAGAGTCTCTTTCCAGGATGGTGTGTAAATCATTGGATTTAATGCTTGTGGATTCCGGGCACAATAGATTCAGCCAGGTGTTTCGCGAATCTTTGCCTTCATCTATAAATCTTATCCTTATTTCTTCACCTTTGTTCAGTTTTATGGCAAAAACATCGTTCGCAGCAACATGACTATCAACTACCCCTCGATATTCTATCTCCTTCTCTATTTCCAGGGCCTCATCAATATCAACCCCTCCATCTGTATCAAAACTATCTGCTGGCGTCTCTATTACTTCCAGGGTGTACGGTTTGTTGCCCCTCGCGCCATGGACCCAGATATAGTAGGTATCAGTGGTGGCGGCAGTATAGGTTATTGTTGCATCCAGGCTGTAACCCATCCCCGTTCCAGAAGAATCCTGCTTTAATACTGTATGGAAATCATTGGCTTCTATGCTGCCGGAATCCGGACTCAAAAGACGCATAAAAGCTCTTCTACTATCAATCCCTTTATCTTCAAAGTTAATCCTTATTTCCTCGCCTTTCTCTAAATCGATGGCATAGACATCCTCCGGAGCAACATGACTATCAACTACCCCNCGATATTCTATGTCCTTCTCTATTTCCAGGGCCTCATCAATATCAACCCCTCCATCTGTATCAAANCTATCTGTTGAAGTCTCTATTACTTCCAGGGTGTACGGTTTGTTGCCCCTATCGCCATGGATCCAGATATAGTAGGTATCAGTAGTGGGAGCAGTATAGGTTATTGTTGCATCGAGGCTGTAACCCATCCCTGTTCCAGAAGAATCCTGCTTTAATACTGTATGGAAATCATTGGCTTCTATGCTGCCGGAATCCGGACTCAAAAGACGCATAAAAGCTCTTCTACTATCAGCCCCTTCATCTTCAAAGTTAATCCTTATCTCCTCGCCCTTTTGCAGCTTTATTTGATAGACATCATTGGGATTTTCTTCTTCATCAACTTCACCACTGACTGATGACCCAACAGCCAGAGGAATTCCAGGAATATCATCCTCATCTATCTCAGCGGGGGTCAATTCCAGACTCACGTGAATATCTTTATCCAGATTTTTATAAGTAAAGTCTGGCTGATCCTCATCTTCTAAAGCAACCCCATTTACAATCCAGTTTTCTATTTCGTAGCCCAGCTCCACCTCTGAGGAAAATTTAACATTTGCACCCTCTTCTATTTTACTTCCCGAGGAAATTTTTTCCCCGTCAACCTCCGCCCATATTTGACCTTTTTCCGGGTTTTCAAAGGAAACTTCATAATAGATAAATTCCCTTTCCTCAAATACCGCAGTAATTTCTCGATCTTCATCCATAACTACTACTGTTTCCGGGCTTTGTGGATCCTGCACATCACCCAGCCATTTTTTGAACTCCCAGCCTTCCTGGGGTTTGGCTTTTAGGCTTACCTCAGTTCCTTTTTCATAACGATGAATTCCTGTTTCGGGAGTTACTGTTCCATCACCTTTTTTACTCATGATAAGATCATGACCCGGAGCAACCTCGACCGAAAATTCAATTTTCTCGGTATCATGGTTTTCCAGGGGTCCGGGGACGCGGTTAATTGCCCACTGATCGCAAAGTTTTTACTCTCTTTCTCCCCGGGAGCAGTAAACTCCAATAGACCTGTATATTGCCCCGGTTCTTCTATCTCCTGATAATATTGATCTCCACCGGGTTTTATCTCTGCTGTGAAATAGGTGTTATCTTCATCAAGGACCTCTACCTCATATTCAAACTCAATCTCCTGTTTTGTTTCCGCTTCCTCCAGATCCAGGAAAAAGCAATCAATTGGGCTCAGGGTTGACTGGGAGCCCCCAATTCTAATGCCTCCATTTTCCCGGGGAAAATAATCAAGATGGCCTTCATAAAAAATTTTTTCTCCTGTTTGCGGATCTTCATAGTACCCCTTCGATATTTTATCTTCCTCATCAAGAGCATCAAAAGCTTCTTCTAAGGATTTTCCCCCAACCATTTTCAGGGCTAATTTATGAAAGGACCCTACCGCCCCGGCTTTTATATCATCCCAGGCAATATATGCTTCAATGTTTATATCGGTCAGGCTTTCTGCTTTTCCCGTTTCACTGTACAGCCCGCTACAGCCCCAATCGAAAAATAGTGCCTTCTCTTTAAAAAACCAGTACTTATCAATAAAGCCATCGGTAATAAACCAAAAACGGCCATAATCATAATTGCTGGTCCTGATTACCCGGTCATAAGCCCACGCCCTGACCAGGTCATCACCTATTAGAGCCGGGCAAAAATCACCCCAGGCTGGAGCTTCTTCCCCTGTCATTAAACTGGTGGAGCTGCCATGGCCATTAAAAAAGATTATGTTATAATCCTCATAAAGTAGATCAAAATAGAAGGAAAGGTCCACCTCTTCCCCCATTAGAATATCAACTTCGTACCCGACTGACTCCAATCCCGCTTTTACATTTTCCAGCATGGCGGGAACAGCCTTGGTCTGATAATCGCTGTGCTCCCTGACATACAGGGGATGAACTAAAGCAGCATTGCCAGTCTTAATTGCTTTTTGAGAATCGGTTAACTCTTTCATTTCTGCACCCAAAACCTCAGCCATTTGCTCTTCTTCTGGTTCGGGGTAGGTTTCAATGGGCCAGATTTCCTCCCCTGCTCCTTCATATTTTAAAATCAGGTCGCGACCTTCTATCTTCGCCCATTTTACCCTTTCAATTGCTTCTACTTCCTCCAGGATATCCTGACCTTTTTCCTCAATTACCCCCGCTCCTTCAGCCTGAAAATCAGCCAGATAAGAAGAAACTTCCTCATGGGCTGATTCAATCTCCGCCATATCTCCCTGATTTAGATATTCCTCAAAAACTATATCCGTTTCTTCGCCGGTAACCAAATACTCAGCAGGTTCAAAAACTAATATTTCTTCTTTAAGAGGAACTATCTTTACTTCACCCTGTAAACCGGTTTTGCTCCACTTGCCATCACTATCAGTTTCTACCGACTCAGATTCTCCACTAAATTTTAAAGTCACTCCCTCGATACCCTGTCCTTGTCTATCCAGCACCTTTCCGGAAACATCATATGTATCTAATTCTGGTTCCTCCGTGAATAAACCGCAACCTGTTAGCCCAGCAATCCCAAAAAATACTATTAAAACTGCCAGAACCTGTTTATTGACCCGCCAGCTCTTTCCCAACCTCATTGCAAATCCCCCTTTGTCAGTTTTTTAGTTGGGATTGAAATTATTGTTATTGGCCAAACTTTCCATAAAAGGCAGGCATCTCATAGAATGAAATAGAATGTCACTATTCTTATAACCTCCTCAACCATTGGCCCTGATCCTCTTGCCTTTCGGTTGTTTACCTTTAATTCTTTGCTCCTTGAGCACCTCCCTTCCTTTCTCATGCCCTTATTCTCAAATATTCTCATTAATTATTCCTTTCTTTTTTTCTTTCCCCGAATGGTTTTCTGAATAGAAAAAACATTGCTTCTCCTGGAACAAAAAGCCCCCTGATCACCATAGGCCTCCCCTGGATTTTTTTAATTGCTCCTCAACTATAATTGATTCTTGTTCGACCATTATACTCCTTCAAATTTGAATAATCTGATAAATCATCCTTAGCCTCAAATATCCCTCCCCCCACCTCTTCCGTCCCTGCTACTAATTCACCAGGTTATCCACAACAACGTCCTTTTTCATCCATACCTTGGTAATTTTTTTCCCATACCAGTTTTAATCTGACTTCATCTCCCACGGAAAACAGAAGGGCTGACGAAGGTAACGGTATCGGTTCTCAAAGGGTCAGGGAAATTTATTCAATATTCTACTCCTGCAGACATTAAGGGAGTTTCACTGCCCCATCGAGTTATGCTGGTCCTGAAGACCTTTCTTCTTTTTTTATTAATTAACACTGCCCTTCTTGCCGGGATTTTTGCCGGTAAAGTTAAAAGGGCTTTTTTTCANAAA
>SL_8KL_010_SEDDRAFT_10004370_pt1 | contig 11384 bp, 8 predicted proteins | sample SodLakKL_010_SED_4_FD_11160 | JGI IMG/M metagenome (IMG submission 11160) | reverse complement strand
GGTACACCCCCTTTGAAAGCGCCCCGGCATCGCCGCCCCCGGTCCATACCTGCTGCCCTTTCCTGCCGATGATGGTGGCAGTCCCCGTATCCTGGCAAAACGGGAGCTTCCCTTTGGCAGAAATCTCCGCATTCTGCAGCATGGTCAGTGCCACATATTTGTCATTGTCACTGGCATCCGGATCCTCCAGAATCCCGGCTACCTGCCTGATATGATCAGTCCGGAGCATAAAGGACGTATCCCGGAACGCCGCTTCTGCAAGCCTGGTAAGACCTTCCGGTTCAACCTTCAGCATCTGCATGCCCTCAAACCGGCTCACAGACACATGATCTGAAGTCAGTAAATAATATTCCGTATTGTCCGCTTTCAGCGGAAAAGGTTCCTGGTAATCAAAGCTGGGTGTTGACATGGCTGAGTGGATTGATGAGACGGATCAGGTTCACATCCATAAATATACAATATTTCGACAAACATCCAAAATAAACAGCCGTGAAGTTGAAGGAACCGGGTGGCTCCACCCCCCTGCTTCTGCGCATTTATCCGATTTATCGTATCTTTGCACATTATGGAAACAAACCGACAACACCGGATTTCCCGCCTGATCCAGAAAGACATTGGCGAAATTCTGCAACAGGGCGGCCAGGAATGGTTCCCGGGTGCCATGATCACGGTAACCAAGGTGTATATCACCAGCGACCTTTCCATCGCCAAAATTTACCTCAGCATTTTCGGGAAAGATGCGGAAAAGGTGATTCAACAGGTGGGAGCAAGAAACAAGGAAATCCGAAAACACCTCGGAATGCGCGTCAAAAACCAACTCAGGAAAGTTCCGGAATTGCGCTTTTTCATTGACGACAGTCTGGATTATATCGAGAACATCGAGAAGCTGCTGAAAAAATAGCGACATGCAATACGACCCTGTCAAACAGACACTTGGCAAGCTGTTTAGCCGCAGACCCTGGACTCGCAAGCTTTTTTACCGTCTGCTTGATATTCTGCTGCTTCGCACCTGGCATATTCATAAAAGCCTGAAGGAGTATGCCCGGTCAAGGGATCGAAGCCAATCACTACAGGTGCTGGATGCCGGCAGCGGGTTCGGTCAGTATAGTTACTACATGGCCAGAAAATTCCCGAACTGGCAAATCACGGGCATAGACATCAAAGCGGAAGAAACGGAGGCCTGCACCCGGTTTTTCAAACAGGCAGGATTGTCCAACGCCCGCTTTCAGCCCCATGACCTGACGGCATTTGAGCAACCGGACACTTATGATCTGATCCTGTCGGTAGATGTCATGGAACACATTGAGGACGACAGAAAGGTGTTTGCAAATTTTTTCCGTTCACTCAGGCCGGGAGGCCTGTTGCTGATCAGCACCCCTTCCGATCAGGGAGGAAGCGACGTACACCACCAGGATGACTCCTCTTTCATTGATGAACATGTGCGCGACGGCTATGCGGCCGCAGAAATTGAGCAAAAGCTGGCCGGTGCGGGGTTTAAACCGGTGGAAACAGCCTACACATACGGGAGGCCGGGCAGCATTTCCTGGAGAATCTCAATGAAGTATCCCATCATGATGCTGGGTAAATCCAGGGCATTTCTGTTCATCCTGCCTTTTTACTACCTGCTGACCATGCCTTTCACCCTGGCCCTGAACATGGCAGATCTGCGCATGAGGCACCGGTCCGGAACAGGCCTGCAGGTAAAAGCCCGGAAACCACATAATCCATCATAATTTTGCGATTTCCATTATACATAGCATGGCGATACCTTTTCGCCAAAAAAACCCACAATGCCATCAATGTCATAACGGCAGTTTCTGTGGTCGGGGTAGCTGTCGGAACAATGGCCCTTGTGGTGGTATTGTCGGTTTTTAACGGGTTTGAGAAGCTTATTATGTCGCTCTACAATGCCTTTCATGCCGACATGGAAATTACCCTGGCAGAGGGCAAGACCTTTCCCATGGAAGGACTCCCCATGGAAAAACTCAAAAACATCGAAGGGGTGGCGAGCTACAGCGAGGTTCTTGAAGAATCGGGGATGCTTTCTTACCGCGACAAGCAACACCTGGTTACACTGCGTGGTGTGGACGACGCCTACAGGGAAATCACCGGCCTTGACACCCTCCTGATAAGGGGAGAATACCTCCTCCGGGACGGAGATTTGGATCACATGCTGCTTGGGCAGGGGGTTTATTACATGCTTAACGTGAACATCCAGGATTTCCGAAACCCCCTCAACATTTACATCCCCCGAAGGGGGCGAACCACCGGAATGCTTCCGGCACAGGCTTTCCGTTCTTCCTCCAATTTCGCCTCGGGTGTCTTTGCCGTGCAGGCAGAGTTTGACATGGAGTATGTGGTGGTACCACTTCGCCTGATGCGCCGGTTACTTGATTACGATAGTCGCGAGGTCAGTTCACTGGTGGCGGGCCTGGAGCCCGGAGCCAATCACAGGCGCGTACAGCAGGAAATGCAGGAAATTGCAGGCCCCGACTTTGTGGTCAGAGACAGGATTCAGCAACAGGATTTTCTCCACAAGATCATGCGTTCAGAAAAATGGGCCATATTCTTTATCCTGACTTTTATCCTGATCATAGCGGCTTTCAATATCGTCGGATCTCTTACCATGCTTGTCATCGAAAAACGCCGCGACATTTCCGTGCTCAGAAGCATGGGTGCTTCCAAAAAACTGATTCACCGGATTTTTCTGACAGAAGGGGTTCTGATCAGCCTGGGAGGGGCACTGGGAGGAATTCTGCTGGGAGGCCTGATATCGTGGATTCAAATGCGCTTTGGCCTGATATCGCTTCAGGCAGAGGGAGTATTTATCATTGATGCCTACCCGGTGGCCGTTCAATGGACAGACCTGCTGATGGTGGCCGTAACCGTTTTCTGCATCGGGTTGCTGGCCTCACTGATCCCGGTGAGGAATATGTGGAAATCCACAGAGAAAGCCCCATCGTAATCTAAATTCCTAAAAAGCTCCACGGTAATCAGGATGCCGAAAGACCAGGGAAAACAAAATGCTTATAACACCCTGATCGAGGATGCCTTAAATTCCCCTTACAGGGAGGGTTAAAGGATAACAGGGAGATTTAACGGATAACAGCACCGAGTTTTTTCTCATAGGCGGTGGCCAGCTTCTTCATTACCTTGTCCACATCCTTGTCACGAAGGGTTTTTTCCTTGTCAAGCAAGGTAAAGCTAACCGCATAAGACTTCTTGTTCCTGCCCAGTTTTTCATCCTGGTACACATCAAAAAGATTCACATCACTCAACAGCTTTTTGCCGGTATCGAAGGCGATCCTTTCAATCTCCGCGAAGCTTATATCGCTGTCAATGAGCAGAGCCAGGTCACGGCGTACCTCAGGATATCGGGGGACATCCTCATATAGCAGTTTTTGTGCAGCAAACAATGGGAGAAGGGCTTCCCATTCCAGCATTCCGTAAAACACCTCATCTTTCAGGTCAAATGCCTGAACGGTTTCCCTGTTAAGCATGCCAAGGGTACCAATCCGGTCATCTCCTGAATAAATTTCCAGGGAATAGGCAAAGGGATCCGGACCTTCCTGCTGTTTTAAATCCAGATCATTTTTGTCAATTCCCAGCCTTTGCAATACCGCAAAAACCGCATTTTTCAGGTCAAAGAAATCTGTGGCCGGGAAAGGTTCATGCCAGTTTTCAGGCTGACGACGGCCCGTCATGAAAAGTCCGAGCACCAGTCTTTCACTGTAGGCATCAAGCGGATCGGACGGATTGCCGGAGGCATCCCGTAAATAAATATTTCCGAATTCATAGAGTTTCAGATCCTCCACCCTCCGGTTCTGATTATACCGAATCACCTCAAGCCCACCAAAAAGCAACGACTGCCGCATGACATTCAGATCCTGGCTCAACGGGTTAACGAGTGCAACTGACTTTCCGTGTTCAAAGCCTTTGTGCTCATAATAGGCAGCCCTGGTCAGGGAATTGTTCATGATCTCATTGAACCCACGGGAAGAAAGCATGTCTGCCACCACATTCTGTAATTGTTCATGATCAGGTTTGGGGGAAATTACAATGGAAGAATGCATTTTTGACGGCACTTCCACGTTGTTATACCCGTAAATACGGAGCACTTCCTCGATCACATCGGCCGGACGTGTCACATCCACCCTGTAATGAGGTACGGATAAATGAAACCCGGTTTTGCTTTCAGAAACAATCTCAAAATCAAGGTCCTCGAGAATGCTTCTGATCTCTTCAGGCGCAAGGGCTTTCCCGATCAGTGTGTTTATGTGCCAGAAACTAAGTTCGATCTGCCGACGCTCCGGTTTCCCGGGAAATACATCATTCACCGGGGAGCTGATCCGGCCACCTGCGATCTCCCGGATCAGCAGGGCAGCCCGCTTCAGGGCATAAACAGTCATTTCGGGATCGGATCCCCGCTCAAAACGGAAGGAAGCCTCGGTTTTAAGGCCGTGATGCCTGGCAGATTTACGGATGGTAACGGGATCGAAGCAGGCACTTTCAAGAAACACATCGGTGGTCTCCCCGGTGACCCCTGAATGAATGCCGCCAAGAATTCCGCCCATACACATGGAATCCTTTTCGTTGCAGATCATCAGGTCTTCGCCGGTCAGTTCCAGTTTCTCCCCGTCCAGGGTTTCAAAAACCTCTCCTTTCGGGGGTTTTCTGACAATTACCTTTTTCCCGGGGATGGATTGCATGTCGAAGGCATGCAGGGGCTGACCCATCTCGTGCAACACAAAATTTGTGATGTCCACCACGTTGTTCAGCGGCTTCAAACCGATTGACAACAGTCTGTTTTTGAGCCAGTCAGGGGATTCCTTTACTTCTACCCCCGAAATGGTCAGGCTGCTGTATCGCGGGCAGGCTTCCGGGTCTTCGATGCTGACCTCAACCTGCAGTTGCTCATTATCAGACCTGAAGCCGGATACGTCAGGCCACAGCACCCTGTGCTCACGGCTTTGTTGGTGATGATTCAAAACGGCAACCACATCGCGGGCAACGCCAATATGGGAAGCAGCATCAATGCGGTTGGGTGTCAAACCAATCTCATAAAGCCAGTCCGCTTCAAGGGCAAAATATTCTGCTGCCTCCATGCCCACGGGGGCATCTTCGGGAAGCACCATGATCCCCTCATGGGAGTCACCCAGCCCCAGCTCATCTTCCGCACAGATCATCCCCTCTGAGCGCTCACCCCTGATTTTTGCTTTTTTAATTTCAAAGGGACCCTTATCAGTATAGAGGGTTGACCCCACCGTGGCAACAAGTACCTTCTGTCCTTCACGCACATTCGGAGCACCGCAAACAATAGGGAGCGGGTCGTCAAAACCTGCATCCACACCGGTCAGAACCAGCCGGTCTGCATTGGGGTGTGGCACGCAGGAAACCACCTTCCCGACCACAACCCCTTTCAGGCCCCCGGGCACAGCTTCCCTTTTTTCCAGCGCTTCAACTTCAAGTCCGCAGTCTGTCAGCAACACCGACAATTCTTCCGGGGATTTCCCGGTATTCACATAGCTTTTCAGCCAGTTGTAAGAAATGTGCATCCCAAATGTATTTGTACCATAAAGAAAATGGTCAAAACCCTGTTTTGACCTTTAACAACAAAAAGCATAAGTGAGAGGGGCGCACCCCTCTCACCAACAAATGTATTTACCTGAGCTCCAGCGCCGTTTCACCCAAACGATGTTTGTCGGTGAACAGCGAAATGGAATACACCCCGGGTTCAAATTCATCCGTCCTTTCCCAGGTCAGGCAAGTATTCAGTTCTTGATTCTGGTAGTTTACCACATCCGAAACCGAGTACTGCAAAGTGTCTTCATTGTGAAGGAAGGCGTGTTGCATGGTATCACTCAGGCGTAAAATATTTCCGTCCGGATCGGCAATTCTCATATATACATTCATCTCACCGGCAGGCACAATGGGGTTTTCTCCAATCAGGAAGCAAACCCTGATCTGCTCCACCCTTCTAGCGCGGTCGGTTTCTGCCTCACGTCCGCGCCCGCGGATACGGAATGGATAGGGTTCAATCTGGTAGGCCCGCAATTCAGAAGCCATTTCCACCTGAGATTCCAGTTGCTGCTTGTCCTCAGTCAGTTCTGTGGTTCTTCTGGTCACTTGTTCGATCTCATCACGCATCTGTACATTCTGGGCTTTCAGCACCCTGTTCTCATTATGCAGGCTGTCTATTTCATGTACATAGTTCTGTGTGATTTCGCGCAACAGATTCAGCTGACGACGGATCCGGTAATAATCTTCCTGGCGGCGGATCAGATCCTGAATTTCTTCCGCATTGGCCTGAATGACACTATCCTTATCTGCCAACACACTGTCATACTCAATCTTGAAGTTGTAGTAGTCTTCCAGCACGGAATCCAGCTCATGCTGCAATCCACGATTGAGTTCCTCGGCGATCTCCCTTTCGGTGGTTACCTCTTTTAAAGATTGGCGACTGGTGACCCAAAGGATCCCAAGCAGCAACACCAAAACCCCCAAAACAAGGATGGTGATTCGGTATATTTTCTCATTTTTTTTGTTTGCCTCCGGAGTGACATTCCCTTTAGTTTCCATAATGAATCGAGTACATGAAATGATTGGTTATTGAATTGATTTGTTTCGCTTTTTCGGGGCAAACTATCACCTCAAACAAAAAGAATGACCATTTGCCGGTTGAGCGCATTTTCCTGTCGCGATCTTAACTATATTGAAAGACCACACAATAATGCTGTGCAAATTTATACAATTTTGAGAGATTATTCCTGCAATATTTATGTTCTCCGGTACTTACATAAAAAATTTTATCTCCCTGATATACCCTGAATTATGTTGTATATGTAAAAAACAACTCTTTGGGGGTGAAACACATTTATGCAGTTATTGCCTGGCATCACTTCCTTATACCGGATTTCACCACCACCCGGAAAACAGGGTTTCCGAAGTTTTTTACGGCAGGGTACGCATTGAAGGTGGTGCAGCACTGTTTCACTTCCAGAAAGGTGGGATGGTGCAGCGACTGATTCACCAGTTCAAATACCGGGGGGATCTTGACCTGGGATTCTGGCTGGGGCAAAAACTCGGGGTTTCCCTGAAGCACTCCCCCGTTTTTGAGGGTCTTGACTGCATCATCCCGGTTCCCCTGCATCCTGACAAAGAAAAGAAAAGAGGCTTCAACCAAAGCCGGGTGATCGGGTGCGGGGTTGGTGATATGCTTCGGATCCCCTGCAGTGATGATTTGCTCGTCAGAAAAAACGAAACTTCCAGCCAGACAAATAAGTCGCGGTTTCATCGCTGGGAAAACGTATCCAGGGTGTTCGAATGCCCTGACCAGCCCACATTGGAAAACATGAAAGTACTGCTGGTCGATGATGTGGTTACCACAGGGGCAACCCTGGAAGCTTGTGCACTGAAGCTGATGGAAACAAAGGGGGTCAGGGTTTGGGTGGCCGCACTGGGCATCACCTCCTGACAATAAACATTGTTCCGGGAAACATGCATCACAGGCCTAAAACGTACCGGCCAGCACCACTGGAAGCCTGGCAGTCTGCACTTTCCCGCGGGCATTGAAAACTTCCAGGAAGATCACATACATCCCGACAGCAGCCCTTTGCCCGCTATTGGTGGTTCCGTCCCAGGTAAAGGCTCCTTTCACAGCCATCACTTCTCCGTTCACAAGTTGTTTCACCTCCCTTCCGGACCGGTCAAAAACAAGCACATTGGCCACATAACCCGGCTCACCCATCCGGTAGAGAATCTGCACCACATCATCTGCTCCGCTGCCATCAGGCCTGAAAAGCGGGGAGCTCAGCTCAAACAGGCTCCCGGCATCAGCATGAGAGGCCTGATGATGCGCATTTCTGTAGCCTGGAGTTCCGAACCCGGTGGATGCAGCACCCGAATGCCAGTTGTGCCTGTCTTCTGACGGCCGGCCGGGATGCAACCGTTCCAGGGCGACCCCTTTGAGGTCAATAAGCAGGGGCAGATGCATGTCCTCAGAAAAGGTCAGCTTGTCAATAATCACCTGCCCCCTGCAGGCCAACACCAGCAGTCCTCCGCTGTTGGTCATGCCCGGCAGGCGTTCCACTTCTGCAAACCCATTGGGGTTATTTGTATAGAAGGTTTGCAGCACCCCCTGCACGTTATTGCTCAACACCACAAAATCTCCGGGAAACATCAGCAGACTCTCCTCACTGATCAGGCGGGGATCCGAAAGATTGCCGGTAAAGGTGTCCTTTGAAGCAATCACGTAGTCTTTCAGGTCAAATACATGTTCACTGCGATTGTAGATTTCCACATACCGGGCCCCGCCGGGGGGCGGATTAAAAAGTACTTCGTTGATCACCATGTCCGATGGGCCGGCCTGCAATGGAACCGCTACATGAGCCACAAAATTCTCCAGTTTGTTGCCGGCACAATCTGTGATGCCCTCCGCCACCTCCACCTGGTACACAACCCCCTCAGAGAGAGGGCGTGACAACTCCAGCTGAACCGATGAAAAAGCAGGTCCCACCGGAATAGCTGACACGGGGTGGCCGACACCACCGCTGACCACGTAATTGTTTATGCTGCCCAACCCGGCATCGTTCATGGGCTGATCAAAATGCAACATGATCGTTTGCCTGTCTACATAGCCGGCCCGCAGCAACTCCGGCTCAGAAACATCGGGGTTTTCTGCCAGCACAGAATTCGGACCGCCCGGAGTTCCTCCCCTGGGATCAATAGAAGCCCTCCAGTTCTCAGCTCCCTGACAAAAATTGAAGGGATCAATTTTCTCAAGTGACCACCCGCCACCTTTTTTCGAATGATCCCTGTACCATGCGTCGGAATAACTGACATGGGAGATCATTTTCCCTTCTTTATCATACAACACAAGGGAAGACCCGCCCATGGGCAGGGCATTGACCCCCAACCCAGGTACGGCCACCACATTTCCGGCATCTTCCAGGAAAGGCAGCGCTGTTTCGGTAGTCAGCACCAGGTAGCCCCCGGGTGGGATGACTGACTCTGGCAATACCTGTGAGCTATTTCCGTATTGCAAAGTCCAGCCTTCAAGATGAATTGGAACCCGGGTTGTGTTAAACAACTCCAGCCAGTCATGAGGAGGAAGCTGAACAACGGGTCGGCTGTTGACCATCAGTTCATTGAACACCACATCGAAACGTTCGGACACATAATGTACAAATGGTCCGGTATAATCTTCCATTACCTGCCCCCCGCTTCCCTGAACCCCTGACACCGTGAGTGTATACAGATGGTTCTCCTGAAAATTACGGCCAAATAAGAGGCGGACCACATGAGGCCGTTCCGGGTCAGGGGCAGCCACCAGGGGTCGTCCGGCATCACCGTCTGCCAGATAATGATTCACCGAACCGGCGCTGGTTTTATCCAGGATCTGGCTGAAATATACATCCAGGCTGCCTGCTGAAACCACTTCCAGTCTGGTTACCCGCGGAGGTGGTTCAGGAAGGATCTCCCCCACCCGGAAGTCATCAAAATAAATCCGGCGGCTGTTGGTGGTGGTGTAGGTGCATGCGATCCCGAACCAGGATGTCCGGGAAAAAGTGGCATCATATACACTTCCCTGGGGAATAAAAATATGGCCCCCGGTGGGATCCGCAAAAAAGGCCCAGTTCCCGGCTAAATCCCTGGTAACCCTGATCCGCAACCGGTTGTTTGATGTGGAGGCCAGATTCATGGAGCCTTCCAGGAGCACCTCCACCTCTTCCCCGTTCTGGCGGCAGAAATACAGGCGCTTGTTGTCAGTTCCGGTTTTCCCGATCTGGATAAAATAACCCCTGAGTGCTCCGGACAGATCAGGACGGTCACTGACGAGGTAAATCCTGGGATGGTTGTTGTCTGAGGGCGTAAAAGCCATACGCACCCAAAAATCCCACTGCGTATCACCGATCACCTCACTGGGTGTGGACAACCATGCAACACCCCCTCCTTCGCTGAATAGCCGCAACATCCCCTGATCCACAATAAATTTGTCATGATCCCCGGTCCACGGCGGATCATGTGTAAAATTCCCGTTGCTGAAATCATCCTCCAACTGGGCGAAACCCGCCAATGGCCACAACAGTACAATATAAAAAAAGGCTTTCCGCATGACATTTTTTTACCCCGGTTTAAATGTAGTATTTTTGCATCGGTGAAAGCCCGGAATGTCGGGCATTTATAGTAAACGGTTTAAAAAGCAATCTGTATGGTAATTGCATTGATTGGAGCCACAGGACTGGTCGGGGAAATGATGATCAGGATCCTGGAAGAACAGCAAATTCCCTTCACAAAATTCATCCCATGTGCATCTGAGCGTTCCGTGGGCAAAGAGATCACAGTACAGGGAAAACCCTGTAAAGTTCAGAGCGTGGAAGACGCCATCAAGGCAAAACCCAACCTGGCGATCTTCTCCGCCGGCGCCGCCACTGCCCGCAAATATGCAGCAGCTTTTGCTGAAACCGGGGCCTATGTCATTGACAATTCTTCCGCTTTTCGCGGGATGGAAGAGGTACCACTGGTTGTCCCTGAGGTCAATGCCGGCCGGATCACACAATCCACCCGCATCATTTCCAACCCCAACTGCAGCACCATACAGATGGTATTGCCCATATCACCCATTTATCATGAATACGGCATCAAACGCCTTGTGATATCCACCTACCAGTCGGTGACAGGCACCGGGATCAATGCAGTCCGGCAACTCTTCAATGAAAGAGAGGGGAAAAGCGGGGAAATGGCTTACCCCCACCCCATCGATCTGAACTGCTTTCCGCACGGAGGAGATTTTGATGAGCACGGAGATTCGGCCGAAGAGCTGAAACTGGTCAACGAAACCCGGAAGATCTTAGACGCTCCCGGCATTCAGATCACTGCTACCGTGGTGCGAATCCCTGTAATGGGGGGCCACTCGGAGGCCGTGAACATCGAAACGGAAAAACCTTTCCGGCCGGAGGATGTGCGTAACCTTCTGGAGAACACCCCCGGCGTGGTGGTACAGGACAACCCCCAAAACAGCATATACCCCATGCCCAAATACGCCGAAGGGCGTGACGAAGTTTTTGTGGGACGGATCCGTCGTGACCACTCCCTGGATAACGGGATCAATTTATGGATCGTGGCTGACAACCTCAGAAAAGGGGCAGCGACCAATGCCATCCAGATTGCCCGCTACCTGATTGACAAGCAGTGGTTATAAATTGGTATTGTGCTATTTTTCTTAATTTTGCATCCTGTTTTGGTACAGGGGCTCATTGCCAATGGGTCCATGTTGCCCGGTAGTATTTGAAAGAAAACGAACAATGACAGATCAATGGTTGGTGGTTGTCAACCCCAATGCCGGTATCGGGAAGGTGCGCAGAGACTGGGATAAAATCTCAGGT
>SL_8KL_010_SEDDRAFT_10004369_pt1 | contig 11387 bp, 5 predicted proteins | sample SodLakKL_010_SED_4_FD_11160 | JGI IMG/M metagenome (IMG submission 11160) | reverse complement strand
TTATTCTTAGGCTCGGCCTTAAAACTATGCTTTTAGGGACGTTCGAACCGTCCCCTTAGCACCGAATATCATTCACCAAGGACAATAGGCTGAGTAGTTACAAAAAACTTATCGATTAAATAAGAACCTGGACGATATAAATAATGATAGAGTTACAGTTAATTGAAAAGAGCCGAATAGCAAAGCACTATTCTGTCCTTGATTTTAAACAAGGCGAAAATTATTATTACATAAAAGCACAATTACAGTTACAGGACGGTTCGTGCCTGATGGTTAGGTGGGATAACTCACCTCACCACAAAGAGATTTCCACTTATCCGCATCATAAACATATAAGGGGTACAACTGAATCTTCAAGGGAGATCTCGTTGAACTAAGTTATGGTCTATATTGAAAAGCAAATTATGTTTTAGCTGTTTTTCTGAGCATATCGGCCAGGCCGGAGGCCCGCTCCAGGGAGTGGCTGATGCCCAGCTGCAGTATCTCCTGCGGGCCTACGATAACCACCGACTTTTTAGCCCTCGTTGCCGCCGTGTAGAGCAGTTCCCTGGTCAGCGGCCGGACGTAAACAGCAGGAAGCATAATCGCCACATTCTCGTATTCAGAGCCTTGAGCCTTGTGCACCGTGGTGGCCCAGGCCGGTTCAAGGCATCCCCTCAGCGCCTCTAAAGGGTAAGCTACGAAGCTGCCGCCCCGGGGGAATACGACCATCGGTTCGGCAGACCGCCTGCTTCCTGCCGATTCTATGACCACCTTTAAGACAAGACCCGAATCGCCGTTGTAAAGGCGTAAAGAATAATCGTTGCGGGTCATCAGGACCGGTTCTCCCACTAAAAAATGGGGATTTCGGGTGATCAATCCTTCCGCTTTGAGGTGTTCCAGCCAGCGGTGATAGAACCAGGTATTGATATCTCCGGAGCCGGTGCCCCCGGCTCCCATCCGGGTGGCGCAAAGAATCCTGGACCGTTCAAAATGGGCCATTACCTCTTTCAGTTTCGCGGTGCTCTCCGGATCGAAACCGCCCGGGCCGGACCTGTACGGGTATGATAGGCGCTCGTTGAGACCGGGGAGCCCGCCCGTCAGCAGTTCATACCACCTAGTCAGAAAAGCAGCCTTCTGGTCTTCATCACCCGGCACCAGGTGTTCCACACCTTCAAATATAATATCTGAAACATCGCCCCTGGTCGCCAGGGCTGACCCGGCCCCGGCTTCAGAAGGCGGCCGGCCCTCGTTGATCGCTTTAGCCACCTCCAGGATCCGTTTTCCGGCAGAATCTTCCTCCCTGGCCCGGTAGCTTTTCTCGAGAACTATAACCCGCTTTTTCTCTTCCACCGCTGCTTTGGAGCGGCAGAGATCCCGCAGGACAGCCCCCGCTTCGATGGAGGGCAGCTGGTCGGCATCGCCCAGTAAAATTAATCTCGCTTCCGGCTGCAGGGCGCGCAGGAGATGATCCATCATGGTTAAATCGATCATTGAACTTTCATCAACAATGACCATTTTTTCTGAAAGGGGGTTGAGTTCGTTGTGCCAGAAGCGATCCCGCCCGGGTGAGTAGCCCAGCAGCCGGTGTAGTGTATTTGAAGGTGGGCAGTTATCAACCAGGAATTGATCGGGAGCACCTGCTCCTTCGACAGCCACCAGGTGACTGTTTACCGCCTGGCGCATCCTATCAGCTGCTTTACCTGTAGGCGCAGCCAGGGCAACCGATTGCAGAGGCGGCCGGCCGGTCCTGGCCAAAACACGCAGTATACTGGCCACAATCGAAGTTTTACCACTTCCCGGCCGCCCGCTGATTACTGTGATCCGGCCGTTCAAAGCCGTTCGCACCGCCAGCTTCTGCTGTTCATCCAGCGCTGCTTTCACAGAACCTGCCGTTGGCGGGGCGGCAAATACTTCCTGCAAGGCCTCCTCAAAGCTTGCAGCCGCCGGTTCATCAGGAGCCGGTTTATCCTCGCTGAACTCTTCTTTAGAAGAGATTCTATCCCTTAATTTTTTCCCAACCCTTTCTTCCAGGGCATGAAGTTTCTGCATATACAGACAGCCGTGATCGAATATCAGCGGCCGGTAGTCTCCCGTTTTGCCGAAAATATTGGCCAACCCTCCGGAGCCGGGGTTGCTGCAGGCCTCGCCGGACTCCTTTAGCAGCGCTTTAATTAAGACCTTTTCATTGTCATCTGCCTGCAAATCCTTAAAGATGCGATCAAAATGGCCGCCCCCTGATAGCGGCAGCCTGGTGCTGCCTTCAACTGACATCGCCTGGACGGCCAGGATCAGCATGATCAGGGCCCGCTGCTTTTTAGAATCCATCTTTTCACCGGCCAGGCGGGCTATCTCCCAGGCGAAGAAAGCATCGCCGGGATCCAGGTTCAGTTCGCCGGTCCGGGAAAGTAAATCGCAGGGAAAATCAATAGCCCCATCCCGCTTTACTCCGCTTGAGCCGGCCAGTAAAGCCGCGCAGCCCATAGGTGTCCAGTTAATTTCCGCTGCCACTTTCTCTACCCCTTTCAGAATCTGCCATCTCCAGGCCCGTCCCGGAACAGATTACATCCCCGCCCCATTCAGTTCGGTTTAACAGGGCACTTTCCCACCCGGCAGCTGTTTCGAACAGCGGGCGGGAAAACCAGATCCCTTTTGTTTCTTCCCCGTCTCCATCTGCCCCAATACCCCGGATAAAGGCATAGATAATGCCGCCAAATTTCACTTCATATTCTTCTTTGGACCTGATGTTAAGCTGGCGCATAATAGCCAGGCTGTAAACCTGAGCCTGGAGACTGTAGTTTTTCTGCACGTGATCATCAAGAACTGAGCGGTCAAAAGCTGGCAGGCAGTCGCTTTTCCAGTCAAGCAGGTATATTTTCCCATCATATTCGAAGACGAGGTCGATCAGCCCCTGCAGGAAACCGCGCACCGCTTGATAAGGCGCCCTATCTTCACTTTCCGGGCGGTCATCTCCGCCGCCGAGCAGGGGATGGCTTACTTCCGGTATCGGATAGGAAAAGAACATTTCAGGGCAGTGGCGTTTCCCTGAGGCTATACCCCCCGGCAGATCGAGTGTTACAGTTTCTTCTAAGCTTGTGGCCCTAAGTGGAGTTTTAAAGGCATCATAAACCATTTTTAGAACTTCATCTAAAAAAACTTCTGCAAAGCCGTGCTGGCGCAGGGCCGCCGCAGCCCGCTGTTTAACCCTTTCATCTGCCGCCCAATCATCAAAGCTCCTGTCCCTGACTTCATCAATAGGGGTAACTTCCAGCAAAGCGTGCAGCATAATACCTGTTTCACGCCCGGCGGGTAAGGCCGCTTTATCCGGCACATCCGCATGGCCTGATGCCTCTAAATCCGGCAACCCGGAACCCGCAAGCCCACCTTCAACTTCAGCGGCCACCTCTTCGTCGCGCCTGGCCGCAGCCTCATCAGAGTCTGCTGCCGGGGCCTGCCAGGGCTTGCTCCTGCTCATCCTGGTATAGCTGGTCAAAAGCACGCCCCGGTGGGCGGGCTTTATTTCTTCAACTTCTTTTGCCCTGGAAGGCGGAAGTTCAAGCAAGTCTTCTTCGGGCCACCCTGCGGCGGTTATCTCCACCTTCTCTTCGCCCGGCAGCCTTTTCGAACAGTCAACATCCCTTAATACATAACTATCTCCGCCTTCAAAACGATCGCGTTCCCTAAGCCGGTCCAGCTGTTTTTGCAGCTCTCTATAGAGCCGGCCCAGCCTGCTGTATCCGTAGCTGTTATGAGCATTTTCGCCTCCCGGGGCGGGCCCGAAATAGGGCAGGTAGAGCCGCGACTTGGCCCTGGTCATGGCTACATAGAGGAGCCGCTGGTTCTCCTCGTCGATTTCCCGGTTCACGGCATTCTCGATTTCGCCGAAGGCCTGGCCGATATGCAGGCAGCGCCTGCCATCCCGGTGGTAAATATTCATCTTGATATCGCCCTCCGGCGGATTTCCAAAGCCCCCACCGATAAAAATTACTTCGGCTTGCAGCCCCTTGGCCTTGTGCATAGTCAGGATCTGGACTGCCTGGCGGTCGGTTTCCAGTCTCTGGATGTTGCCCTCTTTCCCTTCCGGAAGTTTTCGCTCATCTATAAGCGCTTTAAGGCTGCGAATCAACTCACTCAAGGTAATCGGGTGGGCATGGGCCTGGGCCAGCAGCAGCTCGAACAGATGCAGATAGTTGGTCAGGGCCCTTTCGTCGTCGGTAAAAACCAGCCTCCGCACCAACCCGGATTCGGCCACAACGGCTTCAAAAAGGTTTGACCAGGCCTGGTCGTCGGCCAACCCTTTCCAGTCGTGAAGCATGGTGGCAAAGGGGTGATTTTCACCGGCCTCCTTCCAGGCCGGCAGTTCGGACAGGGCTAGACCGAAGAAAGGCGTCAGCCAGGCCGCCATCCTGGCCGCCGGATCGGTGGGCGCTGCAATGGCGCACAGAAGCCGGTATACATCATCGGCTTCAGTGGTTTGAAAAAGGCCCTCCTGTTTGTAGAAAGCGTGGGGAATGCCGAAACGACGCAGCACCTCGCCGATCTTATGGCCCTCCGCTGCAGACCGGGTCAGGATGTAAATATCACTTAACTTGATCGGTTTCGGCTCACTATCTCCGCTGCCGGTGATCAAGCCGCATTTTTCATCCAGCAGGCGCCCAATCTCCTCCCCGATAAAGCGGGCTACCCCTTTCCTGACCGCATCAGCATTAAGCTTATCTTCCCTCCCGTGCAGGTGCAGCAGCTGAACGGGCACCGCCTCCCGGCCGTTTTCTGAGGCGACCCGGCTCTTATCACCGCATTCTACCGGCTCAGTGTAGCTGTTCAGGCCGCTGAAAAAAGATTGGCCTTCGCTATCTTCAACAGTCAGGATTTCGTTTACCGCTTCGATCAGCGCTTCCGTGGAGCGGTAATTTTCCTTCAGCGGCAGCCGCTCGGCCTGGCACTTTTCAGTAAGGTGCGCCTTGGCCTGCTCGTAAGTATGAACATCGGCCCCGCGGAAGCTGTAAATGGCCTGCTTGGGATCACCGATTATGTAAAGGAAGTGTTTATCTGTACCATCGACGAAAATGCGCCGGAAAATTTCCCACTGCACCGGGTCGGTGTCCTGGAATTCGTCAACCAGGGCAAACTTCCAGCGCTTCCTGAGAACCTCGATCAGCCCCCCGGCCTCTTTCCCCTTGAGCGCTTCCAGGACGCCCAGCAGCATATCATCGTAATCGATCAAGCCGAGCGAGCGCTTCCTGGCAGATAACCTTCTCTGCGCCCGCGGCAGCAGCCCGTAGACGAAAAAGCTGGTATCATCTGCGGCCAGCCCGGTGATCCGATCCACCTTGCGATAAAGGTCAACTATTGCCCCGGGAGCACTCTCCATCTGCGCCATCCGTTGCAGGTGATTAAAACGGCTCTCGCCCTGTTTATTGATCTGGGTTCTTTTATTCGCCCAATCAAAAAGCAGTTCTACAGCCCGGCCCAGGTTGTCCCGGTCGATCATGGCGGTAGTTTCAAAAAGGCTCCCTGCAATCTTTTCGAAGCCTTTGTAAACACTCTGATTGGTGAAAAAGGTCTGGCCCGCCTCTTTCAACGCATCCAGTTCAGGAAGGCTTTTTACTTCTTCATAAAAAGCTTCGGGATCATAGATCGGGGTGACCGGGCAGCGATCGGGGCAGCCTTCCCGGTGACAGCGGTAGAGAAATTGTTCCAGCTGCAAAAGCGACTTGTCCTCCTCGATCCAGCGCCTGAGCGCTTCCCCCAGGCCTGTTTGTTCAACCAGGACCCGGCGGACTTCTTCCCGGAAGGCAAATCCGAACATCTCCTGACCGTCGGCCTGCTCCTGCTCAAAGAGCCTCCCGCCGAGAAAGGCCTGCTCGGAGAGCACCCGGTGGCAGAAACCGTGAATTGTTGAAATCTGGGCCCCGTCGAAACGAAAGAGGGCCTCTCTGAGCCTGCTCCTGATCGAATCGTTGATTTCCCAGTAATGATCAGGATCTTCCCCGGGTTTTAAGTCACCGCTTTCATCACACAGCTTGCGGATGAGCATCCTGACCCGCTCGCGCAGCTCCCTGGTGGCCGCATCGGTGAAGGTGACAACCAGGATCTCTTCGATCTTGGCCTCGCCCCGGATCAGGATATCGAGCACCAGGTGTTCCAGGGTATAGGTTTTGCCGGTTCCAGCCGAGGCCTCGATTACAGCATGGCCCTTTCCGGGTCTTAGCTGGCGCAATATTTCGGGACGCTTGTAATAAGCGGTGTTCATTTGACAACCTCCAGGGAGATAATATCCTCAAAAACCGGGCTGAAACGGCGGGTGACCATCTGAAAAGCCTCTTCTGCATCGGGAGGCAGGTAACCGCGCGGTGAGGGTACCGGGCCCCAGAGGCTCGAAAAGCGGGACCAGCTATTACCGGCCATATTTGCAATCAACCTGACCAGCTCACTGCCCTCGATCACAGCAGCAAATTCTGCGGGCGGCATACCGAACAGCATCTGCTGGCCTTGGCCGCCCCCGGTCGATTCGAAATAATGGGTAATCACAGCCTCAACCGGCAGCAGGTAGGCATGGTGGCCGTTTAAGAAGTCTTCTGAAAGCGCGGTCAGCCATTTGAGCGCTTTTGCCTGCTCTGCCGGCTGCAGGCGCATCCGGTAGGTGGCGTTTTCTTCCGGGCCGCCGGAAAAACAGAGCAGAATTTGCCGTTCACCATCACTTTCACTGATAGCGCCCACCGCAGCCAGCAGGGCCTGGTCGATCATCCCCCGCAGGAAATAGCGGAAGCTGCCCGTCACCGCCCCCTTGCCCCGGTCTTTAAAAGGCTTTCTGGGCACAAAGTTAATCGTTACCGGCTGCCCCTTGAGCAGCCCTTCAGTAAGGCCGCCGAGCTGCACCGGTATCACCTTTTTGTCACTCTCCTTACCCTTTACTTCAATATCTATAGCCAGCGGGTCGAGGACACGTTCAGTGGAGCTACGTGATTTTGAGCGGCCCAGGCGCACCCTTTCCAGCAGTTGCGGTCTGCCTGCAGCTGTCCCGGCGCCACTTATAGCCAGCGCATTAAGCGCAGCCTGCCAGCCTTTAATGATCCCCAGGTGGCGCTCTTCAATAACCCTGCCCAGTTCACCGACCGGGATCTGCCCGGCCAGGCGGAGCCGTTCTACGCGCTTCCGGTAAAGTTCTTCCGGGCTTTCCCCGGCTGCTAGAGATTCTGTAAAAACACCGCGCACCAGCACCGTTTCAGTCAGCCGGTCCACTTCAAAATCTTCCTCTTCCCGGTCGATTAGGTCTTCCTCCTCCTCGGCCAGGCCCAGCATGGAAGCAGCCCAGCCCTGCATGGGACACTCCAGAAAACGCCGCAGGGCGGAGTGGGAAAGATAAAATGGGGCTTCAATAGAACTTTCCCCTTCCCCGAAGGACGCCCGCGGGACTGCCGTGACCGCAGCCGGAGCCGGCGCTTCGCCGGGCAGGGCCAGCATGGCAGAAAGTTTATTCCAGGCTTCATGACCGGCCGCCTTTTGAATGGCATTCAGCTCTTCGCTAAAGCTGCCCCGGGCCGGGACTCCTGCTTCCCCCGCCGCACCGCCATCAGCCCTCAAAGCATTTTCCCGCCAGTCTTGGGCGATATCCTGAATCTTTGCCTCAACCCGGGCCTCATCAAAAAAGGTCTCTTCAGGGCTTTCAAGATCATAGCGCCTCAGGGGGGGCTCGCAACGAATTGCTTTCAGCGAATTGCTTTCATGCCTCCTTGATCCAGGTAGCCCTGCTTCAATATATGCAGCAGTTCCTGGACCACCGCTGAAGGCTGCAGCGGGTCGCCGGTCTGCTCGTCTCTTTTCACGTAAGACAGATATAACCGCTCTCTGGCACAAAGCAGCGTTTCCAGGAACATGTAGCGATCGCGCTCGGCAGGGTCCACGTCTCCGGCCCGCCTCCTCGCAGCCCGCAGGTCTAAAGCGTCCCTGCGCCCGGCAGCCGGGAAAAGCCCCTCACCCAGGCCGAGCAGGAAAACCACCTTAAAAGGTATGGCCCGCATCGGCAGGAAGGAGGAAACGACCACCCCTTCGGCCAGGTACTGACCCCGGCCGCTGCCCAGTGCTTCGATCGCCCGCCCGGCAATTTCGGCCGCCACCCTGCCGCTTACCTCCTGCCCCAGGTCCATCGCTTCCAGTTTTGCCAGGGCCCGGAGCAGGCGCAGGCGGTCCCGCTCGTCCGTCCCCTCTTCTGAATAAAGATAGGTGTCGATTTGAACCGTGTAAAAGCGGGCCCAGTCCGTTAAAGTCATTTTACTGTCGCGCACAAAACGGGCATCAGCCAAAAGCGACCGGGCCAGCAGCCCAAACCGGGCCGCTGCCGGGCGAGACGAACCGTATACCTCTTCCACCAGCCATTTCCCCTGATCGGCTTTGAAAATACGCTCTTCACCGCTCTTCTCACCGGTCATGAAGGCCCCTAATGCCAGCCTCCTGATACCCTGGTCCCAGTTGTATACATCCTGATCGATATAGGTACCCTCAAAGTCGGCGCGGCCGGCCCCGAAGATAATGCCCAGCGCTTCGGCCAATGCTGCCATGTCCCCCGGGGTAATATCGTCGAAGCGGGCGATAACGGCGGGGTGGCTCATCAGGGCCAGCATCTCCGCCCTTGAAAAACGCCCGAAGGGCAGTTTGAGCAGCAAGCTCATCGCCTCGATAATCCGGCTCCCGGCGATTCCGGGTAGGTCGGAAACGCTGCTGGACAGGTTGTGGCAGGAGGCAAAAACCGTTTCGACCTGGGGCAGGTAAGTATCGCGCCCGGCGCTGTTGATGATAACAGCAATATCGCTGAACCTCAGGGGCGGATCGCTCCGGTCATTTGCCATCAGCTTCCAGATCTCATCGGCCACCCATTCCACTTCCCGGCGCACCGACGGGGCCGCTACCAGTTTAATGGACTCATCTGGCTCGTGAGGCTCTGTTTCGCTTATATTTCCGGTTTCCTCCGGTTCACGGTAGAGGATGTCTTTTTGGAGCTCCTGCAGGAGGCCCTTTCCCGCCGGTTCGATGAATTTATCTGTAAAATCGCAGTCGGTCAGCTCCCCGAGCAGGCGTACATGTTCGCGGCCGGGATGGCCCCAGTAGCGCAGGGCCGGGTTATCGGCCTTGAAAAGCCCGAAGGGGTCCTCGCATCCGGTTTCACCGGTTCCGGCCCAAACTCGCTTTTCCCGCCGGTTCATTTCCTGATCCAGCCGCTTATAGTAGGCCCGCTCCGTCTCTACATCTTCCCAGAACTCGGCGCAGGGATTGAGGGTATAAATAAAGAGCGGGTGGTTTTCACCGAGAAGGGCGAACAGGTCCTGAAACAACCTGGCCACGTATGAGACCCCGAAGATGTGGACCGGGGGCAGTTCGGCCGTTCTAATTTTATTGATCAGCTCTTTTTTATCAATTAGCTGATCTAAGGTAATCCAGCGCCCACCCTCAGGCGGCGGGTTTTTCTCCAGGATCCCCCCTGCTGCGAAAACGGCCCGCCACAGGGCGCGCTGCCAGGCCACCGTTGAAGCGAGCGCCCGATCAAACTTGGAGGGATCGGCAAAAGGATGCTGATCATAAGCCGGTCCGTTACCACGCCAGGAAGAGATCATTTCGCTCCTGGAAAAGCTGTACTCCTGGAAAAGGTAAGCCATGCGGACGGCCAGCTGGACCCGCCGCATATCGGCGCCGTCGCGTAACAGCAGTTTATCTGCGCCGGAATGGGCCTGATCACTGCCTGCCAAATTACCGGCAGCCGCACCGGCGCTTTCCAGGTACCTGTTCACCGGCTCCATATCGGGGCTGCTCACAGTTTCTTGATCGAGCAGGATCGCCAGTATTGCCGCTTCGATGATGTCGAGGCCGGCCACTTTATATGCACCGGGGCAGCTTTTATCAACGATGTCGCCGATGAACTGCTCCAGCCTTCTGAAGTTCATGTTGGCCGCAACACCGAGCTTCTGGGCCAGGCCCAGGCGCACCCAGGTCTCCATGTTCCGGTTCGGCACCACCAGCTCGACCGGCTCCAGGGGGTGGGCAGCTGCCCTCTGCCCTTTAACCTTACCGGCCAGGGCATCAAGCAGTTGTTCCGTCCTGTTGGAATAAAATAGTTCTATCACCGGGTGATCGCTCCTGCAGACATTTAGTATATATACTTTTCTCTGATAAGATTATAATTCCTGTCAGGGACATATATATGTCACTTTTCAGCCTTCTTCAAAAGAAAAGGAGATTGCCCGGGCGATGTTGAAAAGAAGCATAAACCTAATAACGAAAAAGCCACTGGGGGTAAGTTTATTGCGATACACACCACAATTTGAGCTAAACCAGAGAATAACCAGGCTGCAGGACAGCCTGAAGAAAAGCGGTATTGACGGAGCAATAATCGTTCAAAATGCGGACCTTTATTATTTTTCCGGAACTATCCAGCGCTCCCATCTCTTTGTTCCAGCAGAAGGAGAACCATTACTGCTGGTCAAGAAAGACCTCGAACGGGCCAGGCAAGAATCTGCCCTGAAAAACATCACCGGACTGGAAAGCCTCAGGGAAATTAAGACAGTCCTCCAATCTTACGGCTACGGCTCCTTTGATTTACTTGGTTTTGAGCTTGACGTGCTGCCCGCAGAGCAGTATTTGCGATTTCAGAAACTTTTTGAACCGGCCCGGATAACCAATATAGGGCCTCTGATCCGCAACCTGCGTATGATTAAATCACCATATGAGATAGAAATCTTTAAGGATTTAACGAAGCATCATCATGAAATATTTTCATTTATCAGGAACAATCTTCAAGAAGGCATTTCTGAATGTGAAATGAACGGAAAAATAGCAGGGATCTCACAACAGAAAGGCCATTCAGGATTAATGCGTATAAGGGGTTTTAACCAGGACTTGTTTTATGTTCATTTCTTATCAGGTCGCAATACGACGCCCAGCTATTTTGAAGGCTCGGTAGGCGGAAAAGGAGTCAGCCCCGCTTTTGCGCAAGGGTCCAGCACTAAATTAATCGGCAGAAACGAACCGGTCCTGGTAGATTACAGTTTCAACCTTGACGGGTACATGCTGGACCAGACCAGAATATTTTGTATCGGAACCCTTCCGGATCACCTGGCTGAGGCCCACAAAACGGCAATTGACATTTTAAGGGAGCTGGAAACAATGTCTGCACCAGGGCTTAGCTGTGGCAAACTTTACGACCGGGCAGTGGAACTGGCAGCCAGAAGTCCTTACAAGAAGCACTTTTTAGGCTACCCTAAGCCGGTGAACTTTGTCGGCCACGGGATCGGCATTGAACTGGATGAGCTCCCGGTGATAGCCTCCGGCTTTAACAGCCCGCTGCAGGCAGGAATGGTTTTTGCCCTGGAACCCAAGTTTGTCTTTCCTGACGGGGCCGTAGGGGTGGAAAACACTTA
>SL_8KL_010_SEDDRAFT_10004368_pt1 | contig 11390 bp, 10 predicted proteins | sample SodLakKL_010_SED_4_FD_11160 | JGI IMG/M metagenome (IMG submission 11160) | reverse complement strand
GCCGCCCCCCTTGTAATCGCGAATGCCGTACTTCTGCCAGTAGGTGTAATCCGCATGGCCGGGCCGAAAGAGTTCGGCGATCTCGGAATAATCCTTGGACCGCTGATCCATGTTCTCGATCATCAGCGCAATGGGAGCCCCGGTGGTGACCCCGTCGAAAACCCCGGAGAGGATCTTCACCTGATCCCCCTCACGTCGCTGGGAGGTGTGGCGGGAGGTCCCGGGCTTGCGCCGGTCGAGATCACCCTGAAGATCGGATTCGGTGAGCGCCAGACCCGGTGGACAGCCGTCCACCACGGCCCCCAGGGCCGGGCCGTGGCTCTCGCCGAAGGTGGTGACCGTGAACAGTCGCCCGAATGTGTTTCCCGACATGGTTTCAGTCCAGTTGGTTGACAGGTTCTTTGGCGGCCTCGGGGAAGGCCTGCCTGAGGGTGTCGGCATCCACCACGAAGACGCCGGCACCGCCCCGATCCAGGTCCACCCAGATCACCGGCAGATCCGGAAACGCCCGCTCGAAGGCGCTGGCACCGTGGCCGACCTCGGCAACCAGGATGCCGCCCTCGCCGAGACGCCGCGCCGCCTGGGGCAGCAGGCGACGCATGGTATCCATGCCGTCGGGGCCGGCGGCCAGCGCATCGCGGGGTTCATGACGGAACTCCGGCGGCAGCGACGCCATGGCCTGGGCGTCTACATACGGGGGATTGCTGACGATCAGATCAATGGCCGGCACCGCCGGCAGCGCTTCCAGCAAATCCGATGGCTGGGCACAAACACGCTCCGAGACACCATGCGCCCGGGCATTATAGGCGGTCATGGAGACGGCCGAGGGGTCAATGTCGAGGGCATCCACCCGGGCCTCCGGAAACGCCAGGGCGCAGGCCACCGCGATGCAGCCGCTGCCGGTGCCGACATCCACGACCCGATGCACCCGGTCCGCGTTCACCCAGGGTTGGAAACCCGACTCGATCAACTCGGCGAGGGGCGATCGAGGGATCAGCACACGTTCATCCACGCAGAACTCGAGGCCGCAGAACCAGGCGCGGCCCAGAATGTAAGGCACCGGACGGCGGTTCTCGACACGATCCGCCACCGCCACCGCCAGTGCCTGCCGCTCCTCGGGAGTCAGACGGCAGGCAAAGTAGACGGCGTGCAGGTCCGGCGGCAGCCGGAGCACGCCCAGCACCAGGGCGGCGGCCTCGTCGATGGCGTTATCGGTGCCGTGGCCATAAAAAACTCCGGCGGTTTCAAAACGCGTCGCCGCCCAGCGAATGGTGTCGCCGATGGTCAGCAGATCTTCGGGTATTGGCGCGATCATGGCGGGGATTCTAACAGCCCCTCGGGGGTATGACTGCGGCGGGGTGGTGGCATAATGGCTGCATGGCAGACAGAACGCGTTTGATACTGGCTCTGGGGGCAGCGGTGACCGCGGCCGTTATCGCCGCAGGCTTGACCGTCATCGGCTCCGGATCAGGGCCCAGTGACTCCGCAGAGCCGCATCCAGCCGGCTCGCATGTCCGATGCCGAACAGGTGGGTACGGTGCTGCCGGAACCCCGGCCGCTACCGGACGTGACCCTGGTGCGACCGGATGGCACTCCCTGGAATACCGCGGATCTGCAGGAGAACTGGCACTTCCTGTTCTTCGGCTTCACTCACTGCCCGGACGTCTGCCCCATGACCCTGGCCGATCTGGCGGGCGCCATTCGTGAGCTGCGCACCAGCGGCGAACCGGTGATTCCCGACGTGGTGCTGGTGTCCGTGGATCCCCAGCGGGATACCCCGGAGCGACTCGGGCAGTACGTAGGGCATTTCAGTGACGACTTTTTGGGGGTCACCGGAGACCGGTCCGCCATTGATACGCTCACTGGCGCGCTGGGCATCTCCTACACGCTCCATGAGCCGGATGGAGACGGCCACTACGCCGTGGACCATACGGCGGCGATTCTGCTGATTGACCCCCAGGGGCGCCTGCGGGCCCTCTGGAACCCGCCCCATGGCCGACAGACCATCGCCGACGAGTTCCGGCAAATTCATCGTCAGTTCGGCACCGGTTGATGATTCTCGGGCGCCTACTGAGCCTGATCCTGTGGCTGCTGCCTCAGCACGGCATTTCGCGGTTCATCCACCGATTGGCCCGCTGGCGTTTCCGGCCCTGGAAGAACGCCCTGATTCGGGGTTTCAGCCGCCTCTACCAGGTGGATACCGGCGAGGCCGTCAACAGCGACCCCGCCAGCTATGAGCACTTCAACGCCTTCTTCACCCGGGCTCTGCAGCCGGGCATGCGACCGCTGGACAACACCCCCGGGGCCATCATCAGCCCGGTGGACGGTGCCATCAGCCAGATCGGTGCCATCACCGATGGCGAGGTGGTGCAGGCCAAGCGCCGGCGTTTCTCGGTTCGGGATCTGCTCGGGGGCGACCCCCGGATCGCCGAGCGTTTCGGCGCCGGGCATTTCGCCACGCTGTACCTGTCCCCGAAGGACTATCACCGGATTCACATGCCCTGTGACGGTCAGCTGGAGCGCATGATTCATGTGCCGGGCCGGCTGCTGGGCGTATCCGATCCGCTGGTGCGGCACGTCCGATCTCTGTTTGCGCGCAATGAACGGGTGGTCACGCTGTTTGAGGGTCCCCGGGGACCCATGGCCATGGTGCTGGTGGGCGCCATCGGCGTCGGCAGTATCGAAACGGTGTGGAGTGGTGAGGTGACCCCGCCACGGGGACAGCGGATTCGGCAGTGGGACTACCGCCGGCGACGGATCCCGCTGTCGACCGGGGAGGAGATGGGCAGGTTCAACCTGGGCTCGACGGTCATTCTGCTTTTTGGCGAGCAGGCCGGGGTTCGGTGGTCCGAGGAACGGACAGCCGGCACGCCGATTCGACTGGGCGAGCGTCTTGGCGGGTTCGAGCCGCCGTCGCCCGAGCGGTCAGGCCTCATCCCAGGGGAAAGCCATCACCGCGGCCAATGAATCGGCCCCCTCGGCAAGCATGAACAGCCGATCGACCCCCAGAGCGACGCCGGCGCAGGCCGGCAGGCCCGCCTCCATCGCCGCCAGCAGTCGCTCGTCCATGGCCGGCTGCTCCGCACCCCGCGCCGCCCTCGACTGCAGATCGGCCTGAAACCGCTGTCGTAACGCCGCCGGGTCCTGACACTCATGAAATCCGTTGGCCAGCTCCACCCCATCGCAGAACAGCTCGAAGCGTTCCGCGGTGTCCGGCTCTGCCGGGTCCAGTCGGGCGAGTACCGCCTGGCTGGCCGGGTATCCCGCCAGAAAACAACGCCGGGGCAGCCTGGGCACCACCACGGCATCCAGCAATAAATCCAGATGATCATCCCGGGTCAGATCAGCGGGAAGACCGCCGTCCACACAGCGGTTCACCGCACCCCGAAGGATCTCATCAGGGGCGCGAAGGGGATCCGGCAAGCCCGCTTCCAGAAACGCGTCCCGGTAGCGTTTTCGGGCCGTCGGCGCCTCCCCCAGGATGAGATTGACCAATGCCTCCACCTCGTCCATCAGTCGATCGACCCCGAAGCCGAGCCGGTACCACTCCAGCAGGGTGAACTCCGGATTGTGAAGGCGGCCCACCTCGTCGGCGCGAAAAACCCTGGCGATTTGGTAGCAGTCCCCCAGCCCCGCCGCCAGCAGGCGTTTCATGGCATATTCCGGGGACGTCTGCAGCCAGCGGTGGGAATGGGCTTCGCGAAGACTGTGGACGTGGACATCGGTGACACCGGCGCTGGCCAGCGCCGGTGTTTCCACTTCCATGATCCGGCGATTGGCGAAAAAGCCTCGAATCGCGGCAAGCCGCTCGGCACGGCGGCGGAGCGCGTCAGGGGAGGCGCTGGGCCGCCATGACTTCTCCGGCGGGGCAGCCGTCATCGGGTCCGAATTCAGTCCCTGGCCCGGGAGACATACTCGCCGCTGCGGGTGTCCACCTTGAGGAATTCCCCCTCCTGGATGAACAGTGGCACCTGAACCACCGCTCCGGTCTCCAGGGTTGCAGGCTTGCTGCCGCCGCTGCTGGTGTCACCTTTCAGGCCGGGGTCGGTCTGGGTCACCTGAAGCGTCACGTGGGGCGGCGGCTCCACGGACAGTGGCTCGCCGTTATAGAGGGTCACACTGCAGGTATCCTGCTCCTTGAGCCATTTCCCGGTATCGCCCACCACAGCCGCAGGCGCCGCATGCTGCTCAAAGGTGTCCGGGGCCATGAAGTGATAGAACTCGCCGTCGTTGTAGAGATATTGCATCTCGGTTTCCATGACGTCCGCCGCTTCCACGCTNTCTCCGGACTTGAAGGTCCGATCGATGACCTTGCCAGTCTTCAGATTGCGAACCTTGACGCGATTGAACGCCTGCCCTTTGCCGGGTTTGACGAATTCATTCTCGACGATGGTGTAGGGTTCGCCGTCGAGCATCAGCTTGAGACCCGACTTGAACTGGTTGGTGGTGTAAGTCGCCATGATTTCTCCATTACGCCCGTAGCCGCCCCCGGCGGCGTGAGTGGCGCAGATGCTAACGGAAAAACCCAAGGGATAGAACATGACTGCAGCGCCATGGCAGCGCGAACTTCAGGCCGCCATCCGGGATCCTGGCGAGTTGCTGACCCGACTTGACCTGGATCCGGCCCTTGAGGCGCCCGCCCGGGAGGCTGCCCGGCTGTTTCCACTGAGGGTGCCGGTGGCGTATCTGGACCGAATCCGCCCCGGCGATCCATCGGACCCCCTGCTGCGCCAGGTGCTGCCCATTGGCCTGGAAAGCACCCATAGCGATGGCTACAGCGCGGATCCCGTGGGGGACGGATTGAGCCTTCACCACGGCGGCGTGATCCACAAATACCATGGCCGCGCCCTGCTGGTGGCCACCGGCACCTGCGCGATCAACTGCCGTTACTGCTTCCGCCGGCATTTCCCCTACGCCGAGGCCAATGCCAGCGCCGCGGAGTGGCAACAGGCCGTGAACTACCTGTCGGCCGATCCCGGCATTCAGGAGGTCATCCTGAGCGGCGGCGACCCGCTCTCCCTCAATGATCGCCGGCTGCAGGGGCTCAGTGGCCAGCTGGATGCCATTCCCCACCTGCGTCGACTGCGCATCCACAGTCGGTTGCCGGTGGTGTTGCCAAGCCGGGTGGATGACGATTTGCTGGGATGGCTGCAGAACCAGCGGCTGACGCCGGTGCTGGTCATTCACGCCAACCACCCCAATGAGATCGATGAAGCCGTCGCCCGGGCCATGCAGGCGCTATCCCGTTGTGGCGTCCGGCTTTATAACCAGACGGTGCTCCTCAGGGGCGTCAACGACGACGCCAGCGTCCTGAAGGCCCTGAGCGAGCGACTGTTCGAAATCAACGTCCAGCCCTATTATCTGCACCTGCTGGATCGGGTGCAGGGAGCGGCGCATTTCGACCTGCCGGTGGATCGCGCCTGCGCGCTCATGCGGGAGTTGGCTGCCTCGGTGCCGGGTTATCTCCTGCCGACGCTGGTCCGCGAGGTCGCGGGTGCACCGTGGAAGGTGCCGATCCCCTGGGCCGGGCCGGCTGACTGACGGGGCCCGGCCTGGCGGACGCCCGGTGGTCAGCGATTTCTCAGGGCGGCAATCCGCTCCTCGATGGGCGGGTGCGACATGAACCAGCGCTTGAAGCCACCACGGGCGATGCGGCCGGAGATCCCGAAGGCCTCCATCTGGTCCGGCAAGTCTTCCGCCGGCGGCGAGCCCGCCAGACGCGTGAGCGCCGCAATCATCTTGTCACGGCCGGCCAGGTCCGCCGCACCGGCATCCGCCCGGAATTCACGCTGCCGGGAGAACCACATCACGATCACCGAGGCCAGCACCGCGAGGACAATCTCGGCGACGATGGTCACGATCCAGAAACCGGGGCCGTGACCCCGCTCGTTCTTGAACACCACCCGGTCCACGAAGTGACCAATGACCCGGGCGAAGAAAATCACAAAGGTATTCACCACCCCCTGAATCAGGGTGAGCGTCACCATGTCGCCGTTCTGGATATGACACACCTCGTGGGCCAGCACCGCCTCGGCCTCATCCCGGGTCATGGTTCGCAGCAGACCGGTGCTCACGGCGACCAGCCCGTTGTTGCGGCTCATTCCGGTGGCAAATGCGTTCACCTGGGGCGAGTCATACACCCCCACCTCTGGCATGCCGATGCCCGCCTGACGCGCCTGCCGGCGGACGGTGTCAATCAGCCACTGCTCGCCCTCGTGGCTGGGCTGCTCAATGATTTTCACGCCCATGGACCGCTTCGCCATCCACTTGGAAATGGCGAGGGAGAGGAAGCTGCCGCCGAATCCGAACACCGCGGCGAAAATCAGCAGTGCCTGATAGTTGAGAGCGCCGCCGTCTTCCTCCAGCAAACGATCAACGCCCAGAAGACGCAGGACCGTTCCCAGCACAATGATGATGGCCAGGTTGGTCCCAAGGAAAAGCATGACCCGCTTCATCAGATTAACCCTCAGTCAGAGCCAGTAACTCATCGACACGCTGGAATCCCCGGGGCAGTGCGCGGCCGCGCCGTCCCCGCTCTCCTTCATAGCCGCTCAGATCGTCTTTTTTCAAGGTCAAGTGGCGCTTGCCGGCCTGCACCACCAGCGGCTGACCGGCCTCGAGCACGCACAGGCCCACCACTCGCTCGCTGCCGTCGCGCCGCCGGGCGGATGGAATATCAATCAGTTTGTTGCCCTTGCCTCGAGCCAGTTCAGGCAGCTGGGCCAGCGGAAACACCAGCAATCGCCCGGCACTGGTGGCCACCGCCACCTGCTCCGCCCCGGCGGGAACGGATACCGGCGGCAGGCTCCGGCTGTCACTGCCCAAGTTCAGCACCGCCTTGCCGGCTTTCTGCCGACTATGGAGATTGCCAAGGCGGGTCAGAAACCCGTAACCGCTGTCGCTGGCCAGCAGCAGGGCCTTGTCCGCGTCACCACAGAGCACATGAACAAACCGGGCTCCGTCCGGGGGTTGCAGGCGTCCCGTAAGCGGCTCGCCCTGCCCCCGGGCCGAGGGCAGCGTGTGGGCCGGCAGGCTGTAGCTGCGGCCCCGGTCGTCAAGAAACACCGCCAGCTGGTTGCTTCGACCCGGCGCCGCGTCACTGAATCCGTCACCGGAGCGGTAGGAGAGCCGTTCCGGGTCGACATCGTGTCCCTTGGCCGCCCGTGCCCACCCCTTGCGGGACAGCACCACGGTCACCGGCTCGCTGGGGACCAGATCGCTCTCGCTCAGGGCTCTGGAACTGTCCCGGGTGACCAGTGGCGAACGGCGATCATCGCCGTATTCTTCGGCGTCGGCCTTGAGCTCGGTCTGCATCAGACGCGTCATGCGCTGACGCGACCCCAGGGTCCGGCTTAACTGATCTCTTTCCGTGCCCAGCTCATCCTGTTCGCCCCGGATTTTCATTTCCTCGAGCCGGGCCAGATGACGCAGACGCAACTCCAGGATGGCCTCGGCCTGGGTCTCGGTGAGGCCGAAACGCTCCATGAGGGCAGCCCGCGGCTCCTCGGCTTCCCGAATGATGGCAATGACCTCATCAATGTTGAGGTAGGCGATCAGCAGCCCTTCAAGGACGTGCAGTCGGGCCTCGACCTTGCCGAGCCTCCACTCCAGGCGCCGCCGCAATGTCTCACGACGATACTCCAGCCACTCCGACAGAAGTTCGCGCAGGTTGCGCACCCGCGGGCGTCCGTCCAGGCCGATCACGTTGAGATTGACCCGGTAGGTCTTCTCGAGGTCGGTTGTGGCGAACAGATGCGACATGACCTCATCCGCATCGACCCGACTGGAGCGCAGCGTAATCACCAGCCGGGTGGGATTTTCGTGATCCGACTCGTCCCGCAGGTCTTCCACCATGGGCAGCTTCTTGCTCTGCATCTGAGCCGCCACCTGCTCTAGAACCCGGCTACCGGAGACCTGAAACGGCAGCGCGGTGACGATCACATCACGACCGTCACGCTCCCAGCAGGCCCGCAGACGCAACCCGCCGTGGCCGGTTTCGTAAATACGCCGGATGTCCTCGGGCGGGGTGATGACCTCCGCATGGGTGGGGAAATCCGGCCCCTGAACATGCTCGCAAAGCGCTGCCACATCGGCCTCGGGCTGCTCCAGCAGTCGAATACAGGCAGACACCACTTCGCGCAGATTGTGGGGCGGAATGTCGGTCGCCATGCCCACGGCAATCCCGGTGCCACCGTTCAACAGGACATTCGGTACCCGGGCCGGCAGGGTGACGGGCTCATCCAGGCTGCCATCGAAATTCGGCTGCCATTCCACGGTGCCCTGCCCCAGCTCCTGCAACAGCAGCCGGCTGTAGGGGGCCAGTCGGGCCTCGGTATACCGCATGGCCGCAAACGACTTGGGATCGTCAGCGGATCCCCAGTTGCCCTGGCCATCCACCAGGGGATAACGGTAGGAAAACGGTTGTGCCATGAGCACCATGGCCTCGTAGCAGGCCGAGTCGCCATGGGGGTGATATTTGCCCAGCACGTCGCCCACGGTACGGGCGGATTTTTTATGCTTGGACGCCGCGGACAGACCCAGCTCGGACATGGCGTAGACAATGCGCCGCTGCACGGGCTTGAGGCCATCGCCGACGTGAGGCAGTGCCCGGTCGAGAATGACGTACATCGAGTAGTCGAGATAGGCCTTCTCGGTAAACTCGTGCAGCGGGCGCTGTTCAAAGTCCCGATGGGCGCTCTGCTCACTCATGAGGGGGAGGTGCTCCTGTCATCAATCAAACCAGAACCTCGGCGAGATCACCCTTGCGCTCCAGCCAGGCACGGCGCTGGGAAGCCGCACGCTTGCCCAGCAGCATCGCCATGAGCGCCTCGGTCTCGGCCGGGGCGTCAACGGTCAACTGAACCAGTCGCCGGGTGTCCGGCGCCATGGTGGTCTCCCGCAGCTGAAGGGGGTTCATCTCGCCCAGTCCCTTGAAACGGGTGGTGGCCACTTTGCCCTTGCGGTTCTCGGCGGCGATGCGATCGAGAATGCCCTGGCGCTCCTGCTCATCCAGGGCATACCAGGTCTCTTTGCCGACATCGATGCGATACAGCGGCGGCATGGCCATGAACACGTGTCCCGCCGCCACCAGTGCCGGAAAATGTTTCAGGAAAAGCGCACAGAGCAATGTCGCGATGTGGGCACCGTCGGGGTCGGCGTCTGCCAGCACGCAAACCTTGCCGTAGCGCAGTGCGGACAGGTCCGGCGAACCGGGCTCAATGCCCAGGGCGACGGCGATGTCGTGGACCTCCTGGGAGGCCATCACCTCGGAGGGATCCACCTCCCAGGTGTTGAGGATTTTGCCCCGCAGCGGCATCACCGCCTGGAACTCCCGGTCCCGGGCCTGCTTGGCCGATCCCCCGGCGGAGTCTCCCTCCACCAGAAACAATTCGCCCCGGGCCGAATCCTGACTGCTGCAGTCCGCCAGCTTGCCCGGTAGCGCCGGCCCCTGGGTCACCCGCTTTCGAGTGACCTTGCGGGCTGCCCGCAGACGACGCTGGGCGCTGGCAATCACCATTTCCACCAGTCGCTCTGCCTCGGTGGTGTGCTCGTTGAGCCAGAGGCTGAAGGCGTCCTTGACCACCCCGGAGACGAAGGTCGCGCATTCCCGGGACGACAGTCGCTCCTTGGTCTGGCCGGAGAACTGCGGCTCCTCGACCTTGATGGACAGCACGTAGGCCACCCGCTCCCAGACGTCCTCCGGGGCGATGCGCATGCCCCGGGGCATCAGGCTGCGAAACTCACAGAACTCCCGCAGCGCCTCGGTCAACCCGGTCCGCAGGCCGTTGACATGGGTTCCGCCCTGCAGGGTCGGTATCAGGTTGACGTAGCTTTCCTGGACGGTCTCACCGCCATCCGGTAGCCAGGTCACGGCCCATTCCACCGCCTCGTGGGGCGCAGAAAAGTCGCCGGTAAAAACCGGATCCGGCAGGCGTTCCACCTCGGCCAGTGCCGTGGACAGGTAATCCGCCAGGCCGTCTTCGTAGTACCAGATGGTCTCTTCGCCGGTTGACTCCTCCAGGAGCCGGACCGTGAGCCCGGGACAGAGTACGGCCTTGGCCCGCAACACGTGCCGCAGACGCGGCAGGGAAAACCTGGCGGAGTCAAAATAGCTGGCATCTGGCCAGAAATGCAGCGTGGTCCCGGTGTTGCGTTTGCCGACTTCCGCTACGGGCTCCAGATCCCGAACTTTTTCACCATTGGCGAAGGTCATGTGCCATTCGCGGCCATCCCGGCGAATGGCCACCACCAGCCGGGTGGACAGCGCATTGACCACCGATACCCCGACGCCGTGAAGGCCGCCGGAGAACTGGTAACTCTCCCGGGAAAACTTGCCACCGGCATGNAGCCGACCGAGGATGACCTCAACGCCGGGAATCCCCTCTTCGGGATGGATGTCGACGGGCATCCCGCGGCCATCATCACTGACCGACAACGACCCATCCCGGTGGAGGGTGACGTCGATCCGCCGGCAATGTCCGGCCATGGCCTCGTCGACACTGTTGTCGATGACCTCCTGCGCCAGATGGTTGGGGCGAGTGGTATCCGTGTACATGCCGGGCCGGCGGCGGACCGGATCCAGTCCGGTGAGGACCTCAATGGCCGCGGAATCGTAGCGATCACTCATGANCGGGGCTGTGGCCTCCTGCTGACGGTCACGGTGAATAACCGCCGCAGTGTACCGCGCCCCGGGGGGGCCGGCGAGTGCGTCGTGCCGCCACCCGCGGTAAACTCCGGTCATGAGCGAAAACACCGAAACACCCGATTTCGAGACCGCCCTCAAGACCCTTGAGACGCTGGTTGAGCAGATGGAGCGGGGCGAGTTGACCCTGGAGCAGTCCCTGCAGTGCTTCGAACAGGGCATACGTCTGACCCGGGAGTGTCAGACTGCGCTCGCTGACGCCGAGCAGCGCGTCGAGATCCTGCTGGAAAAGACACCCGACGGTGACACACGCCCCCTTGATGAAGGCATGGATGACCCCGCTTCAACAGACGTTTGACCTCTGTCGCGCGCGCGTCGAAAACGCGCTGGACGCCGTGCTGCCGGANCCGGCGCTCCTGCCCCGGCGCCTGCATGAGGCGATGCGCTATGCGGTGCTGGGACCGGGCAAGCGGCTGCGACCGCTTCTCGTGTATCAGGGCGGCCAGGTGTTTGGCATTAACGATGAGCGCCTGGATCCACCGGCCTGTGCCGTGGAGCTGATTCACGCCTACTCCCTGGTGCACGATGATCTGCCGGCCATGGATGACGATGACCTCCGCCGGGGTCGGCCCACGTGTCACCGCGCTTACGACGAGGCCACCGCCATTCTGGTGGGGGACGCGCTACAGACGCTGGCCTTCCGGCTGATCGCGGCCGCCGAGACACCGGAGTCGCACCAGCGGCTGGC
>SL_8KL_010_SEDDRAFT_10004367_pt1 | contig 11392 bp, 11 predicted proteins | sample SodLakKL_010_SED_4_FD_11160 | JGI IMG/M metagenome (IMG submission 11160) | reverse complement strand
CGTATCTTCCTTCAACAGTAGAATTGGTTGATTTCCCATCATAATTATTCACCTTAATATCAGGTATTTAGTCGGATTATTGATGTTCTATATAATTGTTTCCCCTGCTTAAAATTGATTTTTTCTTATTCCTAAACTACCGATATCAACAACTGACGAAAATCTTTTTACTCCCCTATCTTTACCTAGACCGGTGTGCCGATGTCCGAAGAAAAAGAGATGTTAGATTTCCTAGAGTTTGAAGATAAAGACGAGCTTTTCCAAGACATCCCTGAGGCGATAAAAACAGATCTTGATATCCCTGAGGGACTTTCTGAAAGAGAGGTCATGGCGGATTTGAAAGGTAAATTAGAAAAGAACAAAGATCTAAATGAATTGACTTCATTCCTAGGCGGCGGCATCTACCATCATTATGTACCAGCTGCAGTTGGAGAGATAATAGGAAAATCGGAGTTTTATACTTCTTATACGCCCTATCAGGCAGAGATCAGTCAGGGTCTATTACAGGCGCTTTTCGAATATCAAAGTTTGATAGCTGAATTAACTGGCCTAGGGGCTGTAAATACGAGCATGTATGATTATCCCACCGCTTTAGCTGAGGCCGTATTGATGTCTGCTCGTATAAGTAGAAAAGGAACGAAATTTCTTATTCCAGAAAATATTCATTGGGAAAAAGATCCGGTTCTGAAAAACTACCTAAGAGGTAAAGATATAGATATTCAAAAGGTCCAGTACGATGAAAGCGGAAAGGTAGATAAAGAAGATTTAAAATCGAAGTTGAGCGACGAAGTCTTTGGATTTTATATAGAAACTCCTAACGTGTTCGGTGTCATCGAAGAAGATGTAGAGGTATTCAAAGATTTGAAGGAAGATAAAGACTGTATTCTTGTGGCTGGAACGGATCCGATGCTTCTTTCCCTTATGAGACCTCCTTCAGATTGGGGAGCAGATATAGTCGTGGGGGAAAGCCAGCCTTTAGGTATACCTCCTTCTTACGGTGGTCCGACAGTTGGTATTTTTGCTTCGAATGAGAGGTACATAAGAAAGATGCCAGGGAGAATAATAGGTGAAACTGAAGATTCTAACGGTAAAAGGGCTTACTGCATGACTTTACAAACTAGAGAGCAGCACATAAGGAGGGAAAGGGCTACTTCTAACATATGTACAAATCAGTCATTGATGGCGTTATCTTCTGCTGTTTATACTCACATCAGAGGTGGTCGAGGTTTAGAGGATATCGCTAGAGAGAATTATGAGAAAGCCCATGATTTGGCGGAAAGGATCGACCAGATCGAAGGTTTTGAGGCACCTTATTTTGACAGTGAATTTTACAAGGAGTTTACTGTGAAGACTCCTGAAGGTTCTAAAAAGATATTTGAGAGATGTGCAGAACAAGACCTCTTACCTGGGATCCCATTGGATGAAAAAGAAAAGTTCAAATCTTTACCCGATTTGCTTTTGACGGCTGTAACAGAAATGAATAATGATGCAGATATGGATTTATTGGTTGAAACCCTTGAGGAGGTGGTCGAATGAGTTCTGATTATCGACAGGCGCGTTATGAAGAGGATCTTCTAGTAGAAAGAGCGGATCCTAGAAAAGTAGAAGATAACCCCCTTCCTTCATCGATAGCGAGGGATGAAGCCCCAAAGATACCTGATCTACCGAAACACGAGGTAGTTAGATATTTTAACCGCTTGTCTCAAATGAACTATGGTATCGATACAGGTTTTTATCCACTCGGTTCATGCACCATGAAATACAACCCAAAATTTACTGAGAAGATAGCCTCACATTCTAAAGCTACCGACCTTCATCCCTATCAGCCGGAGGAGATGGTTCAGGGAACTTTAGAAATAATGTACGAACTGCAAGAATTCCTGGCAAAATTAGGAGGTATGGATGCTGTGAGTCTTCAGCCCGCTGCTGGAGCGCATGGTGAGATAACGGGTTTGATGATCGCCGATCAGTATCACAAAGATAACGATGACAAGAGAAACGAAGTCATACTCCCGGATACCGCACATGGAACTAACCCTGCTAGTGTTTCTATGTTAGGTTATGACTTAGTTGAGATTCCATCTGAAGACGGATGCGTAGATATCGAGGCATTGGAGGAAGCTGCGGGAGATGATACCGCGGCTTTCATGATAACGAATCCTAACACTTTGGGTCTCTTTGAAAAAGATGCCTGTGATATCGCAGAGATAATACATGAGGCTGGTGGCCTTCTCTATTACGATGGCGCAAACTTGAATGCGATCATGGGGAAAACTGATCCAGGAACTATGAACTTCGATATAATGCACTTCAACCTTCACAAGACTTTCAGTACTCCTCACGGAGGTGGAGGCCCAGGATCTGGTCCTGTAGGTGTTACGGAAAAATTGGCATCCTATCTTCCGGTCCCGATAGTTGAAAAAGACAGCGAACGTTATCATTTAAGTTATGATCTAGAGAACAGTATCGGTAGAGTGAAAGGTATTTATGGAAATTGGTTAGTATTATTGAAAGCTTACACTTACATAAAAGAAAAAGGCAAAGAAGGTCTGGAAGAAGCGACAGAAAGAGCTGTTCTAAATAGCAACTACCTTAGAAAGAAGCTTGAGCCTCATCTTGACCTGCCTTATAGAGAATTGAGGAAACACGAGTTCGTTCTATCCGGTAAAAAGATGAAAGATAAAGGGTTGAAAACAACAGACCTAGCTAAACGCCTTTTGGACTATGGTTTCCATGCACCGACGATTTACTTTCCACAGCTAGTGGATGAAGCTCTGATGATAGAGCCAACAGAAACAGAGACGAAAGAAACATTAGATGGATTTGCAGAAGCAGTCGCATCGATAATGGAAGAGGATGAGGAAGTTATAGGAGAGGCTCCGCATAATACTTCTGTAGGCCGAGTAGACGAGACGAAAGCAATAAGAGATTCAGTTCTGAGTTACATGATGCGGGAAGAGGGATAAAACCAATTTTTTTCTTTCCCAATTTAACAAATCTTTTAGACCCTATCTTCAACGAAACCTTTATATATCACTTGATCTTAACTATTAAATGCAAACATTACAACAAAGAGTTGTTAAATTGGGGTGGTAAATATGGCTGAAGAAGATGAAAGAAGAAAAAATAGAAGGCTTGCGGAAAGAACTGGACCACGAAGTTTCAGTCCATTCCAGGAGATGGACAGTATCTTCGAGGATTTAGATCGTACATTAGATAGGTTCTTCGGGAGACCCTTCCGTGAAAGAAGAAGAGAAGGCATGAGAGCGCCGGCACTCGATATGAGAGATCTAGGTGATAGGTATCTAATCGAGGCAGAGATTCCGGGCATCGACAAAGATGATATCGAAATCGAACTTAGAGATGACAGTATGGTGATAGAGGCGGAGACCACTGAAGAGACTGAAGAGGAAGGTGAAGACTATCTGAGAAAAGAAAGAGGATACAGATCCTTCTACAGGCAACTACCGGTACCGGAAGAGGTCGAAGAGGAAGAGATCACCGCAGAACTAGACCGAGGTATACTAAAGATCGATCTCCCGAAGAAAGAAACCGAAGTGAAAGAGGGCAGGAAGATAGACATCGAGTAGAACAGAAACTCTCCCTCTTTCTTTTATTGAAAAAAACATGAGTGAGAATAATGGAAAAGGAAGATTTCGATGAAATGATTCAACTTCTCCAAAACCAAACTAGGAGAAGGATACTCGAACTACTTAGTAAAGAGGAAAATTATCCTTTAGCTCTATCGAGGTATTTAGATACTAGTCAACAGTCGATCTCTAAACATCTAGATAGATTAGAGGACAAAGGTTTGGTAATATCCAAAAAATGCAAGAGCGAAAAAGGAGGTCCACCCACTAAAAAATACTCTTTAAATAGAGGCTTTTCCTTGAGAATAGATCTCGGACCTCAACTGTTCGATACGGAACTTGAAGACCTTAAAGATGAGGATATCGATGATTACGAAGAGATCGAGGAAAAAGTCAGAGAAGGTATAGTTGAAGGCGGATATCTCGAAGGTCATCGAAAGATAATAAAGAACATAGAAAGGAAGATAAGAAGGTTGAAGAAGGAAAGGAAGTACTTGCTAAAATTGAAAGAGAAAGCTTTAGCTGAAGCATATAATTATGTTCATGAAAATTTCGATAGATATGAAGAAAGAAAAATCCTGTATTATGTACTGGATTCGGGTGTGACCGACCCAAGAGAAATAGCTAAATACTTCAATGTTAGAGAAGATGAGATCAAAGATATATTAGAAAAAATGAAAGAAAATACAAACATATGGTGATAATATGAATTATGGAAACTATGACGACGATGAAGAAGATGAAGATAGAAAGGATCGAAGAGGAAGAGACCGCAGGAGAAAAGACCCGTTCGGTGAGCTGTTCAATTTTGGTGACATGTTCGGTTTCTCGGACATCGACGAGGAATTCGAAAGGATGAGAAAGATAGCTGAAAAGATGATGTCACAGCGCAGGAACATGACTTCTAAAGACCCGTTCGTTTACGGTTTTTCTATAAGACAGGGACCTGATGGAAAACCTAAGATAGACGAATTCGGTAATGCAAGGGATTATTTCTATGGGGACGAAGAGAGTGAAGAGAAATCGGAATGGACCCCTTTAACCGATGTTCAGGATACAGGTGATAAAGTTCTAGTTACTGTCGATATACCGGGAGTTGAAAAGGATGATATCGATCTGAATGTGAGGGACGATATACTAATAGTGTCTGTGGAAGGTAAAAGGCGATATAAGAAAAATATAAAGCTGCCAGCTAAGGTAGATCCACAGGAATCCGACGCTACTTACAACAACGGTGTACTTGAAGTCGAACTTGATAAAATAACTGAAGAGATGGGTCAATCCATAGAGATAGATTGAAGTGATTCAATATGTCGGAAGATCAACCAGAAGTCCAAGAAGACGAAACTGAGTTAGAAAAAGATCGGACTGAGGAAATCGAAGAAGACATCTCGGGAGAAGACCAGGAGGAGGCTGGAGAATCTGAAGAACATGAAGAAGTCGAAGAGGAAGAACTAACGAAGGAAGAACTCCAGGAGGAAGTAGAAGAACTAGAGACCTCTCTGAAAAAAGTGATGGCCGATTTCGATAACTACAAGAAAAGGATGATCAAAGAGAAAAGAAGGACCCGTCAACTAGCCAATGAGTCTTTGGTATTAGACCTTCTAGAAGTGTTGGATGATTTCGAAAGAGCTTTGGAGAATGATGAAGATTTAGATAGAGAAGGCATCGAGATGATATTCAATAAGTTCATAAGAACTCTTGAGGGTCACGGTTTAGAGATGATCGATGCCGAAGAAGAAGAGTTCGATCCGATGTATCATGAATGTGTTCAGTCTGAGGAGAAGGACGATATTGAGAAGGACAAGATTATAGAAGTGTATCAGAAAGGTTATAAGTTGAATGATAAAGTTATTAGACCTTCAAAAGTAAAAGTTGCTAAATGATGATTCAAAGGTGGATAATATGTCTAAAAAAGTATTGGGAATCGATCTAGGAACGACGAACTCCGCGATGGCGATAATGGAAGGTGGAGAGCCAACTATAATTCCAAATTCTGAAGGTGATAGGACTACACCTTCAGTCGTCGCTTTCAAGGAAGACGGAGAAAGATTGGTAGGAGAGATGGCTAAGAGACAGGCGGTAAAGAATCCAGAACGTACTATCGAGTCTATCAAGAGGAAGATGGGTACAGATCACAAGGTGAAGATAGATAATAAAGAATACACCCCTGAGCAGATATCGGCTATGATACTCCAGAAATTGAAGAGAGATGCAGAAGAATATCTCGGTGACGATATAAATCGAGCAGTGATAACAGTTCCAGCGTACTTCAATGAACCCCAAAGAGAAGCTACTAAAACTGCGGGTGAAATAGCTGGTTTTGAAGTTGAAAGAGTTTTCAATGAACCTACTGCGTCAGCTATGGCTTACAAGATGGAAGAAAAAGAGACTGTGGAGACTATACTGGTATATGATCTTGGTGGCGGTACATTCGACGTTTCCATCCTTGAAGTGGGAGATGGGGTATACGAGGTACTTGCCACCTCAGGTAATACTGATTTAGGCGGTGATGACTGGACTCAGAGAATAGTCGATCACTGCGTGGAGAAGTTTAAAAAAGAGACAGGTATAGACGTAAGCGATGATAGAGAAGCTCTACAGCGCATCTTCGAAGCTTCAGAAAAGGCTAAAAAAGAACTCTCTAGCAGGCAGAACACGGATATCAATTTACCATACTTGACCGTTGGTGACGACGGACCTAAACATCTAGAGTTGGAGATAACTAGAGCGGAATTCCAGAATATGACCGATGACCTCGTAGAAAAGACGAAGGAACCGGTAAATATAGCTATGGAGGACACTGGTCTTCAGCCTCACGAGATTGACGAAGTGATTTTAGTAGGTGGCTCGACTCGATTACCGGCCATACAGGACTTCGTTAGAGACTTTTTCAATAAAGATCCAAATATGAAGATCAATCCTGATGAATGTGTGGCTGTTGGAGCTGCAATACAGGCTGGCGTTATTTCTGGTGATGTTGAAGACGATATAGTTCTGTTAGACGTGACTCCGCTTTCTTTAGGCGTTGAGACCCTTGGAGGTGTCGCAACTACTTTGATCGACAGAAATACTACAATCCCTACCGAAGAGAGCAAAGTCTTCACCACAGCGGCGGACAACCAGACCAGCGTTGATATACATGTAGTTCAAGGAGAAAGAGCTATGGCAAAGGACAATCACAGTTTAGGTAGATTCACGCTGACCGGTATACCTCCGGCACCTAAAGGCGTACCTAAGATAGAAGTTACATTCCAGATGGACGAAAATGGTATACTGAATGTTTCTGCTGAAGATCAAGGTACAGGTAAAGAAGAAAGCATAACTGTAGAAGCAACTAGTCAACTCTCTGAGGAAGAGATAGAGCGGATGAAGGAAGAAGCTGAGAAACACGCAGAGGAAGACCAGAGGAAGAAAGAGAGGATACGTACCAAGAATGAAGCTCAGCAGCTGGTATTTTCAACTGAAAGGACGTTAGAGGAGATGGGCGATCAGATAGACGAGTCGATAAAGAACGAAGTTCAGGAGAAGGTAGACGATCTGCAGGAAGCTATAGAGGATGACGACTTCGGGAATATAAAGAAGAGAAAAGAGGAACTCGAAAAAACAGTCCAGAAGATAGGTGAACAGATGTACCAAGCTCAGCAGGCCGCCGCTGGTACTGGTGGAGCAGGAACCGGTACCGCAGCAAGCCGTGCTTCGGGTGAACAAAGCAGTTCTGAAGAGGAGTATGTCGACGCGGATTACGAAGTAGTTGACGAGGACGAAGAAGAGGACTAAAAATCAAAAACCCTTTTATTTTTATTATCATCCGTCAAGAAATGAAAAACTATTTCATCATGTTGTCTGGTAGCGCATCATCAACCGCGGAGTTCTAAGCGATGTGATCAAATCATGAATGAGGAAGATTATTACGATATACTAGGCTTAGATAAAGACGCCTCGAAAGATGAGATCAAGAAAGCCTATAGGAAAAAAGCAAAGAAGTATCATCCCGACAAGAATCCAGATAATACTGAAGAGGCAAGAGAGAAATTCAAAAAGATCTCTGAAGCTTACGAAGTATTAGCCGACGATGAAAAACGCCGTAGATACGACAGATACGGTAAGCAGGGCGTAAAACAAGAATTCAGCGGAGGTGACTTCGACTGGTCTGATTTCTCTCATCGCGAAGAAGTTGAAGATATATTCTCAGAATTTTTTGGTGGCGGAAGAAGACGCACTGGTGGTTTTGAGGATATTTTCAACAGTTTTTTCGGTGGAAGTCGAANGAATAGAAGGAAAAAGAAAAGGCGTGGTAGAGATCTGCAGCTCAGTTTTGAAGTAGATCTAAAGGATATAAAGGAAGGAACTGAGAAAACGGTCAAGATCAATCGGAAGGCTCAGTGTGAAGAGTGTGGTGGTAGCGGTAGTAGTAGCGGCGGAACTAAAACCTGTCCAAAATGTGGTGGCGCTGGCGAAATAAAACAGGCTCAGAGAAGAGGTTTCCAACAGGTTGTTAGGATAACGGAGTGCGATAGATGCGACGGATCAGGTGAAATCGTTGAAAATCCCTGTCCACATTGTAATGGCAGTGGCGTTGTAGAAAAAACCGAAACCATAACTATCAATGTTCCACCAGGAGCAGAAGACAGAACTAGACTAAGGATAAGAGGAAAAGGTGAAGCCGCACCTAGAGGTGGACAACCTGGTGATCTGTACGTTACGCTCAGGGTGAGAGAGGATGATAGGTTCGAAAGAAGAGGAAACGATGTTTTGACCAAGGCGAAGGTCAGCATGACCGAAGCCGCATTAGGTACAAGTATAGAAGTTCCGACCTTGGATGGAAAAGCTGAAGTTAAAGTGCCGCCTGGTACTCAACCTGGAGATATATTGAGGATCCCGGATAAAGGACTCAAGAAACAGAGAGAAAGCGGATATGGGGATCAGCTGATTGAAGTCGAGGTTAAGATACCAGAGGACCTAGATGATGAGCAGAAAAAAATATTAGAAAGATTTGAAGATATTGAAAAAGAAAAAAATAAAAGTTGGTTCGATAGGATAAGAGGGAAGTGAAGTCACTTCAACTTCACTATTTTTAGGTCTTTCCCCATCTCACAATCTATTTTCTTTCCTATCTCTTCAACATTGTATTTTTTGTCAAATTCTATTCCCGCTGGATAACAAAGATTGAAATGCTCACAATCCACGTATCCGCATTCTTTGTCTTCTAGAGTTATCACGGATCCTTCTATAACTGATTTTTCAGAAGCTGTTGTTTCGATAGGGACTTGTTCCACTTCTACCACTTTAACATCTCCATGATGGACCTTACATTTGTGCTCTTTATCTCTGACACCCGTGACTTCATACCATCTATTCTTTTCTAGTCCACAGCACGAGTTTTTCAATTCACAGTCTTGACACTTTGAAAGACATCCTCCAAATCTGAATTTCATACCTTCTTTAGCTAAACTTTTTCCTATCAATGTTACAGAACTCATATTTCTCACCTCTTTTTATATAACACCGGTTTCTCTAGCGGCTTCTTCTGCGGCGTCTCTATTCATCTTTCTATTACCTAATATTGTGTATCTTTCAGGTCTTATCTCAGGGGCATGGATGAGCGCCTGAATGACTTCTTCTTCTTTTAACTCGAGACCTCTCGCAGTGGTGGGCGCATCGACCGCCTGAAGGGCGTTCTTTATATTTCTCCAATCGCCTCCGTGTAGATACATCATAATTATAGTTCCTACACCACACTGTTCGCCGTGTAAAGCGGGTTCCTCCGCTATCTCGTCTAAAGCGTGGCTAAATTTGTGTTCACTACCGCTAGCGGGTCTAGAAGAGCCCGCGATACTCATCGCAACGCTGGAACTCACAAGAGCCTTAATTACCTGCCACGCACTTTCCTGCAGTCCGGGTCTTATATTATCCACGTTCTTTATCAAGATATCTGAGGTCATTAGGGAAAGGTTAGCAGCGTAATGAGAAAAATCCTCGTTCCTCAACCTTCTTGCTAATTTCCAATCTTTGACTGCCGTCGCATTGGAGATTATGTCTCCACAACCTGCTGACATCAGTCTGTTTGGTCCGTCAGCTATTATGCCTGTATCAGCTATCAGGGCGAGAGGAGATTGGGCACCAACTGATATCTTATTTCCATTTCGTTCTATAGAAGCTCTACCAGAAGCTATTCCATCGTGAGAGGAAGCGGTAGGTATACTCAAGAAAGGTATATCCGCAAGATGAGAAGAGTACTTGGCCACATCGATAGATTTTCCCCCACCTACTCCAAGAAGAAAACCCGTATTATCAGTGATCGTTTCGCTTATCCTATCCACGGTCATCTGATCCGCTTCTGTTATCTCCTCGATACCGACTTTATAATCATGATCAGATAGAATCTCACCGACCCTCTCTCCGGCCACTTTTCTCGTGATTGGGTCACAGACTATTATAACGTCCTTCTTTAATTCGAGTTTATTACACGTTTCTCCCACCTTCTCCAAGGCATCCTTACCTATGACGACGTTTCGAGGCAGTTCCATCCTTTTGAACTTGGTGAATTCCTCTCTTTTCCCCTCGGGAGACTCGTTTTCCACCATGATTTGACACTCTCTAACAATTTTTGTTTATAGTATATTAATGTTCCCTGCAGTTCTGTTCATCCAAGATCGGAATCTATGAGCTCGGCAACCTTTTTGCCTGATAAAAGCATGCCTCCAAAGATAGGCCCCATCCTAGGGGCCCCCATCACGGCATTGGCGCACATCCCCGTGGTCCATAGGCCGGGAAAAACTTCTTGTGTATTTTCAACGACAGTCTTTTCTCCCACTTCTGCCCACATAGATTTTTCACCGATCACTTTTCCTTTGTCTGTATCCAATTCTCCTGCTTTTTCTTCTACTACAGTACAAACGTCGGCATCATGTCCTGTGGCGTCAATTGTTGCTTCTGCTCTTATAGTTATAGGATCAACGTGAAGCCCGGCAATCTCGATCGGGGATGAATTTATGACTACTCCATTGATTCTCTCTTCCTCATAAAGTACGTCTTCGACAGTTACCATATTAAATATTCTTACACCCGCATCAATAGCCGAAGATACTAGATTTGCAACCGAACTTATCGAATCTGCAGTATAATAACCATCTCCAGTGTCTTTAACATCGACACCCACTTTTTCTAACTCTTCTACAGACCTTTCTTGGACCACTACTACAGGGTAACCCATTCCACCGCCCCACATACCTCCACCTGGAGATAGTTTTCTCTCAAAGATGACAACTTGTCGCCCCATCTCTGCCAAATATCTACCGGCTACAAGACCTGCGGGACCAGCACCAGCAATCGCTACATCTACCTCAGTATTATCGGAAAATTCCTCAAAATATCTATCAACGATCCTTTGAGTTACCTTAACATCGTCTATCATACTATCGTTTGAATGAAGAAATCATAGTGTTATAAATAAGTTGACTTCATTACTACCCGGTGATCTCTTCGTCCTTTTCTTCGCTATCTGTACTGTCCTCTACTCTCTCTGATGTTTCTTCATCTGTTGTTAGCTCTTCCTCTACTTCACTTTCTTCTATCCATTCATCCTCTTCCCGCATTTCCTGTAGTTCTTCCTCAAGTTCCAACTCAACTAAAGTATCTTGAGTTATGTCGTACTTCTCTACTTTCTTTTCAGGGATATAATCTAACCACATATCTGGATCATTTTCTTCCATCACCGCATCTTCCATCCCATTTCTGATCAGTTTCTTTCTTATCATATCCTGATACGGGACGATCTTTATCACTACGCCTAATATTAT
>SL_8KL_010_SEDDRAFT_10004365_pt1 | contig 11393 bp, 7 predicted proteins | sample SodLakKL_010_SED_4_FD_11160 | JGI IMG/M metagenome (IMG submission 11160) | reverse complement strand
GCGGTAAGGCTGCGATAACCGTATTCAGTGACCCGGAGGTCATAGAAACGGTCCAGTTCCAGTGGATAACGAACTCCAACCAGAATCGGATAGGTGCCAAGCTGACGACCAAAAGTAGTATTCCCCTCCCGTTTTTCCATCAGAACATCTTTCAAGACTAAACTGCGGGGGAACATCTCTTTCAAAAGCGGCTTATCAATCTGCTCACGGACGCGCCGTTTGAATTTTTTAAACGCTTTGCCATGGCGCATTTTAAACTTGGTCCGCCCGGATAGCACCTGACGAATATTAATTCGCCGCAGCCAATAACCGGCATTGATAATTTTTTCTAAAAATTCAAAATTAAGCCGGTAGGTATCAGCGTTTTCCGCGTGGAGACCGGCCAAAAAATTCAGCCCGGGAAGCAGAGCCGGCAGACCGTTTTTACCCCGTTCACGGCCGATTTCATTTACCAGCGCAACTGCCTTAAAAACCTGGTCCGGCGCCGCATTTAAATTGTTAGCTTCAACCACCCGGGGGTCGGCCGACTCAAGCCCGAAAGCAAGCGTGTTGCCGGCAGTGGTATATTTTTTTAAAAGTTTAACTATCTTGCGGGCCGGTCGGGGATGGGCGGCGATAACAGCCGGATTAGCATTGTCAACGTGGAGAACCTTGATTTGCGGGCAGTTTTCCCAGATGGAAGAAAATAGCTGCCGTAAAGCGTCCGGGTTTGGCAGTGGTGTCTCACTCTCCCCCAGGTTCTGACTGCCGTAACTAATAATGCAGGACTGACCACCAAGCCTGAAATGGCGCAAACCGGCTTGATAAAGCGCTTTCACCTCTTCGGCCACCGCGGTGGGTCGACGGAACTGCGGCTTCCCATACAGAGGTTCCGAGCAAAAGGAACAGCCACCGGTAAAATAGCGGACACAACCGTGATAACAGCTCACTTCCGCCATTAAATGTCCGGCAGGCAGGGGGTGGGCAGAAACAAGTGATGCTCCAGCTTGAAGCCAGGCTTCAGTTTCGCCAGGTTCAGGGTAACGATCAACCGGCTGACCGTCAAGATAGGAGTTAAAGTAGACGGCAAGATCTTTTTCCACCCGCTGTAGAGCGGACGATCCAGGGAGCTGCCTGGCCAGCGGTCCGCCGACTATTACATCTTTTCTATTTTTAATAATCTGCTCCACTTCGTTTGAACTGAGCGGACGGCCGCGCAGGTAGTTACCGGGTACGGTAACTCCGCCGTAAATAACCGTTAAATCGGCTGCCGGTAGCTCCTCTTCTCTATACTGACTCGCCGTTCGATACGACCAGTCTATCCCCCGTGTTTCGCATATCCCAACAAGTTTACGAGGTTCGGGAGCCAGATAGGGAGGAACCCCAAGAAGGCCCGGTTCATCAACGTAGGCGTCAAGGATAAGAATTTTCAGGAATGATCACCGCAGTAAGAGGTTAGTCCGAAGCCGAATCAGAGGCTCCTTCCAGCGGTAGCGGGGCGCTTTCACGGTGGGTATTTAAAACAATTGAGGTATTTGTGGCGACTATTGCCGGATGACCCTGCAGTTTTTTAATTATCTTATTCATCTGATCTCGATCGTGATAACGGCCAATAGCAAGAATATCGTAATCGCCGGTAATTTCATAAATTTTGTTCAGATAAGGATGTTCTTTTAGCTGTTCGAGCGCCTCCTCAATCTGATCGCCCTGAACTTTAAAACGGGTTATGGCGTTGTAGCGGTAGCCAAGCTGTTCGTAGTCAATGTCGGCGCTTATTCCCCGGAGGATTCCTTCCTCTTTAAGCTGATCAAGACGTTTACCGACAGTCGTCGCGGAAACACCAAATTTTTCAGCAAGTTCACGCAGAGACTGACGTCCATCGCTGCGAAGCTCAGATAAAATTCGACTGGAGAGACGCTTATAAGTCATATAAGTCACCGTTGAAAGACTGGATAGGACACAGCGAAAAAATAGGCCAAATCAGCATTTATCCGTGTCCATTATCTATATGGTTGTAAAAATGCCCGGGGCGAGATTCGAACTCGCACGGGTTTAAAAGCCCACATGGCCCTCAACCATGCGCGTCTGCCAGTTCCGCCACCCGGGCACGGACAGTTATTATAACTGTTAAAAAACTAAACTTCAACAAACAGAAATTCACTTCTATTGAAATCCCTGCTGGAGACGTTGGGATGATACTGGTTTGCTACAAGCTGTAGTTCAAAGTGGAAATTTAACAGTGAAGCGTGTATGGCCGTTACTATCGTAGTTTAGCTCTCCGCGGAGCTGATTCTCGACCCAGCCTTTGACCATGCGCAGGCCAAGAGATGAATGGCGTTCAATGTCAAAATCTTCAGGCAGGCCATTGCCGTTGTCACACACATTCAATTCTACTGTTTTCGGACGGCGGAGAAGTTCTACAGCAAGCCTGCCGCCAGCCTCATCCTCAAGGCCGTGCTCTATGGCATTAGTAATTAATTCGTTCACCGCAAGGGCACATGGTAAAGCCCGGTCCATATCTAAATGCAGCGATTCCAGACTGAATTTTACGTCCAGCTCCTGTTCGTTAGATACCTGGGAAGCAAGAAGCTGTTTGACCAGCAAACGCAGATAAGAGGCAAAATCGAGGTGCTGATCAGACTCCTGGCTGTAGATTTGCTTGTGAATCAGGGCCATCGTATGAACCCGGTTAATGGCTTCCTGGAAACTCTTACGCACAAGGGGATCTTCAGCTTTTGTATACTGCATTTCAAGTAGGCTAACTATGGTAAAGAGATTATTTTTCACCCGGTGATGAATCTCTCGCAATAATATTTCTTTTTCATCAACAAGTTTTTCCAGCTCCCGCTGAGCCTTCTCCCGGCGAGTTATGTTCCGAAAATTACACTGAATAACCTCTTCTCCCCCAGTCTCATAACAGTAGGCACCCAACTCGAGAAAAATCTGAGTACCGTCTTTCTTAGTAAAAGAAAGCCCCTCTTCTCTTAAATAACCCCGTCGACGGAGTTCCTCCAGTCCTCCGACTTGAGAGAAAACTTTATCCAGAACCGAAATTTCACTCACTTCGTGTCCAACTAAATCAGTTCTTTGTTCGCCAAACAGCTCAAGACCGTATGAATTGACATCCAGCAGTCGCCCGCTGGCAGCTTCCACAATCAAAATACCGTAAGGAGAAGTTTCAAATAATCTACGGTAGCGTTGCTCGCTTTTGCGCCGTTCTCGCTCGATTTGCTCGCGAGCGGCTATATTCTCAACCATGCCCAAAAGCATTCTTTTACCTTTTAAATATATCGGTGTCACGGTCACTTCAACACTAAAAACGTCACCGTCGGCCTTCCTGTGTTCGGACTTAAAACGTCGGTAGTCCCCGGGCTGAAGTTCAATCCAGATCTTTTGTCTGTCTTCCGGGGTCGGCCTCTTCGTATCGAGGTCGGAGACGCTCATGGAAAGCAGTTGTTCTTCGCTATAACCCGTATCTTCACAGCTCATCTTGTTAACCATTATAATATTCCCGTCCAGGTCGTGCAGATAAACGGCGAAAGGTAAGTTTTCAATTACTGCCCGAAAACGCTCCTCGCTCTCCCGGAGCTCGAACTCCATCTTTTTGCGCTCAGTAATGTCGATAATTAATCCCTGTACATTTTTAAGTTCGCCCCGCTCGTCAAACAGCCCCTGCCCCTGTTCCCAGACCCAGCGCTGCTCGCCGGACTTTGTCTGGATGCGGTATTCAATTTCAAAATTGCGTTTTTTAGCCAGAGCAGACTGAATACTCTCCCAGACGTATTCCCGGTCCTCAGGTAGAATTAAATCGCCATAAGCAATCTCTTTATTGTCGACAATCTCTTCCGGTTCATAGCCGGTAAGATCGCGCACCGCTTCACTTACAAATTCCATAGTCCAGTCGGGGTCATTTCCACAGCGATAAGCCATGCCGGGCAAATTACTCAAGAGGAGCGACATGTTCTGCTCTTTTTCTTCAAGCTGATTACGAGTCTTCCGATGCAACTCACGATTCTCAATCGAATATAGACCAAAGGCCAGGTCACCGGCCAGCTCTTCCAATAAATGAAGGTCGTCAAAATCCTCCTCCGCATCCCCAGGCCGGTAAACGGCCAGAACACCAGCCACCTCTTCTCCAGTAGCCAGCGGTAAAAAGAAAAATACTCCATCTTCATGCGGTAGGATTTCCGACAATTCTGGTGCCAGCCGGTTAACCTTTTCTTCAGTCAAAATAACCCTTTCTTGGGATTCAACAGCTTTTTTAGCAGGACTGTCAGGATGATGCAACCGCCAGACAGCAGGAATATTCTCAATACGAGAAGAAGCTTCCGGGCCAGTAAAAGGTCCAATCAGGTGATTTTTTTCCTTTTTCTCAAAGAGCTCTATCCAGGCAAAACCATAGAGGGTAGAGTTTACAATTTCTTTACCAATATCAAGACAGAGTTTTTCCCTCTCGCGCCCCCTAACTATATACTGGTTACAGTCGCTCAAGAGATCATAGGCCAGGTTCATGCGGCGTAATTTTTTTCGGGCTATAGCCTCACGGGTCATGAGAGCATAAACAAAAGCACCAAACGCGACAAAAAGTAAAATAACAAAAGCACGATAAAAGAGAGCAGCAGGTGTAAGATCCCTGTAAAGGAAAGTAAGCCACCGTTCGTCAGGAAAAGATATGGAAAGGAGGAAAGCGTCAAAAACCCAGGTAAAAAGTCCCAGCAAAAAAGCAAGGCCGACGACCAGCCAGCGTTTCTTCATTACTTTATCCCCTCAATTAAATAATGTCGCAACTTAACCAATAATCAGTCACAGGACGACAAACGTAAAGCGCAAAGCTCATCCTAAATAGACCCTCTCCGAAAAGGGTTAAACATCTCCTCCCCCTTGAGGGGGGAGGATTAAGGTGGGGGTGAAAAGGCCTCGTAGAGGCCGAACAACAGTTGTGACGTTTTATCCCCCTCTCCCTCCAGGGGAGAGGGGACTTTTCGGAGAGGCACTAACTACTCCAGGTAAGAAAGTCCCAGCTCGATAGCTTCTTCCAGCTCCGCCTCGTCAAGCTCGCCGGCCTCGACAGCTTGCGCAAGTTCGTATAACTTGTTCAGGTGCTCGATGAGACGTGTGACCGGGATAGCCATTTCAATATCTTCCAGGAAAATCTTAACTTCCGCGGCAAGCGCGTGCCCGCCACCGGTAATCATGTCCGGGGCGTTGTATTCTTCTGCAAGCTGATTGGATAGAATGTCAGCAATTCGACCCAGGTGGATCTTATCGCCGACGGCACGGAAAGAGAAGTGACCGCCGCCTTCACTGTCGTTGTTAGCCATGACCATGACGGTCGGCTTATCGTCGTGCTGGCGGGAAATCTTGCCCAGTTTTACACTTCCAACCATGGGCATCAAGGGCGTGTCCTCACCGGTAAACAGGTAAAGGTCGACCGGACCTAACTGACCGTAATGGAAAGCTGATTCAAACAGTTCAAGACTCCACTCCCAGTCAGATTTAAAGTAATCAAAAATTCGCTCGACCAGGTCGGACCTGTCACTTAATGCAATCATATCTTCCAGCGTTGAAAGACCTTTTAGAGCCGACTCGCTGCCGTCAAGCGCTAACATCTCGTCAAAACAGAGCTCGGTGGCGTCAAGTTGGGCCAGCTCCTCGTCGCGGTCACCGTAAAAATACTGGAAACCGCCGCCGGAGACAGCAAAATAAAGCTCAGAAATCTGGTTGAGCAACAGCGTCTCCTCGCGCTGGTCGATTTCCATCCAGGTCGGACGGGATTTTATTGGTTTAAGTAAATTTTGCCACTCGTCCTTCACTTCCTCGTAAAACGGCTCTACAAAGTCGGGAATTATTCCTTTGAGAGGCATAATCGTCCAGTCGGAACGAAGTGCGACAAGCGCCAGGAAGTCGTCCAGATCACTGGTTTCATCAACCAAATTTACGAGCATGTGACTCTGCAATCCGGTGCAACAGGCACCGTCCGGATTATAAAGCAGACAATCCTCCGGTTCACCGGCCGTGTAGTGGTGATCAATCACGACTACCGGTTCAATTACCTCGGTTAGCTCGTCATATTGTGTAAGAGTTCCTTTATCCATGATAAATATCGCATCATACTGGTCACCCTTCTCTTTTAGCAGCCCCTTCACCCGGTCGGTCTCCAGTTCAAACGTATGCGGCAGCTCGACCTGGTAATCATGGCCGGCCCTCTCCAGGTAACGAACCAGTATAGCAGCGGCCGCCACACCGTCGGGGTCGTCGTGGCTGTAGACTAAAATATTTTTCTTTTCATCTGATGAAAGAACCTCGGCGATTTCATTTAGCACCGGATATTCTTCGCGCTGTTGTTCGATAAATTCTTTATAACTCAAAATTTTTACCTCCATAAAATGATATATTGTGAGCAGATAATAATACGTTTAAAGCGAGAACTTGTCAATGAATCCATAGTAATTGCTTGCTGGCTTCAAGAAATCTATATTTGCAATCCACAAGCAATTGTGTTATATTTAGGACAGAAAGGGAGGTCGCTTACCATGGGTGAAAAAATGGCAAAAGCAACTGTAGAGGAAAGAGGGAGAATATTGATTCCAAAAGAAATTCGTGATGAAATGCAAATCCACGGCGGAGAAGAAATGAACATCCGGTCACGAGGTGATGAAATAGTTATTACGAAGGGAAAGCCCCTGGAAAAATTTCAGCAGCTTAAAGGTTGCATAAAGAACAGTTCCGATGATCCGCTGAAAATTAAAAATATGTGGGTAATGTAGTTTATGTTTATCGACAGCAACATATTTTGCTATTACTTTACTAAATCTTCCCGCTTTCATGAACCCGTAGCTGAATTTCTCGACCAGGTTATTATAGAGGAAAAAATAAGTATAAGTGTGGTTGTGCTCATGGAGGTGGCTCATTACCTTGTGAATAATCTTGGCCCAATCCAGGGCAAGAAAAAAACTACACAACTAATAAAATTCCCGATCAATATTTATGATTTTCCTTATGATCTTTTTCCTTCTTCTTTAAATATATTAGCCGAACACAGTCCGCATGGAATTGGTGGTAGAGACGCCATTATTTTGGCCACTATGCACCAACATAATCTTACAAAAATAATCACTCATGACCAAGCATTCAAACTAATTGAAGGTATTAAAGTAATAGACCCTATAAAAAATGATTAATTCCGTTAGCTACCTCACTGAGCACCCCCGCAAAAGACCAGTAGAGAGTCTTTTCTACAAAGTCCTCCCCCCTGGAGGGAGCAAAGTTTTGCGAGTGAACTCAGTTAAAAAACAAAGCATCCTGTGTCGTTCCCCTGCCGGGGGGAATGTTTTAAAAATGGGCTCATAGGATTTATTCCCGAAACAAAATATACCGACGGCCGAAACGGCTGATTTTTTCAAGCAGCACCGGCTCAGCCAGACGGCGCCGGTCCTGCTCATCACAAAGCTGAGGCGCATACCTCTGTTTATACTTGGCAACCGCGTTTAAATCTATCCGTTTGAACTGATTATACAACCAGTTGTTCAACGGTCTGAACCACGGCTTTTTTCTGAAAGAGGCACCAAAATCAAGAAGAACAGGTCGACCGTCGGGACTGACAATCAGATTCTCTTTTCGTTTTAAGTCCGAGTGGGTAACCCCTGACCGGTGAATCGCATCAACCGTCTCTTCCAGCTCCAGAAAGAAAGACTCCTCCAGCTCGGAGGGATCAACTTGCCGCAGCGACTCGCCCGCCCGCCACTCCATGGCAAAACTAAACGGTTCCGGATAACCCAGGAAATCAGGCACCTGCTCGATTTCTTCCAGCCGCTGTAAAATCTCCGCTTCTCGACTGAGCATCCACCACTCCAGCCGGCGCAGAACTGGGACCCCCGGATGACGCACTCCCTTCACAACCGCTTTTTTGCCTTTAAATTCATCTATTCTGATTTGACTCTGGTTGGCATCCTGAATTGACATGCTTCTCCTTTCATTTTACATTTTTCATAGTGTCGCTTATATTTCCCTGCTTTGCAATCCATTTTCCCCCGGCCTATGCATGAACCCTATGCATAGGCCGCCCATTCGTAAAATGGGCGGGAGTTAACCCACCCAGCCTGCGGACCGCTACCACGCCCATCAGGGAACTGACCTGCTTTTTATACAGAGTTTAACTCTCGTGACAAATATAGTATACTCTTTTTAGTTATGAATTTTGTGGTAATTATTTATCGGCGCTACTAACATTGTGAAAACGTATGACGTCCCGGAATTTGATCTCTCGGTCGTCATTGCGGGCACCGACCCGCAATCCATTTTAAGGTCTCTGGTTTCCAGTTTTCAGTTTCCAGCTTTTAGTTTTAGGTCTTAACACACAACTCGCAGCAATGATTTTATGGTCTTGAACTAAAGGCCGTCATTGCGGGCTACGACCCGCAATCCATTTTTTCTCCCCCCTTTGTCTTTCCCCCCTTGAAGGGGGGAAAAAGAAAGGGGGAATGGTGTTGAACGATAACCGTTTAAATTCAACATGGATTCCGGGTCACGCTCCCTACGGTCGCTTGCCCGGAATGACGTCAAGTTCAAGAACATGAACAAGGTTATGATCACTTAATGACTTTGAATAAGAAGAGACCAAATGGACACATAAGGTGATACCTTTGGAAAATATTGAAGTCTCTCTTTTTGAACTGCTTACGGCTCTTTCCAAGTCAATCGATATGGTAAGCCCGGTAGTTAACAATCACCATTACCAGGTAGCCTACACCTGTCTGCGGCTGGCAGATTTCCTCGACCTCGATGAAACAGAGACTCGCCATGTCACTTTCGCCGCCTTGCTTCACGACATTGGAGCTTTAACTTTAAAAGAGCGTAAAGATCTTCTTGAGTTTGACTTTGAAGGACTTCACCACCACTCCGAGGCCGGCTACTGGTTTCTGGTCGATGCAAAGCTGCTCTCCCGTTATGCTGAGACTATCCGTTACCACCATTACGACTGGAAAAAAGGAGAAGGGGATAGTTTTGCCGGCCAGAAAGTCCCACTGGCAAGTCATATTATCCATCTGGCTGATCGCGCTTCTATTCTTGCCGCGGGACAAGATAACGTGCTGAACGAAACCGATTCAATTATTCAAAAAATTGAGACTGAAATAGATTCAAAATTTAAACCCGCTCTGGTGCTGGCTTTCAAAGATTTAGCTCAGGAGGAGGCTTTCTGGCTTGACTTAACCGCCCCACGGCCTGGCCAGCACATGGACCGCTGGCTGGAGAAAAAATATTTGCCGCTGGACATTGACGGACTGCTTGAAATCGGTGAGATATTCCAGCGGATTATCGACTTTCGTTCCTCTTTTACAGCCACACATTCTACCGGTGTGGCTCGGGTCGCTTCCGGCCTCGCTGAAAAACGTGAGTTCAGTGAGACTGAGGTCAAACGAATGGAAGCTGCTGGTTACTTCCATGACCTGGGAAAACTTGCCGTGCCTACAGAAATACTGGAAAAAGACGGGGATTTAACGGCGGAAGAATTTGCCATAATGCGCAGCCATACATATTACACCTACCGGGCCCTTGAGGGGGTAAATAATTTACGTGAAATCAATCACTGGGCCGCCTATCACCACGAAAAAATGAACGGCAGTGGCTATCCTTTTAAACTTGATGCTGAGAACCTTGACGACGGCGCACGGATAATGGCTGTCGCCGACATCTTTACCGCGCTGACCGAAGACAGACCTTATCGGCCCGGCATGGATAAGAAAAAAACTGCTAAAATTTTGTCTTCTATGGTCAAAGACGGAGAGATTGACGGCAAAATTGTCAGGGTGCTATTGCAAAATTTTGATGAATTGGATAGCCTGAGACGACAAGCAAGCAGCGAAAGCTCGCGCAAATATCTTGAGTTTTCGAACAACTTACAAAATTCGGAATTTTTAGCCGCCACAAATTAACATCTATTATAAGCTCTGCAATGCAAATATAACCAGGCTGACAACCCTATAAATCTTAACGGGAAGTGTTAAATGATGTCTGAACAAACTGAAATTTCCGAGCTGGAATCTACTGACCTCGCCCCGGTCTTAGACGCTCTGGAAGAAGTGGACGAGAAGTTCAGCTCGCTTCTGGAAGAAATCTTGGTCGAGGTTACCATTTACGAGGAGGAAGGGAGCAAGGAGGACAGGCTGCGCGAGTTAATGCGCCTCTGCAACGAGCTAATTACCGAGTATGAAGAAACATACGGCGAACAGCCCGACGCTTTAACTGAACTTGACGGCCTACTCTGGGGCTGGTTCCAGGAACCTCCGGAGACAACAACAGATTTGATAGATAACATGGGAGAGTCTCTGAAAAATTTTGTTGCCCTGCTGCAGGGAGATGGAGTAAAAAAAGAAAAGTCACACCGCTGTGAGGCAGCGACTTCATCCGGCGACCGCTGCCGAAATAAGGCCGCTTACCCCGAAGACGAACCAAAATATTGCGGGGTTCACAAGGACAAGCTTGAAGAGAAGGAAACAGAGGAGGAGACACAGCCCGAATCCGAGGTAGCTCCCAAAACTGAGGGTGAAGTGCTGATAACCGAGCTGGACGTTGAGCCGGAAATCGCCGCCGACTTCCTGATGGAGGCCAACGAACAACTGGCGACACTGGACAACATGCTTGTCCAAGTTGAGGACTCACCTGATGAAGATTCGCTGAACGAACTCTTTCGGGCCATGCATTCACTCAAAGGTGGTTTTGGCTTCTGTGGGCTAGACACCTGCACGGAGCTCACTCATGCCGCCGAAGATCTGCTCGGTATCCTGCGCGATGATATTCCCGCCACCATTCCCGCCGCCTGGTTAGATTTGATGTTCACTACCCTTGACGGCGTCCGGGCGATACTTGGTTCGCTTGAAGATGCGGTCGAAGACAACCGCCGTGAACTGGAAATTCCGCTCTCAGCTAATTTTATCAATAAATTGATCAGTGACTTGCACGAGGCCTGTGAAGGTGAGACAGAAGTAGAGGCTTTTGACAGCCTTGAGCTGCGGAAAGAGGAAACTGCAAATGTAGGCGCTGTCGGACAGGAAACTATAAACATCGAATTGAAAAAGATAGACAGTATCGTTGATCTGGTCGGCGAGCTGGTTATCTCCCACTCCGGCCTGCGAGAACAGCTTGAGGACCACATCGACTATCAACTTGAAAATACTCTCAATCAGCAGGATAAAATACTGGATCAACTTCAGCGCCAGTCGATGAGCTTGAGAATGCTTCCGCTGAAGAAGGAGTTTAACAAACTTCCCCGGATCGTCCGCGACATCTCACGCGATCTCGGCAAGGAGATTGACCTGAACATATCCGGTGCCGAGACCGAGATTGATAAATCGGTCCTCGACTCCCTGCACGACCCGTTAGTCCATCTTCTAAGAAACGCTATCGACCACGGAGTG
>SL_8KL_010_SEDDRAFT_10004363_pt1 | contig 11394 bp, 8 predicted proteins | sample SodLakKL_010_SED_4_FD_11160 | JGI IMG/M metagenome (IMG submission 11160) | reverse complement strand
TTCGGGATAACGGTTGGTGAGCCGATGACGGCGGAACAGGTCCGGGAGCTGGGAAAAAGCGATGCGGAACGCGCGGAGGCCTTGCGCCGGATTTGCGTGCAGCAGCACATCCCAACGTTGCAGTGATACCCGAGCTAACGTATTCGCGTGATGCTATTTAATGATCAGGAGCTTTCTGTTGGCCCTGAAATCACCCGCTTCCAGGCGATAGATGTATATGCCGCTTGACAGGTCTGCCGCGTCAAAATGCACCTCATGATAACCGGCTTCGGCTGATCCGTCAACGAGCCGAGCCACCTGCTGGCCCAGTGTGTTATAGAGGACCAGGCTCACCGGGCCGGATTCAGGCAAGGAATAACCGATGTTCGTGACCGGATTGAATGGATTAGGATAGTTCTGATGGAGTTTGTATCCGGAAGGAAGTTCCAATAGAGTCTCTGCCGAAGTCTCCCTGTCTGCCACACGCATTTTAGCCAGGAAAATGCTTGCACTGCCAAATCCCGGATGCACATGATCCCCAAAGCTCGCATTCCTACCGGCATAGCCCGTTAGATAGATATTTTCGTCCTGGTCAACCACCACACTTTTTCCGTGATTATTATCGAGGGATCCCCCGGCCCTGTCCGCCCAAAGCCAATTTCCGCTGCTGTCTGCTTTCGCAATAAAAATCATTGAATTCGTGCTATGTGCAGCATGCAACTCGTGAGTGCCAAAAACCGCATTTTCGGTAAATTTTCCAGTGACATACACATGCTCATCTCCGTCAAGCCCAATGCCCCAACCCTCCGATGGTCCTGAGCCGTCAACATATGTCGCCCAGACCCAGTTCCCTTCATGATCGAGTTTGGCCAGAAATGTCTTGAACAGGTGGTCATCCGGATCCAGATGGATTTCGCCAAGTAAGAAATTCAGGACAAAATGCCCCGTAATGTAACTATTGCCCTGGCTGTCGACCACTATACTTCTGCCTGGAGCAAGTCCCTCACTATAAGCAAGCCTCACCCAAAGCCAGTTTCCATCACTGTCCATTTTTGCAACAAATATGTTGAAACCCAGGTCGCGTGGACCTGTATGAGTCGTATCGTTTATGGTAATATCCCTATAAAAGTGTCCAGCCAAATACACATTTCCCTCATCGTCCACTTCCACAGCACGGCTGTCGGCGCCGGAACTTTTTGCACCGTGAGTCCAGAGCCAGTTCCCGTCATTATCCAGTTTTGAAATGAAAAGATGGGCATTATTTCCCTCAAAAGTCAGGGTCGTGTCACCAAAAACTCCGGTTTCACGGAAATTCCCTGTGATATATATGTTATCGTCCTGGTCCAGGGTTATGCCAGTAGCCTCGTCGAAACGATCACCACCTGCACCCACAACCCACTTCCAGTCGGTTGTCTGGGCATGTGCGTTTAAACAGGCAGCGACTGCCAATATGCATACCATGACTGCCAAGCCTGCTTTGCTTCTCATATATGCATGGTGCATTTTCTGATGATTCCCTCTTGAATTCATGTTCCCTCCACGTTTTTTTCGGCCGGAAAACAGGCGCCATGAAATGTGTAATAATGGACCGATCTGTTAAAGAAGCTTCTGAGACCGGATAAATCGTTGAATCATTAAAACAGCAAACTACTTGAATTCGAATACTGCTTTAAGAGCGACTGCTGCAATACTGTATTACAATAATGCAACTCTCCAACTGAAGGTGTGAAGATAAATGGCTATACCTATCTTGAGCAGGATACATACTTTTACTTTTTTTTTCAAAAGTAAAGTTGCAGCCCCGAATCGATTACACACAATAATCTGGAATACTGGTCTCTTAACCGACTGCAGGCATCCGGTTCCTGCCCGAAACCAGCATGACGCACAGCAGTACCACAATGGCGTTTATCACGAACATGCCGGTCATCAGGGTATCCCAGTGATGCGCACCAATGACCACAAAGCCGATGACAATCCCCAGAAGCGGAATGACGATTCCCAGTACGGACGCCATCCTGGCATTGTTGACCAGCATGCCGCCGATGATCAGGTACATCAACGCGAAAAGAAAGAGGGGTACCGCCATGCCATGTCCGGGATCAGCAAAAACCGGCAGCAGATGCATGATCCCTGATGCGCACAACAGCGTTGCCGCCAGATACCTGAGGTGCTTCTTTTGTTTGGTGTTCATGGCCCCACCCTACGTTGTTAGGTTATGGCAAACCATTACCCGGGGGTAACAGGATGGGCGGGTAGCTGCTATTCCATCCTGACATATTTCTGCATGTGGTGCAGGTCCTCCAGCTCCCAGTTTTCGTTGACAGGCCACCGCTGGATGAGCGTATCGCCCCGGAGTTCCACCAGGATTCGTGTGGTTGTTCCAATGACTTCCTCGGACCGGTGGTAGTCGAACATTTCCGAATAGCGGTTGCCTTCCAGGCTATAACGGCCTCCGCCCAAATAGTTCATGGGGACGTCGTCCACAAACAATCTTCCGGCAAATGCAAAATGCTCTTTGCAAAAGAACTTGATAGAGCTTCCGGTGATCTGGTCGGGAAACGTCATGCTATGACCCGGCCACTCCGAATAGACCAGGTTCCAGGCCCCTTCCAGCGGGGGCCTCTCTTCTTCTTCAACAGCACAACCGGCAATAAAGAGAATAATAAGCAGACTTGATAAAACGGATAACATCTTCATAATAACCCCTTTTTTTGTGCAGCTTAGTGTTAAATGCGGCAATATTTATTAAAGAGCGCAGGCCGTTTTTGATAAATAGATTTCCGGCTATCGGCTGCGGGCGGTATGTGCACCGCCCTGCGACAGTCATTGCTACAGCGCTTAATGGATGTGCCCCTTTCATCGCCAGCACCGTTTGTTGAATGACATTACCTGCTAATTCATCTTACCACATTTTGCCCTTCCTGTCAAGATTTTTCGGCTGCCATGTGGCCAGAATCATATCAAATGACAGGAGGTGATCATTCCCATGCGTGATCATGTGTGATATCTGGAGACTGTCATGTTCGTTTCATTTGACCAGGACCATGGCCCGGGTGCGGGTGAATTCGCCGGCGGTCAGACGGTACAGGTAGACGCCGCTCGCCATCCCGGTCGCATCCCAGTGGTACGAATGGCGTCCGGCCTGCAGCTCCCCGGATACCAGCGTTGCCACTTTCTGGCCGAGAATGTTGAATATCTCCAGCGTGACCATACCCTGCTTCGGTATCGAAAACTCGATGGTCGTTGCCGGGTTGAAGGGGTTCGGGTAGTTCTGGCTCAGCGTGTAACTGACCGGGATGTCAAAGTCATCGATCCGGTCCTCGGCGCTTACCGCAACATTGCCAAAGGCAAATTCGCCAAAGCTCGTAATTCCTTTGGCGACCAGCTCACCGGTTTCACTTTCAAACGATGCTTCAACTTCTTCAAAAGGACCTCTTCCTGGAATTGTGCGCCGGTAGATGATGGCGACGTTCGGATCGGAATCACCAAATCCCGGAATCTCTGATATTTTGAACCGCACTTCGGCCTCGAATGGATGTGCGAGTCCGGACTGCTGGATAATCCATCGGTATCTCCCGATATTCTCTGGCATTCCATCCCGTTCTTTTGGAGCGTCCCGATAGCGCATTACATGCATTGTTGGGCCTCCACTCCCATCTATGATCCTGATGGATACACCCGTGATATCACCCGGTTTATTGAAAGTTATCGGGATTGCCTGTGGTGCCGCGAAAGTCTTGGTTACGGCTGCAGCAGCAGTAGGTTTTTGCCATTGCGCCACATACAGGGACGATTTTTCACCGGCGGTGTTAAAGAGTCCGCCGGCATAAAGATCACGGCCAAAGACAGCCAGGGCTTCGACCGCATGGTTCGTCCCTGATCCGAGAGCGGTCCAGTGCTCGCCATCCCATTTTGCAATGCGACTTGCCGGTGTGCCTCCGGCATTGGTGAAGTGTCCTCCGGCATACAGGTCACTCCCACTGACGGCAAGAGCTACTACATTAGCATTCATTCCCAAACCGAGATCCGCCCAGCTTTCTCCATCCCATCTCGCTAAACGAATTGCCCTAATCTCACCTGCCAAATTGAAGTTCCCTCCGGCATACAGATCGCTGCCAATGACGGCTAGAGAATTAACAGAGCTGTTCATTCCCGATCCGAGAGCGTTCCAGCTTTCTCCATCCCATCTCGCTATCCGATTTGCCGATATTCCTCCGGCATTGGTGAAGTGGCCTCCGGCATACAGATCGTTTTCAATGACGGCAAGTGCAAAAATCACATCATTCATTCCCGATCCGAGAGCAGACCAGTTTGCTCCATCCCATTTCGCTACACGATTTGCCGGTGCTCCTCCGGCTTCGGTGAAATAACCAGCGGCATACAGATTGTTACCACAGGCGGCAAGAGCCCAAACAGATCCATTCATCCCCGATCCGAGACCAGACCACTTTTCTCCATCCCATTTCGCAATGCGACTTGCCATTACTTCTCCAGCCATAGTAAAAAAACCTCCAACATACAGATCGCTTCCCATTACAGCCAGGGCACGTACACCACCGTTCAGGCCCGAATCAAGAGCTGACCAGTTTTCTCCATCCCATTCCACAATATAATTAACAGGCGTTGCCCCGGCATTTACGAAGTCCCCTCCAACAAACAGGTTGTCACCGCTGACAGCAATGGCAAAAGAAGCGCCATTCAAAAAAGATCCTGAAAAACCGAAAGTCGTCCAACTCTCTCCATCCCATCTCGCCATGGGACTTTCTGAAACTCCTCCTACCGGATTGAAGCGACCACCCGCATACAGGTCGTTGCCACTGGCGGCAAGAGCTACTACGCTGGTATTCATCCCGGAACCGACACCATACCAGCTTTCTCCATCCCATTTCGCTATACGATTTGCCGACGCTCCTCCAGCTGTGGTAAATAAACCGCCGGCATACAGGTCGCTGCCAATTACGGCAAATGCATTGACAGCGTTATTCATCCCCGTCCCTAGTGCCAACCAGTTGTCTCCATTCCATTTCGCAATACGATTTGCCGAAACTCCACCGGCCGAGGTGAATGAACCTCCGGCATACAGGTCACTGCCTATAACGGCAAGTGTATTAACAGAGCTATTCATTCCAGATCCGAGCCTCGACCAGTTTTTCCCATCCCATTTCGCCACATTGTTTGCCTGTAATATTCCGGCTATGGTGAAGTTCCCGCCCACATACAAATCGCCTCCCAGCACGACCAGAGAGTTGACATGGCCATTCATCCCCCAATCAAGAGCCGACCAGTTTTCGCCATTCCATTTCGCGATATTATTTACAGTTACGCTTCCGGCAATGGTAAAGTCGCCGCCCGCATACAGGTCATTGCCCATTATTGCAATGGACATAACACCGCTGTTCATGCCCTGACCGAGAGCTGACCAGCTTGTCCCGTTCCATTTCGCGATATAATTCACCGTCACACCTCCTGCAATGGTAAAACGGCCACCCGCATACAGGTCACTGCCGTCAACAGCAAGAGCTTCGACAGCACCATTCATTCCCGATCCGAGTGCCGACCATTTTTGCCCATCCCATTTCGCCAAACGATTTACCATCTCACCTTCTATCGCGGTGAAATTCCCTCCGACATACAGATTATGGTCCATGATGGCAAGGGAGAGAATGGCCATACCGCCAAACTTGCTTTCCCAATATTCGTTTTCGTTTACATAAGAGCTCACCCAATCCGGGTATACGGAAAGAGACGGTTCTGATTCGCCGCCAGGATCGGGTACAAAGTGCGGCATTCCATTTTCATCCATTTCCATGCGGAAGCCGCTCACATCCACATTTCCATTGAATCCGGATGACAGATCAAGCGTGCCATCGGGTCTGAGCAGGGATTCGATCGGCACCCCCGACGATGGTTGGTATGCCAACAATACGATACAAATGGATAACCAGAGAATTTTTTTCATAATCCGACTCCAATCACGGTTTAGGATTCAATTGCTAAGCTTTAGAGCGTTTTTTCGGCAGTTGATCATTTGCCACAGTTGATCCTTTCCAGCAGCTGACCCTGGATTCTTATTTACTATTCGGAAAAATCTCTTATTTAACCAGCATCATTTTTCGTGTTTCCATAAAATGAGGCGTAAGTAGCCGGTACACATACAAACCTGAGGTCATGTGTGCGGCGTCGAAATACACCGAATGCTGACCGGCTGCAAACATGTCATCAGCCAGCACGGCCACTCTTCTTCCAAGCAGATCGAAAACTTCCAATTTTACCTGAGTGTCAGTTGGCAGTTCGAACCGGATGGTCGTTGCCGGGTTGAAGGGATTGGGATAATTCTGTTTCAAGGCAAAGACCATCGGCATACCGGTCTCTGTTCCATCTTCCAGTCCTGTATCAGCCGGCTTTCCCAGTACCGACCAGCCTTTTTTGTTGTTTGTATGGATTGCAGCGATGGTGTGCTCCGGGTCTATTACAGCAAAAATGCGCGGATAGGAGCCAATTTCGCCTGGGACGATCCAATCCATCGTCACCATCCTTGTACTTCGCGGCTCCATGACAGTATGGGTACATGTCTGTGTTACCCCTCCAACACCCGTGATCAATGCACCTCCATCATCAGGATCACCAACATAAAAACGGACACAGACGACTCTGTCTGTTGGCAGTTTGCTGAAATTGTGAATCCTGGCAAAAATGGTGATTGTTTCTCCTGCTGTCGGATCATTTGGAAAAAAGGTAATGTCCCGGGTTTGGAAGCGCCTTGCGGGATCTGTAAAAGTATTTCCTTTTTCTGTGTGATATCGCCAGGGAAGAATAAATGCGGGATCCGCCTTTTCCTTGGCATAGTATAACGACCAAAAAGTATCGGCATGGCCAACTGCCGGCAAAGGAAGCTCTACGGCATAATCAATGACCAGCGCTCCATCATGTGTCCAATAGACATATGGTTGAACTTTATAATTCGCTTCTCCAACCTCGCGACTAAGAGCATCAAGCCAGATTTCAATTTCCAAACCTTCGGTCACGGACGTTGTTTGCGTGCTGATTTGATTGCTTCCGTAGTGGCCACCAAGCTCCAGTTTTACACCCCACTTGCCCGCGGATGCTCCCATCTCCATATAGAAATCCTTCTCTTTTGTAACATTCGACAGGGTAAACTTTTCAATATTCAACTCCCACCTTGTACTTCCGATGTCTGGAGAAAGCTCATAATTTGTACCAATAATAAGATCTACCGGTCCGTAATCACCGAAGCCCGGGGTGCTCCTATATGACAACAAGTTGCCTACCTCATGATTTGAAACATAGTTATCGGCGCTTCGACTTCTGCCCGGAATCCATTCATGATCTACTACTGCCGGGTCCACCACTAAAATATGTCCTTTTTCAACACCCTCACTAAGCACAGGATATTCCCAAATGTCATAGTTGATGGTTGAGGCATATATGCGATCGTCCAGGCTGGCTTCGACCACCGATCTGACGGTTACCGTCTTGGAGGCTGTTTCATCCTTGCGAAACCTCTCCCCGTATTTCGTTGTCAAATGAGCACTTACGGATGCTCCCAGAAAACTGCCACCTGCGCTCAACGTTCCTGAAACTCCCCAGTCTCTTGTAAATGTAGTCTGCAACGCTTCCGTTTCAATGGACGTTTCTTTATAAACGGCCTTGAATTTGGATACGTTCTCATTGTAACTGAGGCTCACATCATACTTTCGCCCATCCAATACATCAAAATGTGTCGGCGGTGCATTAAGAATAATCATGGGGTGCAGAATATTGCTCACACGGAACCTTCTGGGTACACCGATCCGAATATCACCGTCCAGTTCGGCTGTAACCAGCGGAGAGGAACAATCGTAGGGATAATTTCCGCCAGGAAACCAGCAGCCATAATGCTGTAAACCGGGACTGGCCGCAAGATCGACTCCCTGATACTGGCCATCATCACCAATTTCAAATGCGTACAGGGACTGTCCGTTTGCGAGTTCCGAGGTGTTTCTTTTTCGTTCCGGATCCATTATAACATTGCCTACGGCAAATACCGGAGAGTTAGGGTAATTATGTGATCTTGGGATAGACAGATCCAGGGCATATTCTACAAATTGCAGCTCATCATTCAATTTGTATATGTTGTACGATTTGTATTGACGATATCCCGCATAGGATACGATTTCAAATAAGCCGTCTCCATTGATGTCCCCTGTTCGAATTACATTGTCCCAATAGGCTCCCTCGTAGTTATTACTCACCCTTGCCCTGCGGAACGGTTCCACCGAAACAGCCAGCTCCGTCAGTGATTCATTGAACGACAGACCGAGCATGTATGAGGCGTAAATATTGTGGGTATTGAATAGATTGAAACCTGCAACTGCCTGTTGCGCTTCACTATCATTAAGATGACCGCTAACAACACTTATATTTTGAATTTCAAAAAGGACATCGGGGTCGAAATCGGGCATGGCAAAAATGTACTCATGGAGATTTCGCTTCAATTCATTGGTACCGTCAAAGGAATAGATGCTGGCAAAAATATTCCAACCCGACTCTGAGGATTCCCTGCCGACAAGCAATATTTCATCTATTCCATCACCGTTGAAATCAGCCGCTGTGATATCAAACACATGGAGAGGTCTGCCAGAAGGTCGCAATACCTGTGGCTGATCGATGAGCATGGACTGTTTCCTGGCTGAAGCCAGTTCCGAAATGGCCTGTAAACTGTCACCCACAACAAACAGCGACAGATTTATCACGATATCCCCATTATGCTCTGCCATATAAGCCAAAACAAAATCATCGGTACCATCGCCGTTGAAGTCCCCCGAGGCCAGGAGCGGAGGGGTTCTCAGCCACGCATCGCCATCATATGGAGTCGGATCGGATTTAAACACCTGCGCGATATCTTCCCAGACGGCGTTGGTATCTCCCAGGATTTCCGCACCTAAATAAATCGGATCAGCACGGAGAGCCACGATCTCCACTTCGCCTGAGATGATCCATGCCGCCACGATCTCCTGCACTCCACTCCCATTGACATCGGCGGTGGTCATGTTGTACCGATTAAAAAACGAGTCAACATTTGGCCCTTGATATTCCAATACTTTCAGTATGTTAGGGGGCGATATTCGTTCATCGAAGTATTTTGAAACTTCGATGGTAATCGATTCATTTGCTCTTATTCCAATCAATTCATGCCCTCCCTTGCGAATGACCTGAGTTTCTGCCAGAGGGTCGTTTCTGAGGGGCTCAGGTACGTCTGCAAAGGCAGCAAGAGAAGTAAAATGGAACATCAATATTGTGGATAGGATGTACAGTTTCATGGTCGTTCTCTGTTTGAGCATGTGACATGCAGAAGAAATGTAAGACGTGCCTTCGTGGGGCAACCCGTCACAACCACGGATACCGGAAGCTTGCATCCGTTCAAACGGTCAATTGGTGCTATGTCCGTTTTCAGGAAGAGGTTTCAATAAGAACGGCTTGCTGCGCTGCTCTTCCACACTCGATCGAAATACTGATAATGCAGATGCTACTGTTAGCGCACTGTAATACTTTTACATCCGATCTTGCCTGTGTACCAATATGTCAGTTCTTTTGCCCCTGATTAGAATAATGATGTGCCAGGGCCAAACATGATCACGGCTTGTTTCCCCATTTGCCGATATGATCAACCGCAAATGAATGCGTTTCATTTTCACCCCCTGAAGGGTTGAAATATTCACCAGTTACATTGAAATATAATATAATTTCCAGCTTTATTACTAAAATCGTTTGCCATACACTCTTCAGGCAACATGGCCGGATGCCGGCCGGCTTCGCCTGCTTCCATCGCACCAGATGGCTTTAAATTATTTTTATTGCNCTTATGGAGACACTTCTTGCCTCCGCGATGCGACCGCAGGCAATGCATCAGCTACCAAAAAGATCCCAGTATCCCCTGACGAACACCACAATAATGATCAGCGGCAGGATCCAGCTGATGTAGAACCGCGACCATGCGGCCAGCTTCAGGCCCCGGCCGGTGTTGGCCTCGGCAAGGAACTTGTCCCACCCCCACCCGTAGCGGCTGGTGGTGAAGAACAGGAAGACCAGCGCCCCGATCGGCAGCAGCGTAGTACTCACGATCATGTCCTTGAGCTCCAGCACCGTAGTACCCGGCCCCAGCGGCTCGAAACCGGACCAGGCATTGAAGCCCAGGACGGTCGGCACAGAGAGCAGGATCAGGGCCCCGCAGTTGATCCACGAAGCGCGCGCACGATCCCATCCCCACACATCAATCCAGTAGCTCACGATGTTCTCGAACGCCCCGATGACCGTGGAAAGCGCCGCAAAACTCATGAAGAGGAAGAAGATGGTGCCCCAGAACTGTCCGCCTGCCATCTGGTTGAAGATGTTAGGCAGGATGACGAAGATCAGGCCCGGACCGGCCTCCGGACTCATGCCGAAAGCGAACGTGGCGGGAAAGATGATCAGGCCGCTCATGATGGCCACCGACGCGTCGAGCCCCACAATGCGCACCGACTCGCCGGGCAGCGAGCGCTCTTTGCCGATGTAACTGCCGAAAATGGCCATGCCGCCCATGCCCAGGCTCAGGGTGAAAAAGGCCTGCCCCATGGCGGCAAAGATCACAGGTGCGGGACCGCGCGCCAGAAACCGCTCGAAATCGGGCATCAGGTAGAACCGGAGTCCTTCGGCCGCTCCTTCCAGCGTCATCGCCTTCACGGCCAGGGCCAGCATCAGGAAAAGCAGCGAGAGCATCATGAATTTGGATACGCGCTCCACCCCTTTCTGCAGTCCAATGCTTGTAACAAGGAAGCCGATGATCACGGCGGCCACCATCCATCCACCCATGGAAAGCGGATCGACCAGCATGGCACCAAAAAATTGCTCGGTTTCGGTCGGGGTCAGCCCCGAAAGCTGCCCGCGGAACGTGGCAAAGAGATACGAGAGGATCCAGCCGGTGACCGTGGTGTAGAACGCCATCAGCAGGTAGTTCCCCGCAATGCCGATATGCCCGTAGATGTGCCATTTTGTGCCCTCGGGCTCCAGTGTGCGGAACGCCTTGCCGATGTTCTGCCGGGCGCCGCGTCCAACAGAAAGCTCCATGATCATGATCGGCAGGCCCAGTATCACCAGGAACAGCAGGTAGATCATCACGAACGAGGCGCCGCCATAGAGTCCGGCGATGAACGGGAAGCGCCAGACGTTGCCGAGCCCAACCGCACATCCCGCCGCCAGCAGCAGGAAACCCAGCCTGCTTTTCAGTGTTTCGCGAACCATGGTATCTGTCATGCTGCTACCCCATTGTAATAGTGACGGTGACGGTGACGGTGATGATGATGGCAATGATGCCGGTCAGTTTTGCCCGCGAGTCAACATCCGTTCCATCAGAACACATCGCATCAAAAGTAGATA
>SL_8KL_010_SEDDRAFT_10004362_pt1 | contig 11396 bp, 10 predicted proteins | sample SodLakKL_010_SED_4_FD_11160 | JGI IMG/M metagenome (IMG submission 11160) | reverse complement strand
TCCGATTTCCCCCTCGCTGAGCCCCGCCACACGGTGGCAGCTGGCGCACTGTTCCACAAAGAGGGACCGGCTCGCCGCCTGGTCGTCGGCGGGTTCAGACAATTCCAGTTCCCGGTCGCGCCGCGCCGCCAGCCAGGCCGCGAAGTCTTCTGGTGGAACGGCCTCGACGTGAAGCTGCATGTGGGCATGCTGCACCCCGCAGTATTCGGCGCACTGGGCCCCGAACACCCCCGGCCTGTCGGCCTGGAGGCGGATGCGGTTGATGCGCCCCGGGATCATGTCGATCTTGCCACCCAGCCGCGGCACCCAGAAGGCATGGATGACGTCGGCCCCGGTGACGTGGAAATCCACCGGTTCACCGGCCGGCATCACCAGATGGTTGGCGGTGACCACCTCGCCCGCCTCATCCGGATAGCGCACCTCCCACCACCACTGGTGGCCGGTGACCTCGATCACCCGCGGCGTCTCGCCGCCGGGCAGCGGCAGGGGCATGAGGCGCTGACCGGCGGGCACTCCGAAGGCCAGCAGCACCAGGATAGTGACCCCAGGCAGCAGGATGCCGCCGCCCAGTATCCAGCGAAGCCCCTGGCGGCGCTCCACATCGTAAGTATCGGGTTGGCCGGGGCTTCGCTCGGCGCGGTCACGTGGCCGGAAGGCGGCCAGCCACAGCGCCACCACCACCAGGAACACCAGGCCAAAGCCGATCAGCATGGCCCACCACAGCCAGGCCACATCCCGAGCCGCGGGCCCCGCCGGGTCGAGGATGGAGTGACTGCCGCTGCAGCCGGCCAGCGCCGTGATCAGCACCAGAATCAGCAACGCGGGCATCGCCGGGGGTGTCGGGTTCTGGTTGACCCGCCGGCCGCGGCGGCCTTCACTGTCTCTAACGCGATCACCCCCAACGCCACCGACAGGGACGCCGCCATGCCCCGCTCGCCCCAGCGCTCCATCCACAGCCGCGCCGCCGTCGCCGGTCACCCGCTGCACCCCGTGATGATCCACTTCCCGGTGGCCGCCCTGTTGGCCCTGGTGGCCAGCGACCTGGGGTACCTCTACACCCAGGACCCCTTCTGGGCTCGCGCCTCCCTGTGGCTGGCCGGGGTGGGCGCCCTGGGCGGCTGGGTAGCGAGCCTTGCCGGCCTCATCGATCTGGTGACCGTCCGACGGATTCGCCGGCTGATCACCGCCTGGAGTCACGCCATGGTGGCGGTGGTGATGCTGTCGCTGGCATCGCTGAACTGGCTGTGGCGCTTCCTCGGCGAGGCGCTGCTTCCCTGGGGCCTGGCCCTGAGCCTGGCCACCGCGGCGCTGATCGCCCTGGTCGGTTTTCTCGGCGGGCAACTGGTCTACGAGCATGCGGTGGGCGTGGATCTCGACGACTAAGGTGTGAGACTTCGGCATTTTCTTCACTCCCCGGGCTCAGAGTTCCGGTTTGGCCAGCACCAGGCCGACCACCGCCAGCATCGCGAGCCCCGCCACGCCACCCGCCAGCATCGCGCCGGCGATCACGCCACGGGGCCGCTCCTGCTCCAGGCGCAGCAGCAGCCAGCCGCAAAGGCCGTGGGCCAGCACCATGGCACTCACCGCCAGCAGCTTGAGCACCAGCCAGGGATCGGCCAGTCCGTGGAGGACGAACAGCAGGGTACCGGAGGCGATGGCGAGCAGCGCGGCGGGACTCGCCAGGCTGTTGTAGAGCAGCCTTGGCAGCGGCGGCGCGCCGGGCGAGAAGCCCCGGGCCACCTCCTGTGGCCGGGCCAGCTGGCAGAGCAGGGCCGGCAGATAGAGCAGCAGACCACACCAGCTCACCAGGGCAATGATGTGAAGGAACTTTAGCCAGGGCATGGGCATCCTTGCGGTAACACCTGCCCTCNCAGGGGCAGGCAACACCTTCACCCTAGTCGAGCGTCGGCCCCACGGCCATGCAATGCCTCAACGCCGCGNGAGGATCAGCCGAACAGGCCCATACTTCTCAGGTAGTCGTCGTANCTGCCGCTGAAGTCGCTGATCCCGGTCTCGCTCATGTCGAGGATACGAGTGGCCAGGGAGCCGACAAACTCGCGGTCGTGGCTGACGAAGATCAGGGTGCCCGGGTAGTGCTCGAGGGCCAGGTTGAGCGCCTCGATGGACTCCATGTCCAGGTGGTTGGTGGGCTCATCCATCAGCAGCACGTTGGGCCGGGTCAGGATCAGCTTGCCGAACAGCATGCGCCCCTGCTCGCCGCCGGAGATCACCTTGACCGACTTGCCGATGTCGTCGCTCGAGAAGAGCATCCGGCCCAGGGCGCCGCGGACCACCTGCTCACCGCCGGTGGTCCACTGGGCCATCCACTCGAACAGGGTCGCCTCATTGGCGAAGTCGTCGGCGTGATCCTGGGCGAAGATGCCCAGGTCGGCGCTGTCGGTCCATTTCACGCTGCCGGCCAGCGGCGCAAGCTCACCTGCCAGGGTGCGCAGCAAGGTGGTCTTGCCGATGCCGTTGGGGCCGATGATGGCGATGCGCTCGCCGGCCTCCACGGTCATGCCGAAGCGCTCCAGCAGCGGTGCCTCGCCGGGGTAGCCCTGGGTGAGCCCCTCGACGTTGACGGCGTTGCGATGGATCTTGCGCGCCTGCTCGAAGCGGATGAAGGGGCTGACCCGGCTCGAGGGCTTGATCTCCTCAAGCTTGATCTTGTCGATCTGGCGCGCCCGGGAGGTAGCCTGCTTGGCCTTGGAGGCGTTGGCCGAGAAGCGGCTGACGAAGGCCTGCAGATCGGCGATCTGCGCCTTCTTCTTGGCGTTGTCGGCGTGCTGGCGCTCGCGGGCGGCGGTAGCCGCGGTCATGTACTCATCGTAGTTGCCCGGGAACAGCCGAATCTCGCCGTAGTCCAGGTCCGCCATATGGGTACAGACGCTGTTGAGGAAGTGGCGATCGTGGGAAATGATGATCATGGTGCTGTTGCGCGCCTTCAGCATCTCCTCCAGCCAGCGGATGGTGTTGATATCCAGGTGGTTGGTTGGCTCGTCGAGCAGGAGAACATCGGGATCGGCGAACAGCGCCTGGGCCAGCAGCACGCGCAGCTTCCAGCCCGGCGCCACCTCGCTCATGGGGCCGGTGTGCTGCTCGAGAGGGATGCCGAGCCCAAGCAGCAGTTCGCCGGCCCGGGCTTCGGCGGTATAGCCATCGAGTTCGGCGAAGCGCACCTCCAGATCCGCCACGGCCATGCCGTCCGCTTCACTCATCTCGGGTAGCGAGTAGATACGCTCGCGCTCGACAGCCACCTGGGAGAGCTCGACATTGCCCATGATCACGGTGTCGATGACCCGCTCCTGCTCGTAGGCGAACTGGTCCTGGCGCAGCTTGCCGAGCCGGGCGCCGGACTCGACCATCACCTGCCCCCCGGAGGGCTCCAAGTCGCCGCCGAGGATCTTCATGAAGGTGGACTTGCCGCAGCCGTTGGCGCCGATCAGGCCATAGCGGTGGCCGTTGCCGAACTTGATGGAGACATTCTCGAACAGGGGCTTGGCCCCGAACTGCATGGTGATGTTGGCGGTGGAGATCAAGGATAGGACCCGGTTGGTGCATGGAAGGGTCGCGATTGTACCGGTTATGGCCGCGCGTCACACTGTGCACCGCAACCCGGAAGGGCAATTGCAGATGGCCGAATCGCTCGAAGCTGTTCCGGCGACAGGTATACGAGGGGGCGCTGTAAACCCCTCCCTGGGCGCTACCGACGCCGTCCCTGGCGTAGGACCCCCTCTACGACCTGTCCCCGGCGCCTCTCACCAAAGGCCGCTCAGTCGTGGCGCTCGACGTTGAAGATGCTCTGCAGCTTGTGCTTCTTGCCGTAGATATGCACCGTGGTGGCGTCGAAGGGGAAGCGTTCGAGATACTCGCTGTCGGCGTTGAAGCGCGGCTTGTGAGCGTTGATCATCGCGGCGGCCAGGCGCTCGCGGTTGGCGTGTCCGCTCAGCCCCACTGCATACCAGATCTCCTCGTCGGGCTGCGGGAAGGCGTGCCACCTGTCACGGTGCTCGTCATGCTTCAGGCCGTAGCGTGCACTGCGATGCTCGCCTACATAGAGCAGTTCCTGAACGTCCATCTCATCGGTCTCGGGATCCATGGCGGCACGAAACACGCAGTAGATGCCGGAGTCGTCCGGCACCTCCTGGAGGGTCTCTTCGGTCCAGTAGCCGAGCATCTTGGGGGACAGGATCTGTTCGCTCATTGTGAACTCCTCAGTAGTCTTCGAGTCGTTGGATATCGCGGGCGATGCGCCGCACCTCTGCCTCGTGGCCGTTCGCCAGCGCCTCGAAGAAGGCCCGCTCATCGTCCCCACCGGCCAGTTCGGCCCGGTGGGCATAGAGGTCCTGGAGGGTACGGTGGGCCGTCAAGGCGGTGGAGAGCACGCTCTGCACGGTCTCGCAGTCGATGCAGCCGGGAATGCGTTCGAGCACCGGCGGATGGGGAAAGTCGGCCGGGTCGTCGAACCAGGTCTCCAGCACCTTGCTGTGGTCGCTGCCGTCGTCGAGATAGCCGGTGAGGTCGCTCTCCTGCTTGCGCTCGCGCTCGGCCAGGTACTCCAGCGCCATGCGCACCCGCTCGTCCACGCCGCCGCCGGCCAGTGCCGTGAACTGCTCGGCGAGGCGCCGATGGTAACCGGCCGCCCACTCGACCAACTCTTTTACCTGATGGAATCGCATGGCGCATCCTCCTCATTGTTGTCGTAATCGCAGCCGCTCTGCCGCATAGCTCTTATGTTTATCCTAGCCAAGGGCGGGGCGAGCTGCTTGACGTGTTTGACCTCCTCCTCCGTCTGAAGGCGGAGGATTCCCGGGTTGTCGCCTCCCCGGTTCCTGCTTCACTGCCCGTTGCCTTCGGTGATGGCACCGCCGGACTGACACAAGCTCCACAGGCTTAACCTCCCGCGGGCCCCACGGTAGTTTGCTCGTGATGGCGGAGCTTGTCAGCCCCGGCCAGGATCGCCTTGCCCGCCTGCAAGATGTTGCGGGCCGCGTTGACGTCGCGGTCGATGCCCTCGGTGCCACAGGCCGGACAGTCCCAGGTGCGGACGTTCAGCGGCATCGTGTCGGCGATGTGGCCGCAGTGGAAGCAGCGCTTCGAGCTGGGATACCACTTGTCGATCTGCACGAAATCGCGCCCGTACCACTCGGCCTTGTAGGCGAGCTGGAGGGTGATCTGGTGCCATCCCACATCGCTGATCGCCTTCGCCAGTGATCGGTTCTGGAGCAGGTTCTTGACCTGCAAGCTCTCCGCCGCAACCACTTGGTTCTCGTGAATGAGCTGCGTGGTGAGCTTGTGGGTGGCATCGCGGCGCTGGTCAGCCCGCTTGGCGTGCAGCCGTGCCACCTTCAGCCGGGCTTTAGCCCGGTTGTTCGAGCCGCGCTGCTTGCGCGACAGCGCCTGCTGGGCGCGGGCCAGCTTGCGCTCGGTCTGTCGGATAAAGCGCGGATTGGGAATCTTGTCGCCGTCGCTGGAGATGACGCGGTGGGTCAGCCCCAGGTCGATGCCGACCATCTTCGGCGTCACCGGCAGCGCGGCCTGCTCCTCTTCCACAAGGAAGCTGACGTGATAACGGCCAGCGGTGTCGCAACTGACGGTGATGCTGCTCGGTTCGCCGCTGAAGGGCCGGCTCCAGCGGATGGCCAGCGGATCTTTCTGCTTGGCGAGCCACAACTGGCCATCGCGCCAGCGAAAGCCGTTGACCATGTAAGTGGCTGACTGTTTGCGGCGCTTCTTCTTGAAGGTGGGGTAGCGGGCATGCCCTTTGAAGAAGTTGGCAAAGGCCCGATCGAGGTGCCGCAATGACTGTTGGAGGCAGACGTTGGACACGTCGGCGAGAAACAGCGTGTCTGGCTGCTTCTTGAGGGTGGTAAGCGCCTTGGCGGTGGCGTTATAGCCCATGCGCTCCTGACGCTCGTACCAGGCATCCGTTCGCTCGCGCAGGAAGTGGTTGTAGATGTACCGGACGCAACCAAACGTCCTGGCAAGCTGGTCAGTCTGCTCGGGCGTTGGGTAAAAGCGATAGCGATAAGCGCGGAGGACAGTAGCCATAAAAAATAAACTAGCGTGCTATATTTAGCCTGTCAATAGAGGGGCTGGCGCGCCTCGCGCTTTCCTCCTCGCACTAAAAATAAGAGGTTTGACGCGAAACCTGATCAGGGTCAATCCCCCTTCGGCGACGGCGCTAGCGCAGCAGGGAGGCGTCAACGGACACAAAGTCGTTGGCCGCGCGCACCAGGGAATCGGCGGTGAGGGGCGCCACGCCGACCACGGTCACCCTGACCCCGAAGCGCTCGCGCAGACGGCTCACCAGCAGGTCGAAGTCGCCGTCGCCGGAGACCAGCACCAGGTGATCGACCAGCGGCCCCGCTTCAATGGCGTCCAGGGTAATACCGACGTCCCAGTCGCCCTTGGCGGAGCCGTCGCTGCGCTGGATGAAGGGCTTGAGCTTCACGGTGAAGCCGATGCCGCGCAGGATGGCCTGAAACTGTTGCTGGCGGGGATCGCCTCGCTCCACCGCGTAGGCGTTGGCCATTATGACCTCCCTGCCCGCCGCGAAGCGTGCCCAGAAAGCGTGGTAGTCGAAGTGCCGCCCGAAGGCATCCCGGGTGGTGTAATAGACGTTCTGGACGTCGACAAAGATGGCGACACGCTCCATGGTGCAGGCCTCGACCGGGAAAGAGGTCCTCAGCGTGACACAGTCGACGCCTCGCCGTCGCGACGGGTTTCGAAGGGCACTCGCATCAGCAGCGAATAGAGCACCGGCACCACGCAGAGGGTGATCAGCGCCGCCGCCAGCAGTCCGAAGATGATGGCGATGGCCATGGGCGCCCACAGCAGGCCGCCGCCCAGCCACAGCGGCAGCAGGCCACCGCTGGTGGTCAGGGTCGACATCAGCACCGGGCGCAGGCGCCGTCGTCCCGCCTCGAGAATCGCTTCCTGAGGGGAGCCGTTCTCACGCTCCAGGTCGATGCGGTCGATCAGCACGATGGCGTTGTTGATCACGATCCCCGCCAGCGCCACCACGCCCAGGAAGGTCATGATGCCGAAGTGGGAGCCGGTGATCGTCAGCCCGAAGATCACCCCGATCAGCGACAACGGGATGGTGGCCAGGATGATCAGCGGTCGGCGCAGGGAGTTGAACTGCACCACCAGCAGCAGCAGGATCACCAGGGCGCCGATGGGCAGCTTCTCGGCGATGGAGGCCGTGGCGACGCGGGAGGACTCGACCTCGCCGCCGAATTCGAAGAAGACGCCATCCGGCCAGTTCGCCTGCTGGTCCTCGAGCCAGGGGCGCAGCTCGCCGACCACCCCGGCGGCGGTGACGCCCGGTGCCAGCTCCGCCTCCACGGCGATGGTGCGGAAGCGATCGCGGCGCAGGATCCGCGCCGGCCCCCAGTCGAGCTCCACTTCGGCGACCTGGGCCAGCGGCACACCCACCCCGCCGCCGACGGGCATCACGGTGATGCCCTCCAGGTCGTCGGGGGTGCGCGCCTCGCCGCGTTCGTTGCGCAGCTGGATGGGCACCAGGGTATCGCCGTCGCGAAAGGTGCCCACGGTCATCCCGGAGAGCGCCGTCTGCAGGCTCAGCGCCACGTCGCGTTCGGTGACGCCGGCCCTCAGCGCTCGGGCCGGGTCGACGTCGATGCGCAGGCGCTTGATCCACTCGCCCCAATCGTCGCGCACGTTGCGGGTCCCCGGCACCTCGACCACCGCCTGGCGCACCTCCTCGGCGATGCGCCGCAGGGTCGCCTCGTCGTCGCCGGAGAGGCGCACCGAGAGCGGCACGGTCACCGGCGGGCCGAAGCTGGTCGCCTTGACGCTGGCCTGGAGGTCGGGAAAGCGCCCGGAAACCAGCCGTCCAGGCGTTCGATCACCTCATCCACCGCCTCCCAGCGGTTGGCCTGGAGCAGCAGGAAGGCGTACTCGGGGCTGGGCGGCTCGGGGGCGTGGTTGATGATGTAGCGATCGCCGCCGAAGCCGATGAAGCTGCCCCAGCGGTCGACCCCGTCACGCGTCCAGCCGCCATCCTCGTCGCGCTCGGCGGCCAGCTCCTCGGTCAAGAACCTCTCGATCTCCTCCACCACCGCCCGGGTGCGCTCGATGGGCGCCGAGAAGGGCAGGCGCAGCTCCACGGTGACGATGGTGCGCTCCGCCTGGGGGAAGAAGATCTTGGGCAGGGGCCCGTAGCCCAGCCAGGCAAGCGCCAGCAGGCCCCCTACCGCTGCCAGGGTCAGGGTGCGGTGGCGCAGCAGGGAGAGCAGCAGGCGGCCATAGCCGGCGTAGATGCGTTCGGCCAGGCGCGCCGCCAGGCCGGGACGCGATTCGTCGTCGTCCTTGTGATCGTTCTCGTCATCGTTCGCCCGGTCGCCGCCCCCCTTCTCCTCCACCCGAATAAAGGCCACGCAGAGCAGCGGGATCATGGTCAGCGACAGCAGCCAGGAGGAGAGCAGCGTGATGCTGACCACCTGAAACAGCGAGCGGGTGTACTCGCCCACGTCGGAGACGGCGAGGAACTGCGGCAGGAAGGCCGCCGAGGTGGTCAGCGAGGCGGTGAGCAGCGGGAAGCGCAGCTGCCGGGCGGAGTCCAGCGCCGCCTGGCGCACCGTCTTGCCCTCCCGGGCCGAGACCTGGATCGACTCCACCATGACGATGGCGTTGTCCACCAGCATGCCCAGCGCGATGATCAGCGCCCCCAGCGAGACCTGGTCCAGGCCGATATCGAACAGTCCCATGAAGGCCAGGCAGGCGAGTATCGCCGAGGGCACCAGACTCGCCACGATCAGTCCGGTGCGCAGCCCCAGGAAGAGCAGCATCACCAGGCAGACCAGCGCCACCGCCTGCAGCAGATTGACCAGAAACTCGTTGATGCGCTCCTCGACCCGATCCGGCTGGTTGGCCAGCACCTCGAACTCGATGCCCACGGGTAGCTCGCGCTCCAGCCGGGCGATGGCCGTTTCGACCTGCTCGCCCAGCTCGAGGATATTGCCTCCCTCGCGCATGGCGATGGCGATGGCCAGACCCTGAACGCCGCTGGCGTGATAGCGGGTCATGGGTGGGTCGGCATAGCCGTGGCGCACTTCCATCAGCGAACCCAGCGGCACCAGGGTGCCGTCCGGCAGCGGCAGCAGGGCCCGGCGAATATCATCGATATGGTTGAAGTTGCCGGTGGGCTCCAGCACCAGTCGCTCATCGCCGGTGCGTATCGCTCCCCCGGGCAACACGATATTTCTCGCGGCCAGCAGCTGGGCGAGTCCCTGGGGCGAGACGCCGAGGTCGGCCAGGCGCGCCTGGCTGTATTCCAGGAAGATGCGCTCCTCGGCGAAGCCGTGAATATTGACCTTGGCCACGTCATCGAGCATCAGCAGGCGGTCGCGGACGTTGTCGGCGACCTCCTTCAGCTCCGCCTGATCATAGCCCTCGCCGGTCAGCGAGAGCATGATGCCGAAGACGTCGCCGAACTCGTCGTTGATGATCGGCGCCATGGCCTCCTCGGGCAGCCGCCGTCGACTGTCATCGATCTTGCGCCGCAGCTTGTCCCAGCCGGCCTGGACATCGGTCACTTCCGGGCGCAGCTCCACGCGAATGATCGAGACCCCGGCCCGGGAGGTGCTCTCCACGTGGTCGAGTTCGGGCATCTCCATGATGGCGGTCTCCAGCGGGTCGGTGACCAGCTGTTCGACCCGCTCCGGGGTGGCACCGGGCAGATAGGTGACCACCTGGGCCACCCGCACGGTGACCGCCGGGTCCTCGGCCCGTGAGATGGATAGATAGCTGATGACTGCGCCCAGCAGCACCACCAGCATGCCGGCGATGGTGACACGGTTGTAGCGCAGTGCGGCCTCGGTGAGGGTCACGGCGAGGCCTCCCCGCCGTCTCGATGGTCGTCCAGCAGTCGCACCCGCATGCCGTCGTGCAGCCGGCTCATGCCGGCCACGATCAGCTGCTCCCCGGGCGCGAGACCCGCCACCACCTCCAGGCGCTCCTCGTGGCGCCCGCCCAGGGTCACGCTCTGACGCCGCACTGTCGCCTCGCGACCGTTGCCGGCAACGCCGCCCTTCGACGCGTCGAGCTCATCGGGCTCGGCGACGAAGAGATAGTGGCCGTGGATATCCTGCTGGACCGCCACCATCGGCACCCAGAGGCCACTGCCAGCGCCGCTCAGCGGCAGCGTGAGCTCCGCCGCCATACCGGGGCGCAGCCGCGCCCGCTCAGCGTCGGAGAGCCCGCGCAGTCCCACGCGCAGGGGCCAGGTGGCCTGACGAGGGTCCACCGGCAGGCCGATCTCGGTGACCTCCCCGGCCAGGGTGAGATCGGCGAGAGGCAGGTGCACCCGCACCGGTGCGCCGGCCACCAGTTCTCCCAGCAGGTCCTCGGAGAGCGCGGCACGCACCTCCAGATCATCGCCGCAGGCCAGCACCAGCACCGGATAGCCGGCGCTGACGTTCTCGCCGGCCTCCACCAGGCGGCTGGCGACCCGGCAGTCGCCGGGCGCCTCAAGACGGCCGAAGCCCAACTGTCGCTCGGCAAGGGCCAGGGCGTCACTGGCGCTGTCGCGCTGAGCGCGGGCCGCCTCGACCTGGGCCCGGGCGGCGTCGAGGTCCCGGGCCGGAGCGCTGCCGGCTTCATAGAGGCGGCGGGCGCGCTGCCACTGGGCCTCGGCGTTGGCCGCCGCCGCCTCGGCACCGGCCAGGGCCGAGGCGGCGCGATCTCGCTGCAGACGCAGGTCGGTGACCTCGAGGCTGGCCAGAAGCTGGCCGGTCTCGACGGCATCACCCACGGAGACCTCGTGCGACGCGAGTTGACCTGCCACCCGGAAGCTGAGACGTCGGTTGGCAGCGGCCTCCAGGCGGCCCGGAAGCTCGCGCTCATCCGCCGCCCCGCTGGCCTCCACGGTGAGCGTACGCACCGGGCGCAGCGGTGCCTCGTCCACCGGCTCGTCGGCGCAGCCGGCCAGCACCAGCAGCGCCGCCAGCAACGCCGCCAGCCGGACTTCACGATTGATCATCGCCCCTCTCCTCTGCGTTCCGTCGTCGCGCCAGCCGTGAGCAGCCGGTCTCGGGCGGAGGCCTCCATGGGGCCCGGCGTCATGCCCAGGGCACGCTGCAGGTGGACCAGCCCCTGCAGTGCCTGCCAGCGCGCCTCGGCGGCGGCGAGACCCGTCTGGCGGGCGCTGGTGCGGGCGTCGATAAGCGCCACCTGGGGCAACGCCCCCTCGCGCCAGGCCACCTCGGCGAGCTTGAGCGCCTCCTCGGCATGGCCCTGGGCCTCCTCACGCAGCGTGATACGACGCCAGGCGGCCACCAGTTCGACGCTGGCCGCACGCAGGCGGGACTCCAGCCCGAGGCGCGCGTCGGCGTCCTCCAGCGCCACCTGCTCCAGGCGCGCCGCGGCCC
>SL_8KL_010_SEDDRAFT_10004361_pt1 | contig 11397 bp, 11 predicted proteins | sample SodLakKL_010_SED_4_FD_11160 | JGI IMG/M metagenome (IMG submission 11160) | reverse complement strand
TTTATGCTGACAAGAAAAGAATCCGGATAATCTACAAAACTATTCATGATATGGTTCTCATTAAAATCCTGGCTATAGGCAAAAGAGAGGACTTGAAAGTTTATAAAAAAGCTGGGCAAAGGGATCCTTAACAAGGCCTGCTCATGACGATACAACCTCAGCCATCCTTTTTATTGCAATTTTTTGAGCGCTAATATATGGGGTTTATTTATGTTTTTCTAGAAAAATACCCGCAAATGCTTTGCGATATTTTTTTCGCCGCAAGGCGATGAGCGTCACTCTTTAGTCTGACTTCATGTCGAGCGAAGCGGGCGGCCTGCCACGACGCCATAGGCGTGGTTAATAGCTCTTCTTATTTCCCAACCATCCGATATCATGCAATTTAATCAAAAATATTCTTCAGCTGAAAGAACCAAAAATAAGATCCTGTGTCTCACCTCCAATCTTCCCCGCTGGCAGGGTGACTCCACCACGCCTTTTGTTCTGAACCTGGCCAGGGAACTGCAGCACCTGGGCTTGAAAGTCGATATTCTCGCTCCTCATGCTCCCGGCTGCGCCAAAGAGGAAACACTTCAGGGCGTAAACATCCAGCGCTTTCAGTATCTCTGGCCGGAAACACAGCAGACAGTCTGCTACCAGGGCGGGGCATTGATCAACCTGCGCAACAATAAATCCAACTACGCCAAACTGCCGGCGTTTGTTCTGGCCCAAACCACGGCCCTGCTTCGGAAAGTGGCTTCCGGACCATATGATCTCATCCATTCCCACTGGCTTCTGCCCCAGGGATTTGTGGGCGCCCTGGGCGCCCGGCTGGCCAGGATCCCGCACGTGGTCACCATCCATGGCGGGGATGTTTTCGGCCTGCGCCAGAAAGTTTTTCAACCCTTTAAGAAGCTTGCCTTAAAGGGAGCTCACGCAGTGACTGTTAACAGTTCAGCCACGGAAAAAGCTGTAACAAGCATTGCCCCGGATCTTGGCTCCGTGCACAGGATTCCCATGGGCATAGATATTTCGGGGGTTTCCAGCACAGATGATCAGGTCCTGGAAATAAGAGAAAAGTACCGAAAGGGCCATGGCCCCTTGATAATATTTGCGGGCCGGATTGTGGAGGAAAAAGGAATTGAGGATCTGATCCGGGCCATGCCTGGGATTCTTAATAAATGCCCTGATGCCAGCGCTTTGATTGCGGGTGAGGGCCAGGACAGGGCAGCATTGGAGGATCTGTCCCAGGAACTAGGACTTGTGCACCGGGTGTTTTTTACAGGCTGGATCGATCCGGAACTGATGCCTGCTTACCTGGCCGCAGCCGATGTTTTTGCAGGTCCGTCCAGGCGGGCCAGTGACGGCTGGATCGAAGCCCAGGGACTTGCCTTTCTCGAGGCCATGGCTGTGGGTACACCAGTGATAGCTACACGCAGCGGCGGCATAGTGGATGCCGTAATGCACGAGAAAACCGGGCTGCTGGTTGACGAGCGCTCCCCTGATCAGGTTGCGGAAGCAATTACCCGCCTCCACGCGGATCAGGAGTTGGCCCGTAATCTGGCCGCACAGGGACGAAAGCTGGTTGAGCAGTCTTATTCCCGCCAAGCATGCGCAACTAGGTTTTCTGAAATTTTTGAGGGGTTGATTGCAACAAAAGAATAAAACAGTCCTACTGGTTCGAATCAACCATTGCCTTTATTTTTAACTACTTTTTGAAAAAACACATCCAGCCTTTTACCCAAATCACTCCACGAGGGAACATTAAGGTCTAGTTTGGCAGAAGCTTCAATCTGGCGCCGAAGAGCCGACTCAAGACTGTCCACATTTTCAGGTTCATAAAGATGCTCAGGACTATCTTGCAGTAATTCCTGCATAGAGCCAGTCCCTGCAGCTATTGTGGGAATCCCACAGGCAACGCTCTCATAGAATTTCTGCGGAAAGCAGTATTTTCCAAAAGCAGACTCTTTATTGCATACAACAGCAATATCCAGAGAACAAAGAAAAACAGGGACTTTTTTGGGAGCGAGATTTCCAAGATAAAGAACGCGGGGGTTTTCAGGAATAGCCAGTCCTTTGTCGCAGGGACCGGTCAGGGCTAGGTAAACGTCCGGATGATCCCTGGCGACTTTTTCAAATGCCTGAAAAAGGGTCTCAATGCCCCGCGACCTTGAAATTGCACCTGCTGTTCCAACAATAAAAGTGTCCTCCGGCAATTTCAGTTCCTTCCGGCAGGCTGCCTGATCCATGGGACGGAAAAGTCCTTTGGGCACAGCGTTTTCAATGACCTCGATAGGGCCTTTATAAGACATTGTTTCTCGAACATAGTGAGATAGAGGCTTGCTGACGCAGGTGATGCCATCCGCTCGGCGCAGGGCTCGACGGAACATTGCTGTAACCCCAGGCAGACGTGTTGCAGGAAAAGACTCGAAGTTGTCCTTTAAATCAATGACTAGATGTGCATTGAGCCTTTTGGCAAAATATGCTCCCAGTATCGCATGAATTGCATCTGAGCAGGCCCAAATCAAATCGGGCCGGAAATGTCTTCCAATATGGTTTATTTTACGCCAGTAATTGTTTGAACCTAAGGGGAATAATCTGTTGACATTAAGTGCATGCCACTCGACCTGGGCAGTTCCTTTAATATCATCGAATCTGCCTTCATCGCGAGTCCGGTAGCTCAGACATAGACCAGTAACTTCATGGTCCATAGATGCAAGGCCTAGTGGCAGTTCCCGGAATCTACCCCAACGATCATCGATCAAATCCCTGTTCATGTTTTGACGTTTGGTGAGGATGAGGATTTTCATTTTTTGAATCCTGTTATAGATATTCAACATTTAGACAGGACTTTCACCTTTTTCTGCTAATTTTCCGGATATAACCAACAAAAACAACCAGCTACGCTTTCAATTTCTGTGAGACCCCACCGTCTATTTTGTAGCCAAACACGGCCAGGATCTGTTCCTGCTCAGGAGTAGGGTCTTCGATCATCCGGACGGGTTCTTTTTTACCAGCATGCCAGCACAGACAGCTGTGAAGACGGCGCATATGGTTCATGGCCGTATCAATGCTCATCGGCAGGCCGGCCTTTTTCAGCCATAGCTTGATCAGACGAAGATAGATCAAGGCTATAATGCAACACAGTATGTGGCAGCGGATTTTGGAATCGGTCCAATGCCATATGGGGCGAAGGTTGCCGAATTCCCCGGACTTGCTCTGACGGAACACATCTTCCACCTGGTAGCGGTCCAGGCTGGCCATGACTATGTCTTCCGTGCTCCAGCCGTGCTTGCTGGTTATAATAATATTTCGGCCAAACCTGGATATGTACTTGGATATCCGGTAATAATTCTTGTTGAACTTCATCTGCAATCTGTCATCTAAGACTGACAGTTCAAGATCATAAAGATTTTTGGGCAGATGAATATGGTCGCAATAATCATTATAGCGCTTTTTCACTTGAGCAGAACTTTTCCAATGGGTCTTTTCAGCCCGGACATGGGAACGGGCCTCAAACAGAAAGTCCTGGAGCTTCTTGAGTTTCTTCTCAAACGAATATCTTTGTTTGGCTGCGGTACGGGGATTATAGGTAACTATCACCGTTCTTTCCTGACCCCAGTATGCTCCTTTTGTCCGCCACGCCAGCGCTTATCCAGTCTGGATTGGGCAGACAATCTGCGTCAGTAAAGGCAAGCACCCTCCTTGGGTTTCTGCAATACCTGCATTGCGGGCCGCATAGGCTCCTGGAATCGAACATGTCACCAAACGCACATTAGATTCATACGAGGATTCTATTTTGATTGGAGGATCAGATTTGTTATCCACCACAATGATTTCGTAGCAATCTTTTGGCCTGCTCTGTTGATCAAAAGCCTGGACGCAGGCATCGATTCGGATTGATCATTGTTGTAAAACGGAATGATTGCTGAAACAAAACAAAAGATGTGCTCATTTTACAAGCTCTCTCTCAAGGTTATTCTTGTGCATTATTTTTGTATACATCTTTTCTAATTATATCTTCAAGTTTTGCCTGCAATACCCAACAGTCTAACTTTTCAAGAGCAGTTTGTCTTGCATTAGCTGCCAATTCGCTACACAGACTCTGGTCTGCCAATAAATTACAAATGTTATCTACGTATGCATCAAGGTCATTCTCAGCCACAAGAAGTCCATTAAATCCTGATGAGATGATTTCAGGTATTCCAGCATGGTTAGTTGCAATGACTGCCGCTCCAGATGACATAGATTCCTGAATTGCTGAAGGAAGCCCTTCAGTGTTTCCATTTTTATCCATTACAGAGTGCTGAACAAAGATTGAGGCGTTTGCCAATTTTTGTCTGACTACCTGATGTTGTTGAACCCCCAGAAAAGTGATTTTTTTACAGATGCCTAGCTCTTTAGCCAGGTTCATTGAGGGCTGTAAGAGTGGACCATCACCTATCATCTCAAGACGAGCTTCAGGAAAATTTTTCAAAACCCTGGCCATCGCCCTGACAGTCAACAGAGGATTCTTTTTAGGCACAAAACGACCGACTGACAGGAGCATGTTTGGGTCTTTATCTCCTGGCTTGAACAAACTGGTATCAACACCGCTTGGCAAAACATGAGTGTTTGGGTGATTAAGGCCAGCCTGGTACAGCTTTTCAACAAGATATAAAGAAACAGCAAAAATGCCCGATAGCTGGCCAAAAGTTCTTTTGATAAAATACCTAGAATGCCTATTAGCGAGAACCCTAGAGACGTCATGACCGCGAAAGTAGGCAAATATTGGAATATTCAATTCTTTTGCTATTGACACTAATGAACCGGCTAAGATACCAAATTCAGCCAATATGCACTGGACTCTATGTTCAACTAGATATGATTTCAGCAGTGATTTTCTTTTGCCCAGAGGGGTATTGGCATAACCTGTAAGCAGTAAGCTTGTAGTCCTGTGAATGCAATCCTGGAAGCATTCCCAAAAAGGATGATTGTTATAGTCGAGGCCACAAGCAAATACCGGTTTTTCGATGAACTTAGAGTTTAGTAAAAAACGACATACTAAGACAGTATTGCCACCAAATAAATGCTCCACATGTCTTTGAATGAATGTTTCTGAAGGTTCGGGGTAGGCTCCAACCAATATCGCTATTTTAGGTGTCATTTTTCAATTGTACAGATTTATAGTCAGTATTTCATTTTTATCGGCTTCGCCACAATCCGATTCAATCTGCTCAAAAACTGTTATGAAAAATCAGAGATTTTTAGACAATCAAACAAGGCTTATCTTTCATTTCTCTTTTAATTGTGATATAAATGAGTCAAGTAGCTCCCAGTTCTTATTAGCTCTTACTTTAATCTCTGAACTAATTTTCAAGGCTTGTATGTCATTATTTATAAAATTAAATAATAACCTTTCAGTCTTTTCTTTAGTTAGCTCATTCATTGGAAAGCAAACATCGGTTCTAGAAAGTTGCTTATAAAGTCTTGCTGTTTTGGCATGCTTTGGAAAAGATAGAACTTTTTTTTCAAGAACAGCACTGCAAATACCTACGTGTAGCTTTGTTGTCAAAATATAATCAGCATTAATTAATTCATGTAGTAATGATGATGGATCTTTATACTCTACCTTCTTAACATAGCTAAGATTATTTGGAATCCATTCAAAAAAATCATGATTTTTGTTTATTCCATAATCACTTGCAACAACTATATTAATATTTTTTTTTGATGCAGTTAATTTTAAAATTATATCACATATTACTTTACGAATTTTTCTATCATTATCATCACCTGGAACATGCAACAAAAATGTTGTGTTTTGAAAATTTTGTATTACTTTTTGATTTTTTGCAATACTATGCAAGTAATCTGCTGTAGATGACAAAATTACATCAGCTACTTGAATACAAAAGCATTCTTTTGAATATTTTTTTAAAATACTGATTGATTCAGCATCTCTAAGTGCACAAAAATGTGCTTTTTTCAAAAAATATATTGATGGAAATCTTGTCCAAAAAAAACTTAATGGCCCGAATCCAACACCTAAGACAGAATATGGTATATTAAGTATAGCCACCATAATACCAAACGATAAATGCCTTTTCCACAGTCTTATATGCCATTTAAATTTATTGCATGGCGGTTCACCAAGGTAACCTCCTCCACAAAAAATAATTGGAAAGTTCAATCTTAATGCTTTATATTTAGATATTCTCTTAACATTACAGTATCTTGCAGCATATTTACTACAATTTGTCGCGTATATTTCATCAAATAAATGATTTTTACGTAAATAATCTGAAAATACTTTAAGAAATAATGTATCTCCAAAATTGGTGCCTTGAAATGATCCATGTAGAATTATTGACATAAAATCTCCAGATCATAGAATTTCGTCATATCTTTGAATGTTTCTCATTCATATATCCGATCATATAAAATACGCCAAAAAAAGATGAAGCACTTAGAAGATTACAAAGAACATGGATGTTGAAATATACCAAAAGCAATATATTTTAATGCTATAAAAATATATTCTTCAATTTTTTAATTTCTTCATAAAGTTCGCCATTTTTGTTTCTGTTAGACAAAATATGATTTTGCTTCAACCGGATTTATTAAATTAAATTTATATCGCAATGTATAAAAGATATATTTTGCCTAAAAAATTAACCATGTTTTGTCGATGAGTCATCATTATTAAGCTATCTTGGGAAAATATCCCGTAGTTTTGCCAAACTTGATTTTTATATAAATCAAAGTAGCAATATTCCATCCAGAAACACTGACCATGGCGGCTATAGCTGCTCCGTATATGCCGTATACAGGAGTAAATAACATATTTATTCCGATATTGCTCAGAGCAGCTGCAAACAATATATTCCTCAATACATATTGATTTCCGGTCATGTTCATGAATGTTGCATTTGCTCCGGCAATGCAATTGACAAACTGACCTAGAACCAAAATTAATAATGGAAGATATGCCACCGCAAATTCTGAGCCGAAGATTAAATGCAAGATCGGCTTACCCAAGATTACAAATATCAGGAGTATAGGAGTGGTGATCCAAAAAATGAGTTTGGTTGATTTCTTGGCTATATAAAAGAGTTCATCAATTTTATCGGAATGGTAGAGTTCAGAAAATTTTGGAGCCGCTATCGAGTTAACCGCATGTAGTATAAATGCTGTTAGTGCTGCCATCTTTACTGCTACAGCGTAATATCCGACTTCAGCTTCTGGGCGGAAAATACCTAACATAATTACCCCTGTCTCACCAATAATAAACACCATAGTGGTGCTCATTAGCATTGGTAGAGATAAGCTGATAATATCCTTTACACGCACATTATTAATGGTATCATTTATGGATGTTCTTTCTTTAAATGCACGATCCATGATCCAGACCCCAACTAAGGCTGTTATCATAAGAGAGAAAAACATGGCATAGACTGGATTATACTGATTAAACAGAAAAAGTGTAATCAACACAAGTATAATCAATTTGGATAGTTCGGGCAAAAGCTGCATGAAGGCAAACACACGGATTAAGCGCAAGCCTCGGACTGCCTGTTGACTTAGAAGCATCAGAGATTTGAACACAATAAAAGCTGCTGCAAGGGAAAAATAAAATTTCAAGTGAGGTTTGGAAAAGATGGTATCAGCGATAAACCCTGAACATAAAAAGAAAATAGATCCTGTGATCAATGATATAGCTGCAACCATGTATTGTGTCTTTCGATATACCATGAATGCTGAACTTGCGGAGTATTTTGTCAAATGCTCGGGTATAAGACGTAGGATGGAAGATTTGGTGCCCACCAAAGTAAATATTGTGGCAAGTGTAAGAAAAGACATGAGCAACGCAACTGCCCCGAGGACTTCAGCCCCGTAGACACGGGCAATAATGATGTTGGTTATCAAGGCCAGGACTATTGAAATAATTTTGGCCCCCAGCGCCCAGACCGAACCCTGCAAAATCTCAGAAAATTTTTCGTCCGAGATGAGATTTTGAAATTTATGTCTAATAATTCTGAGCATGCTTATCTTGCTTTATTATCTTTACACTTCGCGTCAAGCACGAAGTGTAAACTTAAGCTTCCTTCTGCTCCCAGACCAGAAAATGCGGGCGGTTCTGTAGCTGGGGTAAAAATTCCTTGAACTCCTCCCGGCTCATAACCAGGGTGCGGATCTTGCGTTGTACGTAGCGTTCAGTTTTCCTGGTCAGATCATTTAGGTGATACTGGTCTATATCGCCCACCAGGACCAGGTCTATGATGCCCGTATCCCTGCCTTCGGCGTAGTCGTCAATGAGCCAGGCCTGCTCCAGCTCGCCCAGCCTGGTGATGATGCTGTCCATGACCTGGTCCAGGCCCATGACCTTGGTGACCATGGACCTGAGTTCCGGGAAAAGAGGATGGCCTGTATTGGCCTGGTAGAAGACGCTTCGACCGTTTTTTTCAGTAGAGAGAAGCCTGGTCTCAGTCAGTTGATTGAGTTCTTCGCGTATGGCATTGGTGGAGACGTTGAACTCCCTGGCCAGTTCGCGCAGGTAGGACCTGGTTCCGGGATTGAAAAAGAAGCGCACCAGGAGCTTGATCCTGGTCTTGGAAGATATTAGCCCGGCAAAAAGATCGTTCATTCATGCTCCGTTACGAGTAGTTTTTTTACTCATAACAAGCACTATTTCTCATTGTCAAGCTTTTTTATCTTTACACTTCGCGTCAAGCGCAATGTGTAAAGATAACTGCAGACTTGATACCGTCGTCAAGGGCCGAGGCCTGGCCGAAGTTCCGCCGCAGGCGGATATATTTTACCGGAGAGAGACTGCGGGCAATCTCCCCGGTCCTGTCAGTTGATCCATCATCCACAATAATGACTTCAAAGGGATATCCCAGATCGGTACACACCGCAACAATCTCCTCATGAAGCCGGGAGACATTGTCCTGCTCATTGTATACGGGAACAACAATGGCAAGGGATGTTTCAAATCCTTGATTCAAGCCCTGGTCCTTGTCCTGTGCTTAGGGTTATCACCAACAAAACAATTTTTTGTTATAAGATGCACCTGAAAAATGTCAGATATTAACTGGTAGTGAAAAATATGGATAATCTAACTCTTTGATTTTACTGACTACTGGCCACTGGCCACTGACTACTGCGACTGGAAATAAGACTTTTTACAGTCACATCTTTTATCCCGATCTATTGCCTGAGATCACAGAACTGCCGAGCAAGCTCAATGCCAGCCAGACCTTATCTTTACATTTCGCGTCAAGCGCAAAGTGTAAAGATAATGACATCACGCCAATTGCAAAAAAAACATTCGTCCGATGCCTTTTCCTGCTAAAGAACCAACATTTACAGATAGTCTTAAGCATGCTCCGGAGTTATCTTTACATTTCGCGCTTGACGCAAAGTGTAAAGATAACTCTTCATATCCCCGGCCATTGTCCCCTGAGGTATGCATCAAAATATTCAATGGTGCGCTGCCTGGGATCATCCTCGGGCAGAGGCCTGAACTCGATTTTTAATCTTGATCCGGTAAGATGGATTATTTTCAATGGTTCTGCGCATGATATTCCCGTTTTTTTGAGGTTAAGGTCTGCCTGCTCCGGCTCTGAAGAAAAGACAGGATCAAAAAATTCAAGCTCCCGGCATCATTACCTCACATCAGCAGAGTTCCTGACCGTCTCCCGGGAATCTGGACGTTATCTTTACACTTCGCGCTTGACGCAATGTGTAAAGATAACGGCAGACTTGATACCGTCATCCAGGGCCGCCGACTGGCCAGAGTTCCGCCGCAGGAGGATTTATTATGGTGACCCCCAAGTGGCTCCATATCAGTGACCGGTAACATGGGTTGAGCCGTCATCCACAACAATAATTTCAAAGGGATATCCCAGATCGGTATAGACCCGCACAATCTCCTCATGCAGCCGTGAGACATTGTCCTGCTCATTGTGTACGGGACCAACAATGGAAAGAGAGGTTTCGAATCCTTGATTCAAGCCCTGGTCCTCGCCTGTGCTGGGGGTTGTCACCGACAAAACAGTTTCTTGTAATAATACCTTTTGCCAGTGAAAAGTATCGTTTCCGGTTTCCAGTACAGCATATTTTTGAATCATTTCCCTTCAAGAAAAATGCCGGATACTGCTCATTTCGATTTAAATGGCTCTTCCGGTTTAAGCGAACGCAGCCGGGAAAAGGCAATATCAGACNTCAGACATCGGACATCAGAAGCTTGCCTTCTGATTGGGCAGGACATCTCTGTCTCTCGCCCCCTCGAAGACTCGGTAGAGGCGCTGAGGGCATAGATAAGATAGGTCAATTTTTCATTTCTGCGAGTTGCAGTAATGAAAAAAAATCCCGCCCCTGCGGGGAGCATCCTATTCATATACACCGCCTCGGTGAATATGAATATCAACCCTCTTCCCCTCTGCCTTCTCTTTCTCCTGCCCTGCTCTGCGTCTCTAGGCCTGCGTAGGCCGGGCGTGAGATATTCTTTTTCTTATGCTCAAACACGTTTGAACCGGATGAACCATAAAAATTGACCAGCCGGATACCATTCCTCTGTCCCTTCACGCAGATATTCTTTAAAAATCCCGGAAAGTCAATAATCACAACCCCACATGGTCACTATCTTTACACTTCGCGCTTGACGCAAAGTGTAAAGATAAAATTCTACCAATCCTCAATCCGGACCTTGAAAATTACTGGATGACTGCTGCACAATCAGCGACCTTCCCGGAAGAAAGCCATAGCCTGATCGTTATCTTTACACTCCGCGCTTGACGCAATGTGTACAGATAAAATGCTACATAATCCTTAAATCCGGACCTTGAAAATTACTGGATGGCAGCTGCACAATCAGCGACCTTCCCGGAAAAGAGCCATAGCCGGATCGATTTCTTTACATTCCGCGCTTGACGCGATGTGTAAAGATAAAATACTTAAAATGCCCAACCACCGCCGGGAAAAACAATGTCCATTCCCAAAACAAAACCTGCCATCGACCAGACCTTCCGAAAACCAGGCCTTGACCGAAAAGCTGCTATCTTTACACCTCGCGCTTGACGCAATGTGTAAAGATAAAATTCTACCTCATTAATCCGGACCTTGAAAATTACTGGATGGCAACTGCACAATCAGCGACCTTGCCGGCAGATGGGCCATAGCCGGATCGTTATCCTTACACTCAGCGCTTGACGCAAAGTGTAAACTTAAGCCCAGCAAACTTCCTCAAAAACAACCACCTTCTCGCCTTCCCTCAGACCCATCTCGATCAGATTACACAAGGACCATCAACAAGCTGCAGATAAACAGATCCAATTATCTTTACACTTCGCGCTTGACGCAAAGTGTAAAGATAAAATTCTACCAATCCTCAATCCGGACCTTGAAAATTACTGGATGACTGCTGCACAATCAGCG
>SL_8KL_010_SEDDRAFT_10004360_pt1 | contig 11397 bp, 14 predicted proteins | sample SodLakKL_010_SED_4_FD_11160 | JGI IMG/M metagenome (IMG submission 11160) | reverse complement strand
AATATCGGCTCCTGGACGGTATAAACCGCTTTGGCTCCGGCGGACATTCCCGCTTCGGTAACCGCTCTTTTTTCGGTAGAGCTGACCCCGGCCGGAACACCGACCATCAGCTCCGGTTTCAGAAACTTGATTCCGGGTGCTTTTTTTATAAAATGGCGAATCATCGCTTCGGTTATCCTGTACTCGGCTATAACTCCGTCTTTGAGGGGTCTGTAAACCTGTATGGTGTCCGGAGTCCTGCCGGTCATTTCTTTTGCTTCTTTTCCCACTGCCAATATTTTATTTTCCGAAACACTGACTGCAACTACCGAAGGCTCATTCAAAATAATNTCNTTTCCGGGCATAAATACCAGAGAGTTNCAGGTTCCCAGATCGATTCCGATTTTTCTTTTTAGCATATTTTTACTCTTTAATTCTTTTTACGTCCACTCCCAATTTTTGTAAGCGCTTCTCTATCTCTTCATAGCCTCTGTCGGCTTGAGAAACGTCTTTTATAATTGTCGTTCCGTCGGCTATTATTCCGGCAATAATCAGAGCCGCCCCCGACCGAAGATCAAGAGGATCCAGCTTGGTTCCGTAAAGCTCAGTAGGTCCGTTTATTATCGCTCTGTGGGGATCGCACATCACGATCTCCGCTCCCATTTTATTCAACTCTTCCAGATACTTCAACCTTCCCTCGTACATCGGATCATGGATCAATGTCAGACCTTCCGCTTGAGTGGCCAAAACGCCCAAAGGTGACTGTAGGTCGGTCGGAATTCCGGGATAGGGCATCGCCTGCAGACCGGGGATTTCCAATCTTCCCCCGTTTCCGACTTTGACAACTCCGTCATCGATAAATTCAATATCACCACCGAATTTCTTGAGCTTCGACAAGGTGAGTTCCAAATGGTCAGCGGGAACGTTTTTTACGGTTATCTCTCCCTGTGCGGCAAGACCCAGAATTATGAAAGTTCCCGCCTCCAAGTAATCGGGAATCACTTTATGGTCGGCTCCTTTCAGTTTCTTTTTTCCCTTTATTCGATAGGCGTTGGTACCGGCGGTCCGGATATCGGCTCCCATCTTGTTTAAAAAATCGGCTAAATTCTGAACATGGGGCTCGGCGGCGGCGATCTTAAGCGTCGTTTCACCTTCGGCCAAAGAGGCGGCCATAAGCATGTTTTCCGTCCCGGTAACCGAAAACTCATCCAAAATAATCTCCTTTCCCTTCAAATCCCCGGCTTCCAGATGATACATGTGCGCCTTTTTGGTTTCCGCTATGTCCGAGGCCTGTGAAGCTCCGAACTCTTCCACTTCCACTTTGACTCCCAAGTCCTTGAGTCCGTTAAGGTGAGTATCTATCGGTCTGGCTCCTATCAAGCAACCTCCGGGATGTCTGATCGAAAGCTTTCCGAATCTGGCCAAAAGGGGTCCCATCGTCAGTATTGAAGACCTCATCTGGGCGACCAACTTTTGATCCAAGGATTCGGGGTTCAAATCGGTGGCGTCAACCGTAATTGATCTTTCTCCTTCCCACTCGACTTCAGCTCCCACACTTTCAATGAGTCGAATCATCTTGTGAACGTCAGCTATTAGAGGAAGGTTAGTTATCCTGCACGGCTTCTCTTCGGCGAGTAGTGTGGCCGCAATCATCGGTGTGGCCGCGTTTTTCGAACCTCTTACGTTAATTTCTCCCTTCAGTTTTTTTCCGCCCTTGATTATTAGTCTATCCGGCATTTATGGAAGTCCGCGCTTTAAAACCCGAACTGAATTACTGTTTTTAAACTTAAAAGCTGCTTATATTATATTACAACCAACTTCAAATATCAAATAAAAAATCACGGCCGGCAGGCCGTGACGGCTGATCGGGAAAAAGTCGATTTTATCTTTTTCTCCACTGGGGTGATCTTCGAGCCCCCTTCTTTCCCGGCTTCTTCCTTTCTTTCTTTCTGGCGTCCCTGGTCAAGTATCCCAGAGATTTTAATTTTTTTCTGTATTCTTCGTTGTAGTCTTCCAGGGCTCTCGCCAATCCGTGACGGACGGCTTCCGCTTGTGAGTTCATTCCGCCTCCTTTGACCAAAACGGTCACTTTCATTTCTTCTTCCCCTACCGCTTTCAGAGATTGATTGGCTTGTTTTCTTTGTTTGTCGGTTTGAAAATATTCGTCAACGGTTTTTTCATTTATTAAAAAGTCCCCTTTTTCGTCCGGGTAAATTCTTACTCTGGCAGTGGATGTCTTTCTGCCGCCCACTCCTTTGTAATAGTCCTTCTTCTCTTCTTTTTTCTCTTTTTTCTCTTTTTTCTCTTTTTTTTCTTTCTCTTCGGGCATATCAGTTGAATTTTAATCTTTTAATTTGTCTGTCCCTGAGCTTATTTTTGGGAAGCATACCCATTACCGCCTTGCGCAGCACCTCTTCCGGGTTTTCCTTCATCAGCTTTTCCAATGATTTTTCCTTGAGTCCTCCCGGATAGCCGCTGTGTTTATAGTACTTCTTTTGCTCCAGCTTCTTTCCGGTAATCTTCATCTCTTCTACGTTTTCAACCACTACTTGATCGCCCGTGTCTCTGTGTGACTCAAAATCGGGCTTGTTTTTACCTCTTAAAATAATGACAATCTCGGAAGCGAGCCTTCCCGGAGACTGACCTGCAGCGTCTATTTTGTGTACTTCTCTTTTCATATTTTTAAACCAGTTCAATAAAAACTTCTTTAGCTCCGTCGGATTTTCGAGGGCCTAATTTTATTATTCTCGTATACCCTCCGGGTCTTTCCTTGTACTTGGGCCCTATTTCTTCAACAAGCTTTTTGATCGTTTCTTTATCGAAATATTTCTCCAATTTTCTACTGGCGGAAACACTGTCTTTTCCGGCTTTGGTAATCAAAGGTTCCAAAAAGGTTTTCAGTTCTTTCGCTTTCGTTTCCGTGGTTTTGATTCTTTCATTTAAAATCAAGTTTCTCGAAAGAGAAGCCATCAAAGCCTTCTTTTGGCTTTTCTCTCTTCCGAATCTTCTTTTTGTCTTTATCTTGGCCATGCTCTTGAGCGGGTTATTTTTTAACGGCTTTTAAAATCTTCTCGGCACTTTTTTTACCTATTCCGTCAACTTCCAAAAGATCCTCTTTTTCCATGGACTTCAGCTTACCGACGGTTAATTTCTCATCTTTCAATATATTTTCAATCCGAGAAGTCAAATTCAAGTCTTCTACCTTTTTTTCTTTCTTCTTCTTTTCAGTCTTCTTTTTTTTCTCGGTTTTCTTCTCCGTCTTCTTTTTCTTTTTTTCGGTCTTTTGGTCAGCTTCGGAAAAGGGCTCTCTTATAATTTCAAAATGCTCAACCAGAACACCGCAAGCTTGAAAAAGTGCTTCTTCGGGGCTGATGCTGCCGTCCGTTTCGACTTCCAAGGTTAGGCGGTCAAAATCGGTCCTTTCTCCGACTCTCATATTTTCAACGTCAAAATTTACCGCCTTTACGGGGGTAAAAATCGCATCGATCGTAATTTGGCCGACTTGCTCTTTGCCTTCTTTCATTTCTTCGGCGGAAACGAACCCGATTCCTTTTTCAATGGTTATCTCCATCTCCAATTGGGCGCTTTTCTTGGTGAGTGTAGCTATCGGCGCATCTTCGTTTACAACCTCCACCTGGGTTGGAAATTTAAAATCTCCGGCGATGACTTCTTTTTCACCTTTGACCGAAAGGGTCGCTTTTTGGGGTTCGTCGGAAAAAACCTTGAAATTGAGTTGTTTCAGATTGAGTATTATGTTGATTGCGTCCTCCATTACTCCCTCGATCGTGGAAAATTCATGCTGGACGTCCTCAACCTTAACCTGAGTAACGGCGGCTCCTTCCAAAGAGGAAAGAAGCACCCGTCTCAAACTGTTTCCCACCGTGGTTCCGTATCCCGGATAAAGCGCTTCAATTTCAAAAGTGGCTTTTTTGTCACTTTCTTTGTTTTTTATCTGCGGCTTGGAGGGTAGTGAGATCATAATTTATGATTTATCTTGAATAAAACTCAAAAATAGAAGTCATTTTTACCGGTGGTTCCACTTCTTCGGCTACCGGCTGGCCGGTGACTTTCCCTTCCAGCCTTTTTCTGTCGAAAAACAGCCAACTGGGAACTTCGTGATTTTTCAGTTTTTCAGTCAAGTTCTCAAAAACTTTTTTGTCATTTTTGTTCAGATTAATGGAAACCTTGTCTCCTTCCTCGAGAGAATAAGAAGGAATGTCAACTTTTCTTCCGTTGACGAAAATAAGGCCGTGATTTACCATCTGCCTGGCTTTCGGTCTCGATTCGGCTAAGCCCAGTCTGTAAACGGTGTTGTCCAATCGGTTTTCCAACGATTTGATAAGCACGTCTCCGGAATCCTGGTCACCGCCCTGTTTCTTCATCGCTTCGGTGACGTAATTTTTAAACTGTCTTTCTCTGAGATTGTACCAGTGTCTAAGCTTTTGCTTTTCTCTGAGCTCCCTTCCGTATTCGGAGCTTCTGCTTCTCCTTTTTCCTTTCTCTCCGGGCGGATAGTTCTTTTTGACCATCGTACACTTGGGACCGGTACATCTGGTCCCTTTCAAAAAAAGCTTGACGCCCGCTCTCCTGCATTTTTTACATTGTGGTTCTTTGGACATTATACTCTTCTCGGTTTGGGTGGCCTGCATCCGTTATGAGGGATGGGGGTCACATCATTAATGCTTTTAATTCTCATTTTCCTGTTCGACAAGGATTTTAGCGCCGAGTTTCTTCCCGATCCGACGCCTTTTACATATATATCAATTTCCTGAATTCCAATTTTTTCCGCCTTGTTACCGATAACCGTCGCCACTCTTGAAGCGGCGTAAGGGGTCGCCTTTTTGGTTCCTTTAAAACCCAAGCTACCCGCGGTTACCCAGGAAAGGGTGTCACCGTTTTTGTCGGTGAGAGTTATGACGGTGTTGTTATAAGTCGCGTTTATATAAACTCTTGCCTTCTTAACTCTCGATTTTTTTATTTCACCCTTTTCTTTTTTGCGAATCGCTTCTTCCCTTTCTTTTTTTTCGGCGAGAAGCTCTTCTTCGGATTTTTGTGCTACTCTTTTTTTACCCATACTTATATTTACTCTTTACTTAGCTTGAGGAGCTGCTTTTCTTCCCGATCCGGCCGTTTTTCTAACATTTCCCCTCACCGTCCTGCTGTTGGTTCTGGTTCTTTGCCCTCTGACCGGTAATTCTTTTTTGTGCCTTCGGCCCCTGTAACAACTTATTCGCTTCAATCTGTCGATGTTTTCTCTTCTTTCTCTTCTCAATTCACCTTCCACTTTATGCTCCTTTTCAATAATTTTTCTTATTTTGCTGAGTTGCTCCTTGGTTGCTTCCTTGGCCTTGACATCCTTATCGATTCCGGCCTTGTTTAATATCTCACCGGCCAAAGACCTACCGATTCCGTAGATGTAAGTCAAAGAAATATCTATTCTTTTGTCGTCCGGTATGTTTACTCCCGCAACTCTCGGCATATTTCTAAATTAAATTTAAAATTATAAATTACCTTTGTCTTTGCTTGTGCTTTTTGTTTTTACAGAGAATATAAACCTTGCCGTTTCTTCTAACGGTTTTGCAGTCTTTACACATCTTTTTTACTGAAGATCGTACTTTCATGATTCTCTATAAATTATTCTACCTTTGTCTTGGTCGTAGGAACTCATCTCAACGGTCACCTTGTCTCCGGGAAGAACCTTTATCCTGTGAATTCTCATCTTCCCCGCCAGGTGAGCGTTTACTTCCCTACCGTCTTCAAGCTCCACTTTGAAGTGGGCGTTAGGTAAGGCTTCCAGAACCGTTCCTTTTATTTTTTCTTTTTTTTCTGAACCCATTACAATCTAAAAGAGTAACAAAAAGCTTGATTTTTGTCAACTCATGTAGTCAATATTATAAAGGAAATTTAGATTTAATCAAGACCTAAAACTCAAGGAATATATTAATTCTTCCCGAGTCATCGGGAATGTTGGTCCACCCGAAGGGTCTAAGCATAACATTCGCCTGGCGAATAAAGTCTTGTCTTTCCAGAAAAGCCTCCAGTTCGTTTCTCGAGGATCCTCTTGCCCTTTCGATCAGTCTCGATCGATTAATTTCGCTATATACTTCACCGGCGAGCTCGATTTCCATGTCTCCCGTTCCCCGCTCCCAGTCGATATTTTCAAAGACATAATTGTAGCTCAAGCTTTTCTCGTAAACTCTTTTTTCGCCTTTCATATTGTTTTCCGACGACTCTTGTACCGACTCCAAAATTTCATCAATCAAATAATCTTCAAAAACCTCTCCGGAAAGGGTGATGGCCTCTATTCGAGCCCTCATTTTGAAGTCGAACTCTTCAGTGGCTTCTCCCGCTCTGTGACTCATCTCTTCCTCTTCTATCTGATAATTGAATTGGTTCTCATCGTCAAAAAGAAAGCCCTCCTCCTCTTTTCGCGCAAGTATTTCTTCCCCTTCGGCAAGTAAAGAGCTTGTTATCGCCTCCCTGGCGTTTTCAACATCTTCTTCGGAGACGACGGTCCGCTCTCCTCTGGCTCCGCCGGTCATCGCATCTTCCGAGTAAGCGGTAACGTTTTGATAAGAAGGAGCTCCCTGAAGGCCGGGAAGCCTAAATTCAGTCGGTTCGATATTGTAATCGGGACCGGGACTGTCGGCCACGACTTCGACTTCCACCGTTCCGGGTGTTACGCTTCCGGTCTGATGGCTTCTGGCCGGAACCAATACTCCGTCGGTAGCTCTGAAAATTTCACCGTCTTCGCTTTCAAATCGGGTATTTTCGACCAAGGGCTGATTTTGGTCCCATTGTCTGTTTTCGATGATCAAAGTTCCTCGAGCGTGAGTTTCCTCGTCTTCGAATCCCGTTGCCTGAAAGGTTCGGTACTCTTCCAAAAAGTCGGTTTCGAATATGGTTCCGGGCAGCTCGTCGTCGTTTACCGATTCGGCTTCAATGCTGACCGCCCGACTTCTTTCCAGCTCGACTCCCTCGGTATGAGGCCAAATTCTTATTTCCGCTCGAAAGCTAAAAAAGTAAATTACTCCGAAAATAACAAGTAGGGTGATAAAGACCCCGATAAAAAACCCTTTCCCTCTCTTCTTTCTCTCTTTTTTCTTTCTCTCTTTTTTAGTCTGTTTTTTCTCCGGAGGTTTTATGTCGTAAATTTTTTTTTCCATGCTTTTAAAGGCTTATTTTAAAACCGCTTTAATTCTTCTTACTCCTTTGCTCGACGATTTTTCTTTTTTTATTTCGAATCGACCCAGGTGACCGGTGTTTTCAACATGCGGCCCACCGCATAGCTCCTTTGAAAAAGGATTTCCCTCCGAGTTAAGGAAGCTGTATACCTTTACCGGATCCGGATATTTTTTCTTTTCGAAAAAGGTCAAAGCACCTTTTTCTATCGCCTCGTCGTAAGGCATCTCCTCTACCTTTTTCTCCAAATTTTCTTCTATTTTCTCATTAACTAATTCTTCTACCTTTCTAATTTCCTCCTCGGTCATCGGTTTTGGGTGAGAGAAATCGAATCTGAGTCTCTCGGGGTTTATATCCGACCCTTCTTGCTTTACGTGACTGCCTAACACTTTCCGAAGACTCTCGTGAAGGAGGTGGGTGGCGGTGTGAAGTTTCAGTTCCTCATTTTCCGGATCCTCGCTTAATCCTCCGAATTTCTCTTCGACTCCCTTCCGGGAGGCTTCTTTGTGCTCTTTTTTGGCCTTTTCGAACCCTTCTTCGGTAAACTCGATGTCTCTTTCCTCGCATAACTCCTTAATCATCTCCAAGGGGAATCCATAGGTGCTGTAGAGATGGAAAGCCTTTTTACCGTCTAAAAAGTTTTCCTCTACCATTTTTTCGAATTCCTTCAGCCCCTTGTCGAGAGCTTTTTCGAACTTACCTCTTTCTTCTTTAATAACGGAAAAAACTTGAGGGCGGTCATCTTTTTTCAAATAAATTCCGTCGTAAATATTAAAAACTTCCTCGGCTATTTTTTCAAGAGAGTTTCCGGGTAACTCCAAAAGCTTGCTGTGTCTCATGGCTCTTCTGAGGAGCCGTCTCAAAATATACCCCCTGTCGGTGTTCGACGGACGAACCCCTTCGGAAATTAAAAATACGGACCCCTTCACGTGATCGGCTATTATCCGCTTCGATCTTTGACTTGCCTCACCTTCAATCAATTCGTTTATTTTTTCTTTAAGGGGAACGAAAAGATCGGTCTCGAATACATGCGGCTTCTTTTGAACTATCATGGCCAACCTTTCCAGCCCCATTCCGGTGTCTATGCCTTGATGCTTTAAAGGTTCCAAATTACCGGAGCTATCCATATAAAACTGATTGAATACCAGATTCCAAATTTCAATGAACTTATCACAATCACAGCTGGGATCACACCCGGGGCCACACCCTTCCTCTTTCAAAACGTAATGAATTTCAACTGTCGGACCGCAGGGTCCTTCCGTTCCCGTCGGCCCCCAAAAATTTTCATCTCTTCCCAGCGAATAAATTCTGTCTTCTTTAATGCCGGAATCGAGCAATATATTTTTAGCCGTTTCATCTTCGGGAATTTCGTCATTTCCTTCAAAATAAGTGTAGACGAGCTTTTCTTCGTCGAAATTCAGTTCATCAATCAGAAATTCCCGAGCCCATTTTATTGATTCCTTTTTAAAATAATCTCCGAAGCTGAAATTGCCCAGCATCTCAAAAAAAGTAAGGTGGTCCTGGTCGCCGACTTCCTCTATATCCGAAGTGCGGAAAGATTTTTGGGAAGAGCAGGCTCTTTTACCGTAAGGAGAATCACCTTTAACGTAAAAGGGTTTGAATTGCTGCATCCCGGCGGTGGTAAAGAGAACCGATCCGTCTTCGGGAATGAGTGAGCTCGACTCGACTATTTTATGGTCTCTTTCCTTAAAAAAAGAAAGGAACTTTTTTCTTATTTTATCCGAATGCATAATTTTTAAGTGTATCTGTCGGCAACTATCGAGGCGGCGAAAGCTTCGGGTTTAACCTTCGGCTCGAAACCGTTCCCCCTGATCAGGGCGGTAACCTCCTTGATCATGTCTTTTGTAATGCCGTTTTTCCCTATATCGGCGTGGATGTATTCAAATTGATAGTCGGGACGAAAGCCGTCCTCAAGAGCTTCTTTGAGAGCTTCTTTGAGGGTAATCGCCAACTGGCAAGAGAGAAAAACCTCTTCCAGAACCCTTTCTTTCCAGCTACCGAATTTCTCTTTGGAGAGTATCGAGTAATCGGTCTTTTTCAAGAAAAACCGACCGCCTTTACCTTTCCTTAAAACCACTATCGCCACCGGGAAATGGGGGGTTTCCCGAGAAGAAGAATCGCACCCTACGACTATATCGTAAAACTCATCCGGCCGCTCGGACATATACCCGATAATCTCATCCAAAACCTGATCGAATTTTATCGATCCTTTCGTCGGGTTGAAAAATTTTCCTTTTTTTATACCGTTCATATGTTTAAATTTCTCTTGTCATTTTTGAAAATTCATTCGGCTTTAAGGAGGCCCCTCCGACCAACAAGCCGTTGAATTTTGCCTCTTCGATATATTTATTACAATTTCCCAGATTAACGCTTCCCCCGTAAACTACTTTCGTTTTGTCAGCCACTTCCCGAGAAAAGAGCTGACTTATGGTCTTCTTAATTAAAAGGCGCATTCTGAAAGCCGTTTCCGGTTTGCACGGCTTGCCCGAACCTATAGCCCAGACGGGTTCATATCCTATCACCAAATCCTCCTTCAAGTCAATATTCATTAATGCGTTTTCGAGCTGTTTTTTTATGATTTTCGTCGTCATTTCCTTGTTTTTTTCTTCTTTCGTTTCACCGACACATAAAACGGGGGTAAGTCCCGACTCGAAAATCTTCTTGGTTTTTTTATTTATCTCTTCATCGGTTTCGTTGAAAATCTTTCTCCTTTCCGAATGGCCCACCAAAGCGTATCGGCAGCCGCTCTTTTCGGCCATTTCGGCCGATATCTCACCGGTAAAAGCTCCCAACTTTTTATAATAAATGTTTTGAATACCCAAGCTTATTCCCCTGTCCTTGAAAAGAGGAATGTAAATCGCAGGAGGCATAATAACCACTTCAACTTCCGAAGACCCGGGAGATTTTTTAACCGTGGAAAAAATCTTCTCCGCCTCTTCGGGAGAGTCAGGGTTCATTTTCCAATTACCGATAAGTAATTTTTTCATGTATTTTTCAAATGCTTAGCGGCGACCTCCGGTTTAATCGTCGATATCTCCATGCCGGCCCCCAGCTCGAATCCGGCAAAAACCGAAGTTTTGGGTAAAATGGTCCAGTGCCAATGATAATAATCGTGGGGTTGGCCGTCACAGGGACCGGTATGCAGATAGAAATTATAGGGTGGATTACCCACTCCTTCATAAATTTTACCCAGTGCTTTTTGAAAAGCGTCGGCTAAATGGGTTAAAACGTCGTCATCGATTTCTTCAAAATAGGAAAGGTGCTTCTTCGGGGAAATTATGGTTTGGAAGGCAACCCGGGAAGCGAAAGGACAAAGCACCAGAAATTCCTCGTTTTCATAAACTATCCGGTCGCCTTTTTTCATTTCCCACTTCTGCATATCGCAATAAAGACAGGAATTTTCTTCAGCCACATAATTGTTGGCCGTATTCAAAGCCGAATTAACGTCGACATCCACCAAAGGAGTGGTGGCCAATTGGGAATGGGGATGAGCTATCGACGCTCCGGCTTCTTTTCCGTGATTGTGAAAAATCGAAATATGGTTTACGTGACGTCTCTCCATCAGATCCAAATATCTTTTTTTATAAATTTCCAAAACTTCTCTCACTTCCGATTTGGACATTTGGCCCAAGGATTTTTCGTGATCTCTGGTTATTATCACTTCGTGATAGCCGACGGCGTTCATTCTTTTGTAAAGACTGTTCTCTTTTTTTTCGTCCAGCTCATCACCGGGTATGAAAGCGGGAAACTTGTTGGGAATCGAGGCGACCGTCCAGTTTTCCGGCAAATCTTCTTCCGGATCATGAATTTTACCTTCGGCCATCACTTCCGTGGTGTACTGATAAGTATCTTTTTTACAAAAAGGACAATTCTCTTTATCCGAATTGTTGATCTTTCTCTTTTTTTCCTTGAAGGTTTCCGGTCTTTGGGACCTTCCGGAGGCGATTACCACCCAGCTTTTTGAAGCTATGTCGTATCTGAGCTCGGAAGGGAACTCTCCGTTTTCTCCGATTCCTTCGGCGGCTTTTATGTGTTTATCCATATATCTGAATGTTTCTTTTTATAGAATTATAAATAAAAAACCCTTAAAAAACAAGTTTTATTAATCACTCTACCTCGTCATTCCCGTAATACTTCACATCGTCATTCCCGCGAAAGCGGGAATCTCTTTGTATTGCCAACTTCTATGAGATTCCCGGTCAAGCCGGGAATGAC
>SL_8KL_010_SEDDRAFT_10004359_pt1 | contig 11401 bp, 9 predicted proteins | sample SodLakKL_010_SED_4_FD_11160 | JGI IMG/M metagenome (IMG submission 11160) | reverse complement strand
AATAACAAAAGCGGAATGGAGTACACAGTGTTAAAGCGTTACTCTCCGAAAGGAGAGTCGCAATGTACTCCATCCCGCAAGTAAAATTTTATCATAAAAAGGGGACAGAGTACAAATTTTCAGGAAGATGGGTGGGGGAGGATCCTCCCCCACCCAAACCCTAAACCATAAAACATCTATAAGGTTTGAGTATCATTATACTATATATTTTTCTTATGTAGTTTTAAGTTTACATGTAATTACTATTAACAAAATAACACAACAAGGATAATTGATCTTTCTGAAGAATTTGGTGGTTATCTTCATAATTGTTATAAAGGAAAATTACCTGAAAAAGATGTTCAGGCAGATTATACTTTTATAGATATTAGCAAACAGGCCAATATTGATTTCTGTGGTGGTGACAACAAAGAAGTTATTGGCTGGTCCGGAGGAAAAAATGATATGTGTAATCTCCCTACAGGAAAACAGGTATTTAAGGGAGTTGAATTTGACGTTCTTGCTCCCGAAGAAAATGATAGGCGAGCTGCTCTGGGTATTTCTGTTATGGATGGATACAAAAATGAAGAAATTATAGAAATTGATAAAAAGGCTGAAACTCTTTATTTACTTCATGCTGCTGGAGGTAGTGTGGCTGGGTGGAAAAAGGAATCTCTTCATTCTGGTTTAAAAGGTCCCCAGGATCTTGTTGGAGAAATTCAAATTGTTTTTTCAGATGATTCTGTTGAAACCCAGTATATTCAGACTAATAAACATATTGAACCATACTTTTTACCTGCCCCTGATAAGGTGCAGGGAGAAATGAGAAGAAGTGGACCTTATAGAATTGCCTGGCAGGGACCAAATCAAATTTATGATAATGTTGGTATGTTTGTTTATGGATGGTCTAATCCTTATCCAGAAAAGCAAATAGAGAAGATTAAATTTCCAGCTGCCAAAAGAAATTGTAAATGGTTTATTGCCGGGATAACTCTTTCCAATAAAGAACTGAATTTTCCCCAATCAAAATTATCTTATGGTATACCTGATATGTGGGGAGCCTCTGCTTTAACATATTCATTGATGGAAGGATTGGCCGGAATTATTGATGATAAAAAAGCATTTGAAAAGGCTGCTCTTAAACCACGATGGGCCAGTACAGATGCAGATAAGGTAACTGCCTGTGCTAAATACCCTGCTTCCAATGGTTATGTTCGATATAGTTATCAGTATGATAAAGACAAAAATAAAATAGATATGCTAATTAGTGGTAATGCAGAGACCATGGAAATGGAATTATTGCTTCCTGAAAATAATATGGTTGAAAAATTAAAACTTAATAATGATTGTATTAACAATTTTAGCCATAAAGCTATAGAAAATAGTAACTATTTAAAAATAAAATTGAATGGGATAAAAGTTCATAACCTGGAAATTAATTTAAGAAATGAGCTCTGAAAAAAATTATTACTTTCGAAAAAATAAGGGGATAATTACTTTTTCTGATAGATTTATTGTTTTGTAAAGATTAATGAAATTAGATCAATGTTAGTGAATTTAAAAGTTTAAATCAATTTCAAATCGTAAACTAGTTAGTATGAAATTGCTAACTTGGAGGTAAAAAAATGAGTAAACCGGATATATTTATTTTTTTAAGTGATCAGCATAATGCTCTCTTCTCTGGTTTTGCCGGACATAATATAGTTGAGACTCCCAATCTGGATCAGATTGCCGAAATGGGAACGTGTTTTGATGCGGCCTATACGGCTTCTCCCCTATGTGTTCCTGCAAGAATGGCTATGCTATCCGGCCAATTGCCATCCAGTACCGGTATTTTTATAAATGAAGATACACTTTCAGAAGATGAAACTACTTTTCTTCATTCGCTAGCTGCTGAAGGTTATGAAACAGTTCTCTGCGGCAGAATGCACTTTAAAGGTGAAAATCAAAGGCATGGTTTTACAAAAAGAATAATGGGTGATATCACCTCTACTATGTGGGGTAATTGGCAGCATCGTAAAGAGGCGGGAGTGTTTGGTAGTTGCTTTGGAATGTCAGGTTGTCTTGATTTAATTGGAGGGGGAACTTCTCCGGTTCTTGAATATGATAAAGCCGTTTTGCAAGCAGCTGCTAATTATTTAGATAGGGATCATCAAAAACCACAGTGTTTGGTGGTTGGTACATATGCTCCACATTTTCCCTATATAGCTCCTCCTGAATTATTCGACTTTTATAAAAATAAAGTTAAACTACCCCATACCAGTCGAAATAAAATTAATTATTCAAATCCGGTTATAACTAGAAAAGAACAAAATATTCGTAATTCTGTTAGAAGTGGTAGAGAAGAAAAAGTTAATCAGGAGATTATTTTAAATGCTCGAGCAGCTTATTATGGGATGATTACCAATTTGGATCAACAGATTGGACAGATAAAAGATAAATGGGATGATTATCTGCAGGGGAACGAAAGAGAGGGGGTATTTATTTATACTTCTGATCACGGTGATACCGCCGGAGAACATAATATTTTTGGCAAACAGACATTTTATGAAGGTTCAGCGAGAATTCCTCTTATATTTAACGGAAGTGGGATTAAAAGTCAAAGTAAAATTAAATTTCCGGTAAGTATTATGGATCTGGGCCCTACTTTTTGTCAATTGGCAGGAGCTGTAAGTCCTCCGCTTCAGGAGGGGAAAAGTCTTGTGCCCGAAATCAGAAATAACAAAGAAAATAGAGAAAGATATGTTTTTAGTGAATTTGTGGAAAGTAACTATGATGGGCAAACAGTGCCGGGAAGAATGATTAGACAGGGACAGTGGAAATTAATCAGCTATGCTGATTATAGACAATTTGATTTGTTGTTTAATCTAAGAAAAGATCCCTACGAACTTAAAAATGTAATTAAAACATATCCCCAAAAAGCACAAGAACTGAAAGATAAGCTGAGAAAAGATTGGGAGGTAAAAGAGATTAAAAAGCAGTATAAAGTTAATCAAATGCATCATAAATTGTTAACAAAATGGGGAAGTAGTGTGAATTATAAATGTAAAGAGAGATGGAAAATACCGTCATATGCTGTGAAAATGCCGAGAAAAAATTAAACCATAATAAATAATTAATAAATGAGGTGATGTTAATGCCAGAAAAAAAGAATTCCTGGACTTTTGATCCTGTAAAATTTAAATTACAGGAGGAACCTGTGCTCGATTTATCATTTTTAAATGAAGATCAGGCCGGGCAATCAGGTTTTGTTAGACTAAATAAAGATGGTAGTGGATTTGTATTAGGTAATGGGGACCCTGTTCGTTTTTGGGCTGTAAGTACTTTTGTACAGCGTGATAATCCAGATGATTTACAAAAACATGCCCATTTTTTAGCTCAAAGAGGGGTAAATATGGTTCGTTATCATGCAGCAATAAATCCGAAAGGAAAAAATACTGAGATAACAGATTATGATGAACAGGCCATTGATCAAATCTGGAAAATGGTTGCTGCTATGAAGGAAGAAGGAATATATTCTACAATTTCTCCTTACTGGGCTCATGGAGGGCATCTGGGAGGCCATGTTCCGGAAGAATGGGGGATAGAAGGATATAGTGGTGATAATGTTAGCCTCTGGGGACTTCTCTTTTTTAATGAAAAATTAAAGAAAGGTTATAAATCCTGGATAAAAGAATTGTATGCTAAAAAAAACCCTTATACAGGAATTAAATTGGCCGATGATCCAGCTGTTGGTATAATACAGTTACAGAATGAGGATAGTCTGCTTTTTTGGACGGAACAGGATATTGCAACTCCTCAGCGCAAATTATTAAGTAAGAAGTTTGCCCGGTGGTTAATAAAAAAATATGGTAGTCTGGACCAGGCCTATCAAAACTGGGATAACTATGAGCATGAGGAAGATAATTTTACTGAATATATTGTTGGGCTTTATAAGATTTCCAGGATGACTGAAGTCCAGAGTGGTGGGCTTGATAAAAGACTTACTGATCAATTGCAGTTTTATGCAGAAACGATGTATAATTTTAATCAAGAAATGGCTGAATATTACAGAGAGCAATTGGGATGTAAACAGTTAATTAATGCTAACAACTGGAAAACAGCTGATCCCATTCGTTTATATGATACAGAGAGATGGACTTATACAGCAAATGAGATTATTGCTTCCAATAGTTATTTTAATGGTGGCTTTCACAAAGGTCCTTATGATGGCTGGAGAATTGATCCTGGTGATACATTTGGTGATATTTCTGCTACCAAACTCCCCCGTAAATTACCTATGAACATTAAACAGGTTACTGATTATCCCACTTTGGTAACAGAGAGTGCCTGGGTTGATCCTCTGGGTTATCAGGCGGAAGCTCCATTAATGGTTGCAGCCTATCAATCTTTAACAGGACAGGATGGGTTTTACTGGTTTTGTACCGGGGCACCTACTTATAAAAAGGAAATATTTCATACTCATGAAGAATTAGAAGATGGTCAGCATCCTATGAGAAAATGGAACATTGCTACTCCGGCTACTATGGGTAATTTCCCAGCGGCTGCTTTAGCTTATCGTAAAGGTTATATTAGTCAGGGGCAACCAGTTGTCCAGGAAAAAAGAGGTTTGGAAGATCTCTGGCAAAGGAAAACGCCCATTATTGCTGAAGATCCAACTTATGATCCCAATCGTGATCTGAAGGATAGTTTAGAAGACTCAAATCTAAAAAATGGAGTTGACCCTTTAGCTTATCTTGTTGGACCGGTTCAGGTGGAGTTTGATGAAAAATCAAAAGAAAATTTTGTTCATCCTGATTTAAATAAATACATAAATCACAAAGATAAGTTAATAACAGGTATAACTGGAGAGATTAATCTTGATTATGGAAAAGGCCTGTTTACTGTTGATAATGACTATATTAAGGGAGTAGCCGGATTTGCCGGTCAAAAGAAAAATTTTGATTTTGATTGTCTGAAAGTAAAAATAGATAATAAATATTTATCACTAATTATAACTTCTTTAGATGGCGAGAAATTAATTGATTCCAGAAAAATATTAATTCAGGTTGGTACAGTAGTACGACCAGAAGGCTGGCAGGACAAATCTGCTCCCACTGAAGATTACCCAGAGGCAAAGGAAGTTGTGAATACTGGTCATTTACCCTGGAGAATTGATAAGAATCAGGTAAAAATTTCAGGTGAGGGTTTAGAACAAATTTCAAAAGCAGTAGTTATTGAGATAGATGGTAGTGTGCACAGTACAAAAGAACTCGATAATAAAAATGGTTGTTTTGAATATCAAGTACCGGAAGATAAAATGTATATTATTTTAGAATAACGTGAGGGGAAATAAGATGGTAAATTTAAATATATATTCAAATAACAGTTATTATTGGGCTGATAAAGATGAACCGATTATGTTGTTGGGAGGTTCAGTTGAGGATAATTTATTTCAAATACCTGAAATTAAAAAACAGCTAAAAACAATAAAAGATGCAGGAGGAAATTATGTTCGTAATACTATGTCCTGCCGGGATGAAGGTAATGTCTGGCCTTTTGCATGTATAAACGGAAAATATGATCTGGATACCTGGAATCAAGAATACTGGGAAAGGTTTAAATTGTTTTTGCAGGAAACTGCTGCCAGGGATATTATTGTTCAAATGGAGATTTGGGCTACTTTTGATTTTTATCTGGATTGGTGGCAAGAAAATCCATTTAATCCTTGTAATAATATAAATTATACGGTTCATGAGACTGGTTTACCGGAAATTGTTGATTCACACCCCATTCATACGGGGAATAATTTTTTCTGGTCAATACCAGAGGAAAATAATAACCAGACTGTATTGAAATATCAACAAAAATTTGTTGATAAAATTTTATTTTTTACTCTAGAATATGATCATATTCTTTACTGTATGGATAATGAGACCAGTGTAACCCCTGAATGGGGTAGTTACTGGGCTTCCTATATTAAAAAAAGGGCGGCAGAAATTGATAAAAAGGTTTATACTACGGAAATGTGGGATGCTCATGATTTAAATGATGCCCAGCATGATAATACATTTGACCACCCCGAATTATATGATTTTGTTGATATTTCACAAAATAATCATCAGCATGGTCAAAAACATTTTCAAAACGCTTTAAAACAGAGAGAGCAAATAATTGATAATCCCCGGCCAATGAATAATGTAAAAATATATGGGGGGGAAGGTAAACATGGGGATGTTCGACATGGAATTGAGTGTTTTTGGCGCAGTATTTTTGCCGGCAGTGCTTCGGCAAGATTTCATAGACCTGATTCCGGAATAGGAATTAGTAAAAAAGCCCAGCAAATGATTGGTAGTGCGAGAATGTTGTTAAAAAAAATTAATATTTTTTCTTCAAAACCAGCTCCAGAATTACTGCAGGAAAATAAAGATAATGAATGTTTTCTTTTGTTTGATAGCAGTAATAATAAACCTGTATTCTACTTTCCTCGTGGTGGTTCTGTTGTGTTTAAAAATAAGGATATCATTAATAATTTTTCTGAAATAGCATGGCTAGATATTAATCAGGGAATATGGTCTAAAAAGAATAAAATCTCAGCAAAAAATCGTATAAAAATATCCACTCCGGATATGGGACAGTGGGCTGCAGCTATTGATTAAGTAACAATATTTATACAAATCACGGATATGACTGGTCTGACCAATAAGTATTTAAGGCAGCTTCATAATTCGGTATATTGGCAAAAAAATGATATATTTTTTATAAATAGTTGACATCACAAAATATTTTTGGTAATATAAACATATAATTTAAGAAAAACTACATAAAGATTAAATAAATATAGTTTTTCTAAAGTACAAAGGGGCTTGAAAATGCCAGAAAAAGACAGACAATTGAAAATCATTACCAAAGTTAGAGAAAATATTGGTGTTTCGGTAAGTGAATTGGCGGAAAAAATGGATGTTACTCCTAATACCATAAGAAGAGACCTTGAAAAATTAGAAAAAGAGGGAATTATCAAAAAAATACATGGAGCTGCTGTTCTCGATGATCTTTCATATTATGATCGTCCTTTTAAAAAAAGGGAGATTGAACATAAAGAAGAAAAAAATAAGATCGGGAAAAAAGCTGCCTCATTAGTTAATAAAGGAGATACAATTATTATTGATGCAGGAACGACCTGTTTAGCTGTTGCCAGTTATTTAAAATCAAAAAATGATATAACAGTATTATCGAACTCTGTTGCTGCAATTACTGAACTGGATCAAAATAAAGAGATTACTGTTATATTATCTGGGGGAGTTCTTAAAGGTATGACCCGTTCTCTTATTGGTCCTCCAGCCGAAAAGTTTTTTAAGTTAGTGGAAGTAGATAAATTATTTTTGTCAGCAGGAGCAATTTCATTAAAAAAACAAGATATATCTAACCCCAATATTCCCGAAAACCCAGTTAAACAGAAGATGATTGCTTCGGCAAGAGAAGTTATATTAGTAGTTGATTCTTATAAAATTAAGGCTGCTTCTTTTTACCCTTTTGCCTCTTTTGAGGATATTGATAAAATTATAATTGATGATAATTTAGATGATGAAAATATGAGGTTGATGGATAATCTTGAATTGGAAGTAGTATATGTTTAAATTACATTAAAAAATTAATTCCAGTATGGGATGTGACTAAAATGAAGGCCTGTGTGCTTCATGAGGTGGGAGATATAAGATTTCAAGAATTCGAGACACCTTCACCTGGTGCTAAAGAAGTGCTTATAAAAGTGATGGCTAGTGGAATTTGTGGTTCTGATATCCCCCGAATTTATAAAGAAGGTACATATAATTTTCCTACAATTCCGGGACATGAATTTTCGGGAAAAATTATTAAAATTGGAAAAAATGTTAAAAATTTAGAAAAAGGAGATAAAGGTACAGTTTTACCTTTGATTCCTTGCAAAAAATGTAAGTACTGTAGGAGTGGTAATTTTGCTCAATGTAATAATTATGATTATTTAGGTTCTAGAACTCATGGTGGTTTTGCTGAATATTCTGTTGTTCCTGAAGATAATTTTCTTAAATTATCTAAAGGGGTTTCTTTTCCAGAAGCAGCAATGGTTGAACCTGCAGCAGTGGCTTTACATGCACTAAGAAGAGCAGGGCTTGATATAAATGATACTGTTACTGTTCTGGGTGCGGGTACAATCGGTTTACTGGCTTCCAAATTAGCTTTAATTTGGGGAGCTAATGAAGTATTTATTACAGATGTTGTCCAGGGAAAACTGGATTTTGCCGAAAAATTAGGATTTTCCAATGTTTTCAACTCCAGTGAAGGTAAACCAGCAAAGTGGATAAAAAAACAAACAGAAGGTGTGGGGACAGACCTGGTGATAGAAGCAGCTGGAGTATCAGATACTTTTGAACAGGCTATTTTAATTAGTAAAAATAAAGGTCATATTGTGGTAATGGGAAATCCTGCAGGTGATTATAATATAAGTCAGAAGGCGGTTTCACAGTTTTTGAGAAAAGAAGTAACTATTAAAGGAAGCTGGAATTCATATTTTGCTGAATTTCCTAAAAATGAATGGCGTGTTATTTTAAATTTACTGGCAGAAAAAAAGCTTAACTTAAAAGAATTAATTACACATCAGGTTTCGTTTTCTGAGATGGAAAAAACGTTTGAGATGATGAAGAATAATAGTGAATTTTATAATAAAGTTATGTTTATAAATAAATAAGATTTCTTTGGAGGATGAATATTATAATGAAGGCAGGATTATTAGAAGATTTAAATACTATAAGTGTTAAAGAGGTTCCTGAGCCTGAGATTGATAAAGAATATGGTATGCTATTACAGGTTAAAGTATGTTCAGTCTGTGGTTCTGATGTAAGAATTTTCCGGCATGGAAATGAAAGAGTAGAATTTCCGCAAATTATAGGTCATGAGGTTGCAGGTAAAGTCATTGAGGTAGGCAGTAAAGTTAACAAATTTTCAGCTGGTGATAGAATTGCTTTAGGAGCAGATATTCCCTGTGGAGAATGTAAATTTTGTGAAGATGGCCGGGGGAATGAATGCAGAACAAATTATGCTTTGGGTTACCAATTTCAGGGTGGTTTTGCAGAATTAATGCCCTTAAATAAAATTACAGTACAGCTGGGACCTGTACATAAAATTCCTGAGGAAGTTACTTATCAACAGGCAGCACTGGCAGAACCTTTAGCCTGCTGTATTAATGGTCTTGAACTTACTCCGGTATCTATGGGAGATACTGTAGTTATAATTGGAGCAGGCCCCATAGGTTGTATGCTGGTTCAACTTGCCAGATTACGAGGAGCTAAAAAAATAATATTAGCTCAGCGTTCCCAAAAGCGTCTGGAGATGGCAAAAGAGTTTGATGCTGATCTTTATTTGTCAACAAGAAAAGAAAATTTAAAGGATGTAGTAATGAAAGAAACTGAGGGGTTGGGTGCTGATGTAGTTTTTGTTGCCTGTTCATCAAAGGAAGCTCAACAAACTAGTGTTAAACTTCTGGCACCTGGAGGCATGGTTAACTTCTTTGGGGGGTTACCTGCAGAATCAGGTCCACTGGAAATATTGAGTAATGAAATTCATTATAAACAAAGTCTTCTTACAGGTAGTCATGGCAGTGTCCCTCGTCAACACAGAATTGCCCTGGGAATGATGTCTTCGGGGCAACTAAAAATTGAAAGTTTGATAACTGATGAATTTCCTCTTGCAAAGATTGAGGAAGCTTTTGCCTTAGTTGAAAATAAAACAGGGTTTAAAGCAGTTGTTAAACCGTAATATTATTTTCTGATTTGTTTTATAATTATAATTAGTAAAAATAATTTTAATGGAGGTGATATAAAGACTAAAAAAGTTAGAACAATGAAATTTTTTATAAGATGGGAAAAATTAAAAGGAGGATTTCATGGATTGTTTCAGAAAAATCAAGTATATTTAAGAAATAATTTTGTAGTCTCTGGTATTAATATCTAAGCAGCATTTGATTTTTGTTGGCGATTTAACCGTTTTCTTCTTTCAATTGCTTTTTTGTGTTTCTGTTTTCTTTGATTTAAGATTTCCTCTCCCTGACCTTGATATTTTTGGTTGGGAGTTATAAAGTTAATTCCCTGATGCAGTCTATTAGAATTATAATGCTTAATGAATTTTTCAATATCTTCTTTTGCTTCATAAAAGCTTTNATATTGNTCTTTGACATATATATGTTCATACTTGATAGTTTTATGAAAAACTTCTATTTTCCCGTTACATTCAGGATGTTTTACTGCAGTTCTNATATGTTCAATATCCCATTCTTTCAGGAATTGNTGAAAAGAATTAGATACNAGTTGAGTTCCATTATCACTGATTAAAACTGGCCTCTGAACTTTAGGTTTTTCAAATATTCCTGCTTTAAACATTGCTTTGTTTAATACTCGTTTCATATCTTCAGAAGTCATAGTTAAAGACAGTTCAGCATGTATTATTTTTCTAGAATACCCGTCCAGAACACTTATAAGATAAGAATGCTGACCATTAACGGGTATGTAAGTAATATCTGTGTGATACATTTGATCTGGCTTATCAACTTCAATTTTACCATCAGATTTTTGTTTCTCACAGTATTCCTGTTCAGGAATAAGGCCCTCATTTTTTAGGACTCTATAGACAGAGGAAGGAGAAACATAAGCTATATCCTCATCCTGCATATTGTAGGCCAGCTTTCTGTGACGGATATCAGGATGTTCCAGGGCATAGTTAATGATAGCCTCTTTTTCTTCCTCCAGAAGACTGTGAGGACATGATTGGGGAGCGGCTTTCTGGTTTTTAAGCCCCGGCATACCCTCAGTCTCATAGTTTCTTTTCCACCTGTAGTAACGATCAGAATTAAGATTTAATATTTCAAGAGATTTTTTATTAGATAATTTTGAGTCATCTACAATATCCAGCAGCTCTTTTTTGGTTTCAGGTTCAAGCCAGTTATCTTTGATTTCACCATTTAGACCTATCTGTCGTTTTTTTTTAGAATTTGCAGCTCACAGGTCTGTTCAACAATAGTTTCTTTAAGTTTTTCATTTTCACTTTTAAGTTTCTCTTTTTCAGGGTCTTTTTTGTTTTTCCTGCTGTAAACTTTATCAGCAGAATCAATCAGTTTATTTTTCCATTGATAAAACTGGCTCTCATAGATACCGTGTTCACGACAGGTCTCAGAAATATTATCACTTTGCAGCCCTTCAAGGACAATTTTTAATTTTTCTTTTGCAGAACGCTTTTTATTATTACCCACAGTTGTTCCTCCTTTAGCTATATTTTGAAGGAAGGAAACGGTTAAGTCAAATGAAATAATTGGAAAATATTTCTCCGGTTTCCCCCAGGCCTGGGGGAAAGGTATTACCCTTAAAGACTACAAAATCTTTAATTCAAATACTATGACAGGCCCAGAAACATTATATTT
>SL_8KL_010_SEDDRAFT_10004358_pt1 | contig 11401 bp, 13 predicted proteins | sample SodLakKL_010_SED_4_FD_11160 | JGI IMG/M metagenome (IMG submission 11160) | reverse complement strand
TAAATTTATTCTATTTTCTCTACCACTATGTGCACACCTTTAGCTTCAGTTATCTTAACCTTTGCTCCTTCCTCTATCCTCTCGTCTGCTGTTGCACTCCAATACTTGCTTCCTACTCTTACCTTACCCGAGATATCGTCAGGATCGATGTCTTTTACTACCTTTCCTTCTTGACCTTTCAATGATGTAGTCATCGTGGTAGTGGGTTTCGTAGGAGGGGAGATATACTGATAATATTTCATCGATATGAACATCATAGGGAGAACGACTAGAGCAACAATCAACGGTGTCCAAATAGTGAAAATCATCTCTGGAAAAGCGAGTATTATGAATCCTAAAGTTATCAGGACACCCGCTGGTATCGCTATAAAGAATCCAGGATCAGCAGCTTCGACGATCGCCAGTATAATTCCTATTGCTATCAGTAATATCCCATAAGTTGTCATAATTCTCATAACGAGTTGCGAGTATTTTTATTTTTTCCTCTATAGAGAAAAAGGTCAAATCAATTAAAGAAGGGAAAATAGGAATCGTTTTTCGACAATTCCTAACTAAATTCAAGTGCTTTCTATCCTTGGAGCTAGAAGATATCTAACATTTCCATTATCATCAGCGAAATCGAATTGTATCTTTATGGGATAGTCTGCTCCGAGTTCTATATCTAGTATAGTATCCTTAGAGACGCATTTCACCATGTCGGAAAAATAATCCAATGCAAAAAGAGATCTGACCTCTTCATTTGCGTTTAGTTCTTCAAGTTCATCTTCGCTAAGTGACATCTCCACTTCATTTTCGTCTTCCTCGGAAAAGATCTCAAATCCGTCAGGATTCGCCGTTATAGAGATGTGGTCGGATATGTTTTCTGAAGCCTTTACACCGTTCAGTAAGTGCTCACCTTTGATCCGCAAGTTTATCGGAAGGTCCAAACTAGGTACGTTTGGGTCAGTCATTCCTGCGGTGTCGAGTAGAGGCATCTTTTGCGTGATATTTCTAACGTTCATGGTCAAGCGGTTATCCTCTTCATCATGTACGATCTTTATTATATCGCCTGATCCTGCTAACTTTAGAAATTGTTCGATTTTATTCAAGTTGAGTCCTAATTCTGTTTCGTTCGCCTCGTAACTCTCAAAACCACCACTTTTCAAAGTCAAATCAACCATGGCTACATGAGCTGGATCAACAGCTTTCAATGAAAGCCCATCCTCTTTTAAATTTATTTTGACTTCGTCTACGATAGTTCCAACTATCTCTACCAATTCTTTCAACACATCTGACTTGATTTCAGCGTTTAACATATAAATCCCCTTGGAAATTTAATTTGCATGTAAATAAGAGGATGGTGATATAAGAGTTATGGTTTATAGAGATTGGTTAACAAAAAACGGTCAATTAAAATACCACTTCATGTTTCAAAATTTTGTATGGAAAAACTAAAAGGTCTAGATTTAGAAGGAAAAAGAGTATTAGATGCAGGTACTGGAGCTTGCGGTATGACAAAAAGACTCGAAAAGGAGGGGGCCGAAGTAATCTCGATAGATATAGAGAGAGAACGATTGAAGGAATGTAGTTCCCAGACAGAAGATTCACAGTTAATTCAAGCTGATTTATCTAATCTTAAATTTTTCGAATCATACTCTTTTGATTACGTTATATGCAACTTTCTGGTGAGTGCACTATCGGAAAACAAGGATTTGCTCATCTCTTCTGTTTTTAGAGAATTTTATAATGTTCTAACAGAAAAAGGCTCCTTGATCATAATTGATTATTATCCCTTTTCCAAAGAGATATCTCCGTCCCCATTAGATGATATCCAAGTTGGACTTTGGAGACTAGAAAATGCCGTCGCCGAGCTGTTAGGAAAAGGTCATCTTCAAGAGTATAGTCCTGAAGTTTTACAGGAGGAATTGAAAGAACTTGGTTTTAAAAGAATTGAAATTTCTACCTTGCTCGATGAGATACCATGGCCAAAAGACCTCTTGAAAGAACATGAGGATCTTTTGAAGGAAGATATCGCTCGAGTAGCCGATAAACATCTTAGGCACGCTTTGAAAAGAAAATTAAACAGTATAATGGATTCAGCTGAGGGAAGACAAGTCAGATCTGGAAGTATATTTGAATTGAGAGCTTTTAAGTAGATCATTCTCTTAACTTTCCAAAAGTGGTAACTCTTTCCGCTAGTGCATTATGTTTGTGAATTGATTCTTCGCTTTCACTTTTCACTTCCACATGTGTAGAATCGGGAAAATCATTGTACTTTTCCAATATCTTGGATAGTATATCTCTTACAACGTCCTCCACAAATTTTGGATTTTTATGGGCTTGGATCACAGCTTTTGCCTCGTCATCTCTTTTCAATATTTCATGAGTCGGAGAAGAAAGAGAGCTTTCTATTAAATCGATCAGTTCATTAACCTCCACCTCTTTATTTGGAGGTACCTCTATCATCAGAGTTGTATTATTCCTCTGGTTATGGGTTATAACGGGCATATCATCTAATTCGTCTGAGATACCGGGATATTCTTCTTTGAATTTTTCTCTCACCCCTTCCATCGCGCAGGGACATGTTGTCCATCCTATTACGTTAGCTCCGATGTATTTCTTGACTTCTCCGTCTTTATAACCTTCTCCTTTAGCTCTTATCTGATAGTTCTCAAGACTTTTATTTTTCTCTGGTGACTCTCTCTCTAAAAAATAATCGGATCTTATGTCTACTTCAGAATAAGATGCATATTCATGTCTTTCTAAAAGGAGTTCGCACATGGTCGCGGCAAGATTTTCCAATCCCTCTACAGGCTCTCTGACCGTTTTATCTACAAGTTCACCTGTTACTTCAACGTTCCTAGACATATGTGATCCTTTTTGGTCCGAAGGTAAGTCAACATAAACATCAAGAGTTGCATTCAAAGTCCTCTCGCCCCACGGTCTCTTTACCACTATCGGTTTTTTAACACCTCTAACCCCAACTCTAGTCAGCTTGAATCTTTTTTCGGCTCGTCTGCTTTGTACATCGGTTGAATCGTTCATATCCATGGATTCTACTGAAAATTTATAAAAACTTCGGTAGTTGAACCTAACTCTATCCCTGTTATTTATATAACCCCTTTGTTCTAGTTTAAAACAAACCGAAACATCACGGGGTTATAAAAATGCCAGAAAAAGAGGAAGTTATAGAAAGACTAAAACAGGTTATGGATCCCGAAACCGGGACAGACGTCTATTCAATGGGTTTAATTTCCGATATCGAAGTGGAAAGTGATTCTGTAAGTCTAACATTTACTCCAACTAGTCCGTTCTGCCCGATGGGTGTACAATTAGCCGTTAAGATCAAGAAAAGCCTTGCAGGCATGGACGGCTTGGATGAAGACGATATAGATATCACAGTAGAAGGTCATCTCAACTCGGAAGAGATCAATAAGAAATTGGCTAGTGGAGAATTATAATTAAAAAGCTATGAAGATCCATCCTGAGTGTGTTCCTTGTCTTTTGAAAAGATGCCTTTACGAGGCAGAGCTCGTAGATGAGCAGAAAAAACAAGATGTGATAGATGCTGCTACATCAATTTTGAATAAAAGATTCGAAGAAGAGACAGTTTCGGCAGAAGTCGCTACGGAAGTTCACGGCAAGGTATACGAGATATTGGGCACAGATGATCCTTACTCCGATATTAAGGAAAAGAGTAACGAAGCAGCTGAGAAGCTTCTCCTGAAAGCAGAAAAGATAGCGTCGAAAGGATTTAGAGAAGCTGTTCTTGTAGCTATTGCAGGTAATGTTTTAGACTTCGGTTTTCGAGATGATATAGATTCTCCAGAATACTTGACAAAAGAATTTCAAAGCATAATAGACCAGGGTCTAGCCCATGATGACACCGATGAGATAGAAGAGATTCTCGAGAAGGGAAATGAAGTGGTTTATTTCACGGATAATACTGGAGAGATCGTTTTCGACACGCTCTTATTAAAAAAATTAAAAGATTATGATATCCATCTAACAGTGGTTGTTAAAGAAGAACCTATATTGACAGATGCGACTATGGAAGACGCGTTAAAATACGGGATAGACAAGATAGCAGATCAGTTAGAAACCACCGGCGGATATGCAGTTGGAGTAGATTTTGATCTCCTCCCCGAAAAAGTTGAAAAAAAGCTGGAGAGAGCCGACCTGATCATTGCCAAAGGGATGGCGAACTGGGAGTCCTTTTCAGAGACGGAATACTCCCCGATAGCTTTTCTAACTAGGAGTAAATGTCAACCGGTTTCAAAGACCATGGGCGTTCCTTTTGATGAAAACGTTGCCAAGCTATTCCAGTGAACAATATCTGTAGCCTACCAACATCTCTGCCGTGACTGACCAAGGCTTCATCAATCGTTGTGAGAGAGAAACCTTCTTGTCAGCCCACTGGTATACGGGGGATTTAAAGTCGCCTTCACTAAAACCTCCTATTACAACTACATAATCTTCTGTCCTTGAAAAGATATCTGTTGGGTCTCCTTTTTCTCCTTTTGGGGTCAATACTATTTTTTTCCCGAACTGCTTATCTAAAGTCTCGATCAATCCTTTATCAAATACTCGAACTCCTTGGGGAGTAGTGTCTCCTTTAGAGGCTTCGACAAGCAGTTTTTTGAATTTTTCCACAGAATCTGGTATGTAAGCATCAGACTCGAACTGGAAGATCTTCCCGTCTCTAGTATGTACAATAGTCCTCAATTCTTTTTCTTCAGCGAGTCCTGAATCTTGGGACAATAGGAGAGGGAAGTGTACCATTTCAGGCTTAGATTTCTTGGAATCTATTTTTTCTGCCCCGATTTCTATCTCACAGTCAGCTAGCACTAAAGTCAACATCTATATCACGTTATGATTTCTTCTAATTTGTCTTTTTCTATTCCCAAATTGATCTCTTGGGATATTCTTCTTCCAGTAGAAAGGTTATCTTCCATCAAGTCGGAATAGGGAGAGCCGGAGATAAAGGGGTTCGTCCCCGCTACAATGCGAGAGGAGATTTCGAAGACTTTGAAGTCTAAATCTTCCGTAACTATAGATTCCAAACAAAAAGATCCGTATAAACCATCGAAGAGTTCGTAAGCCCTATTTACGACTTTTTCTCCCATCTCAAAAACTTTAGGAAGCAAGCTCTCCCTTATCACTACAGGTACATTCCCTGTCACGACGAAGGAAGGAAATATCCTCATCTTCTTCAATTCTTCCTGAGAACCGAGTTTGTAAGATTCATCTATGTTGCTTTCATCCCTCCTATCTATTGAGAGCATCTCTAGAACACCTCTATCCATCTGATAACCTTCTTCTTTGATAGGGGAGAAAAAGTAGTGGAGGTAATACCGGGTCCCTAAAGTATATTCCTGGATATGGTACTCTTGTTCGTGATCGATACCGATCTTGAACTCATTGTAATCTTTAGCTATGAAAAAACCTTCTCCTCCTTTAGCCCCGTGATATTTGACTAGAACTGGCTGGTCTATATTTTCCGGGTCCTCTATGATCTCTGGCATATCTATCCCTGCGCTTGTCAACCATTCCCTTTCTTTATCTCTATCAGACTCCCATCCTAGGACATTTCTATTTCCAAAAGTAGGAACTTTTAGGTTTCTAAAATTTTCAGCCCCTAGATATTCAACGAAGGAACCATGAGGAACAACAATCGAATTTTTTTCACGGAGTTCTTCCTCTTTTTCCATTATCTTTTCGTAATCATCAAGGACCATGAATTCATCAGGTTTACCTTTTGGATATGCGTCGTAAAATTTTGGTCTTTTACCAAAAGCTATGCCTAGAGTATCGAATCCTTCCTTTCTAGCTCCATCAAAAATCTGCATGCTTGAGTGAGAACAAACGGTAGCGATAGTGATATCTTCTTTGTCGTACTCTTCAAGAATTCTTGATATCTCTTCTTCTGTGACCATATTCTGAATTAAGAAAAGGGGTTATTAATTTTTTCTTTCCCTATTCATCTCTGGGTTCTTTTGCCAACTATAATCCATCAAAGCTTCTGTAGTTCGAACAACATCTTTGTTTTCCACCACATCGTGGACTCGTAAGATGGAAACGCCTTTTTCCACGGCAAGAGCCGAAACCGCTAGAGATCCATATAACCTATTCTTAGCCTTTTTTCCTAAAATTTCACCTAAAAAACTTTTTCTAGAGGCGCCGAGTAAAATAGGAAAGCCTAAAGAACAAAACTCTTCTAATCGTCGGATTATCTCAATATTATGATGAAATTTTTTTCCAAAACCTATCCCAGGATCGAGGATTATGTTTTCTTCTTTAATGCCATGCTCTTTTGCGAAATTTATCCTTTCATAGAAGTATGAGGTTATATCGCCTATCACGTCTTTATACTGAGGTGAGTCCTGCATGTTTTTAGGGGTGCCCTGCATGTGCATTATTATTATAGGCACGTCCAATTCTGAGATCTTTTCTGCCATACCTTCTTTCCTCAAACCGAAAACGTCGTTTATCATATCTGCACCGGCTTTAACAGCCTCTTCTGCAACTTTTGGTTTGTAGGTATCGACCGAGATCGGAATATCCAACTTTGCATCTAACTCTTCTATCACGGGTAGGATCCTATCTAGCTCTTTTTCTGCAGAGATTCTCTCGCTTCCTGGTCGGGTACTTTCTCCACCTATATCTATTATGTCTGCACCTTCTTCGGTCATAGCGATACCTCTATCTACAGCCTCTTCTACTCTATTGTATTCTCCACCATCATAGAATGAATCTGGTGTTACGTTTAAAACGCCCATGATCTCACACTCCTGGTGATCCCACGGAAGAGAGGGTCTGCTGTGATGATTTTCGATAACCTCTTCTATCTCTTTAGCGAGTTTAGGGAGATCAAAAGGCTGCTCTTGCAGTTTCTTTTTTACCCTTTCGTATTGTGAAAGAGTTCCCATCATCAGGACTTCGCTTTTGTCCTGAGAAAGATCTAAGGCTTCCCACGGCACCGCGACTTCTCCGCCTGAAGAAAGAAACTCCTGTTTTAATATATTCGCTCCTCTAGGATCAAGACCATTTGCGTAAACCAGTATTAAATCTGCTTTGGGGGCCATTATATCTATCCCTCTATTGTCGCACCCCATCTCTTTCAGAAGTTCTCTTATCTTCTTCTGGCTTAGATCACTCAATACTCTAGTTTGGAACATATCAGAACAATAGCGATATTATATATTAAAAAGTTTTAGTCATGGTGTTATATTTACTCATCTAAATCTAAAAACAACAACTTGAAATAGGTTTTTGGAAATGATGGTTCGGTGTTGATTATGTCGAACGAGACGATAGAAACCCTCATGAATCATAAATCCATCAGGAGATATGAAGATAAAAGTCTTTCAGATGAAGAGATCGAGAAGATAGTCAAAGCGGGCAGACAGGCCGCTTTCGTTTCTCAGATGTACAGTGTTATAATGGAAAGAGACAAGGACGACATTCCTTTTGAAGCTCCGGTTTTGTTTACGATATGTGTAGACATAAACAAACTTGAGAAGATGATGGAAAAACAAGATTGGGACTTAATAACAAATGACATAACATTACTACTCTTTGGGACACAGGATGCTTCTTACATGGCTCAAAATATGGTTATCGCGGCGGAAAGTATGGGTCTAGGTACCTGCTATCTAGGATCAGCGATCAGAACCGCGAGAAATCTTAAGGAGAAATATAATCTTCCCGACAAGGTTTTCCCTCTAGTGCAGTTGGTTGTAGGTTATCCGGCTGAAGATCCTCCAACTAGACCAAGGTATCCCTTAAATTTCGTACTCTTCGAAGACGAATATCTAGAACTTTCAGATGAGATGATAGAAGAAGCCATGGAAGAGATGGATGAAGGATATTTAGAAGAAGATTATTATCGGAAACTAGACGCTATGATATCATTGAAGGGAGATGAATCGGACGATTATACATACGATAATTACAGCTGGACCGAGCATATCTCCAGAAAATGGGGCCAATGGTACGAAGACCCCAAAAAGCAGAAAGATATACTAGAGGCATGTGGTTTCAATGTTAGTAAAGCAGATGAGTGAGACCTCTACCTGTTAAATATCGGTCTCTTTACCCCTTCCTTGGAAACGTATATCATCTCTTCGTCTTCAGATTGAAATTCTTCTTTAGCTTGTAGGAAACCGCTCATCCTGACGACTAGTAAGTCGATATGGTGAAGAGCAACAGCCTCTTCCAATCTTGGACTTCTTGGACTGCCCCATTCATAGTCGCCGTGATGTGATAAGATGATGTGAGATAATTTCAAAGCGAGTTCTTCCGGAAAGTCTGCTATATCTTCTATTCTCTCTTTTACCATCCTTTCGCATAAAACTGTGTGTCCTACCAGTTGAGCCTCGTTAGTGAGTTCTATAGAGGTATGAGTTTCGTATTCTTTGACTTTTCCGATATCATGCAATATCGCAGAGGATAGTAACAAATCTCTGTCCAATTCTGGGTATATCTCGGCTAGATTTTCTGCGATCTGACTTTCGATCAGGGTGTGCTCTAAAAGACCCCCGATATAATTGTGGTTGTACCTTTTACTGTACGGCGCCTTCTTAAATTTCTTCACAAAATCTTCATCTTTCAAGAAGGAAGAGACGACTTCAAAGAGATTTTCATCATCGATTGTTCTTGCTAAACGAAGAAGTTCAGTGAACATCTCTTCAATGTTTCTAGGGCTAGAAGGGATGAATTCATCCGGATCATAATCTTCACATCCGGATTTTTCAATACCATGCAGCTCTTCTTCATTTATGGATATCTGGATCTCTCCTTTATAAGAACTGACAGTGCCGTTTATTTTAACAACATCTCCAGTTTTCAGGTTTTCATACAATTTTCTGACAAATTTTTCCTCGTGACCTCCCCAATAGACCAAGGGTATCTTCCCGGTTTTGTCTCCAACTACTAGCCTGAAAAACCATCCTTTGGCGTATTCTTTTGGAGGACTTTTTTCTTTTATCGCAAATCTATCATTCACGTCTTCGCCTTCAACTAGATCTTCGACATAAGTTTCCTTCTTCAATTTAACACTCTCCTAATTTCTAATGTGTTTCTCCTGATTTCAGTTATCACCTATATATCCTCCCCTTCCCTTTTCGCCTACGAACTCCCTGTCCTTTACCAAGAATTCACCATCAGAGATGACATTTTGAGGGAATATGCCTTGAAAACCTTCAAAGGGAGTCCACCCGCACTTATAATGGAGTTTTTCTGCTTCGATACTTTCTGTATTTCTAAAATCTATGTTTATCAGTTCTGCGTGGTAACCTTCTTTGATCCTGCCTCTCTTCAATCCTAATCTTTTAGCAGGATTTATAGCTAACTTTTCAATCACGGTGGAAAGATCAATCTCGCCTCTACCCACAGAATTTAATAGTAATGGATACAGTGTTTCTACGCCTGGTACTCCGGAAGGCGCCTCTACAAAATCTTCCTTTTCCTCCTCTAGATGAGGGGCGTGATCGCTAGCTATGAAATCAAATTCGCCTCTTTCAAAAGCTTCCCACGTAGGAAATCTATCGTCTTCTTTTCGAAGAGGAGGATTCACTTTTCCGAAAGGTCCGAGAAAAGCCTCTTCGCTCAGGAACAGATGATGCGGTGTTACCTCACTCAGGAAACCATGATCTTTTGTTTTATCCAAACTTTTCTTCGAAGTGAGATGACAGATGTACTTGTCACCCTCAGGAAGTTCTTTTAATTTATCTATAGCTTTCAATTCGCTCTCTAAAGGCCTGTGCTTGTTATGTCCTTTCAAATCTTCGCCTTCTTCATTGAAGAGATATTCGTCTTCGCAGTGAAAAGCGATTTTTGCATCGTGAGAGTAGGCCTTCGGAAGTAGTGTATTTAATTTTTCTTGATCCATTTTTTGATCACCGGTAGACGATGCCATATAGACTTTGAAAAAATCGGTCAGTTCAGACATTTTTTCGACTTCTTCGCTCAATAGACCATAAAGCCCAAAATCGATGACCGATTTTTTCTCTCCGATTTTTATCTTATTTTTTAGTCTCTGGTAGGTATTTGTGGGAGGATCGGTATTAGGCATGTCCATGACGGTGGTTATACCTCCACAGGCTGCACTGACGGATCCCGTGTAAAAATCCTCTTTTTCAGTCATCCCAGGATCTCTAAAATGGACGTGCATATCTATGCCTGCTGGTAGAATCACTCCTTCAAGATTTTTTACCTCCTCGCTGGTTTTCAAGCTTTTTTTAACAAAATCTATTTTCCCTTCCTCTAGGCCGATGTAGCAATTTTCATAGTTACCTTCGATATAAGCGGTCCCTTTAATTATCATCTATATCCCTTTTCACCACGTCTCCATAAGGTTCTTTCTCCTTGAATATAACCCCTTCAAACATTTCTATCTGGCAATTACCGTTTCTCCATTCGTTCGGGTTAAGACCTGCCTTTCTGCAAGTATGATCCAAGAATTCTTCCTCACACCAATCTTGGTCAACCGGCACCTGCGGTAATAGAAGTCCTCTTCTTGTACCCTTTGAAACGATGAGTCCGTGTTTTCCGCAAATAACCTTTTCAGGAAGTTCATCAGGCCTTTTAAATTCTACATCTTCTGGAGGAGTTAAAAGACTGACTTCTACGATGACTGATTCAAGTTCCTCTTCTCTTAAAGGTGGGAATCTAGGATCTCTAGTTGCACTTTGGGCGCCTTGGATTATAGCATCCTTTAACGGATAAGTGGGCTCAGGATAACCTATACATCCTCTCAACTCTTCTGAAGGATACTTATTTATTGTGACGAAGGCTCCCATCTCCTTTTCGAATTTTTTCGAAAGTTCCATCTTGGGCATGTCTTCATCTTTTACTGCACACTCTATTGTTTTTCTAGCGAGTTTGACGGCCTGTTCGCCATCTTCTTGAGTGAACATATTCTTCACAAAGTTATCAGTCAATATTTAATTTATGGGATTGCATATTCATCAGGTATGTTATTTAACGATCTTTGTTTTACTACCGAAGAATTTATTTATTATGTTGGTATGGTCTAAATGGGATGAATAAATGAACCGGTCGTCATCGAATTTCGATGTATTACGACCGCAACCTATAAATAAACCCTTGCATAATAGTGCATACGTACAAAAGTGGGATAATATATCACGATAGTCACCCTCCCTCCCTTTTTTTTTCGGAAAGGGAGAAGAGGGCATCACTCTTTCATTATAACCTCCCCCCTTCCCTCCCTCTTTATATTTTTCTCATCTTTTGGATATCTAACTTATTTACATTAGTAAAAGAGTTTATAGAAGATGAAATAAAGATATTTTCAAAATAGGGTAAGGTTTATAACCACATTGTTTATTATGACGGTTGGTGAAAGAGAATGAAGCCAGGTCAAATGGGATATGATCGAGGAATAACGGTCTTTTCG